>Ga0208086_1000070_pt1 | contig 24898 bp, 21 predicted proteins | sample LakMenEpi06Jul10_FD_150675 | JGI IMG/M metagenome (GOLD analysis project Ga0208086, IMG submission 150675) | Freshwater microbial communities from Lake Mendota, WI - 06JUL2010 deep hole epilimnion (SPAdes) | ecosystem: Environmental > Aquatic > Freshwater > Lake > Epilimnion/Euphotic zone ...
AGTAGTAGTAGTAGTAGTAGTAGTAGTAGTAGTAGTAGTAGTAGTAGTAGTAGTAGTAGTAGTAGTAGTAGTAGTAGTAGTAGTAGTAGAAGTAGTAGAAGTAGTAGTAGTAGTAGTAGTAGAAGTAGCCGAAAAGAAACTTTACTCTTGTGCTAACCCGTCGAGGCTGTGTGCAACCAAGCCGATGTATTCGCTTTGGTACCCGTCGTCAAAGTCGGCACAGACACCAATGACTTCCAAGACCTTGTTTTCAAACATCCACTCTACACCTTGGACGTCTTGCGTGCAGCACTTGTTGACGTGCGAGTCGTAAGCCAGCTTGGCCATACCATACGTCGCGTAGTAGTGAACCTGTTTTTCTTCTTGCCGACACATCTGGACAGAATACACAAAGTTGTCGAGTTGCAACTTGGCTTCCAAGTTGCTAGCTTGTTGGTTGCTAGCTTGTTGGTTGCTAGCTTGTTGTTTGCTAGCTTGTTGTTTGCTAGCTTGTTGTTTGGCTTCCAACTGGCTAAGTTGTTGCTTGGCCTCCGAGTTGCTAGCTTGTTGCTTGGCCTCCAAGTTGACATGGTGCTGTGCCAACAAACTCTGCATGGCGTCTTGCTCCTCTTTGTATATACGGAGTTGTTCTTCAAGTTGCGTCATAGTTTTGACACGCTCCTGAACATCCCGACAAACGTTGTCGATTAGAGTCGCATGAGCCGATGAGTGCAAGAACAAAGATTCAAAGCGAGTTGGCGAAACGCTCGACGACATTCCAAAACAAAGTTCTACGAAAACAAGCCAAGTTGCTGCAAACCAAGTAAACAACTACAACAACACGTAAAAGGTTACAAACAAAAGGTTAACAAACAACCATACTGAAACTAGCAAGTTGAAAGTAAACCAAGAAAGCTTGCAACCAGGGGTGTGCCGGACGTGTGTAAGAACTATTTTGGAAATTAGTTCCCACCGTAGTAAGTTCCGAGTTCCCGGAACTTTATTGATACTAGCAAAGCTTTGCTTGCAACGTATGACGAAGCGTTGTGAGTGCCGAGGTTTGTACAGTAGACTACCAAGGTATGGTAGTCGAGAGTTTCAAAGTGCGCTTCATAATATGACGAGGTTTTACGTGATGTTTTTGCTTGGCGTACAAAGTAGCAATAGTCTGAACGAAAGCTTGGCCGAAAGTAAAAGGTCGCAACTTGAAAGGGTCGGCAAGGTCGGTAACGTAACGAGACCAAGTCTTGACGAACAAGGCCTACGAAGTCCACATCAAAAAGTTTGGCGAATTCCCAAAGTACGGAAAAACAAAAGACTTTGACGATCAAGACCTTCACGTCCCAGCCGAGTTGTTTGACAAGTACTATATGCGTCAAGATATGTCCACCATAAAACCAAACCCCACGTTTGCAATCTTGTTGCGAACACCCTGGCTTTAACTTGACTTGCTAGACCACAAAGCCGACCACAAAACCATCTTTCTTCGGACGTTCGTCTTGCACGATGGGAAACACTCAAGACGTGTCTAGTTTTGACGACCACGACGACTCTACCCAAGCGAGAGGAGGAGAAGGAGAAGGAGGAGGACAAGGACAAGGAGGAGGAGGAGGAGGAGGAGGAGGAAGCAAAGAAGGAAGCAAAGCAGACGAACCGAGTCGCAAGGTAGCAAGGGTGGAGAAGAAAGGTTATGTTGGTACACGTTACGACAACCGAGAGCCTGGTATTTTCCCAGTTGCCGAAAGGAAGCACAAGGTGTGTCATGCTTTCAACGTTGAGCCAAACATCAAGATTGGAGGCGAGTATGCCCGGCGGGGTGGTGGATTAGTAGAGGCGTGGGAGTCTTTTGGGACCGTCGAGGCGATGAGTGCAGAGCCGGAAGGAGCCAAGGTATTCTTCACGACTCAGAACATGTTTGCCAAGTGCGTCAACGACGCGTTCTTTGGGCACTACGGCCTTCGCTTGAGCCCAGATGTGATTTGGCAGACGATTTTGCAAGGTGTTGCTAACCATGTCAACTCTAACTCGGAAGCTTTGCGCGACAAGTTTGTTTCTTTCAAAGGCAAAATGGTGCTTGTGGTTAGCCGACCCAACTTTGTCAAGTCGTCTCCGCTCAACGACTGGCCGGGTGTGTTTCCAGACTTTGCGAGTCAAATCGGAGCCAACACGCACAAAGGTGTGGTTGAGCTTTTGCAAGCCGACTTTTCGACGACGTGTGCAACTTCGCGTGTGGTGAGCCAAATCGCTTTGATGGACACTGTCAAAGCTTACTTTGAGTATAGCATGGCATGTGGGTGCGGCTTTCCCAAGATTGAGCTTACTGGATGTGTAGCTGACTGGGAGCACATTCGTTCAAAGGCGGAAAGGTTGCGCGAGTTTGACATGGACTTTTGGCTGGACGTGTTGCTGCCAGTTTTGGACGAGTTTGTCATGGCTGCCCGCAAAAAGCCCAACTTGGCGTTTTGGCGCTCTCTGGTCACCACGTCCGGTGCGTCTGGTATGCCCGGCGACCCTGTGACTGGATGGTTGCAAGCCTTTTTCCCCTACTTGAACGCCTCGGGGTACGAAGGCTCTCGACAAACCGACATGACGCTTAAAAGAAACACAGCTCTGGCCAACTACCAAGAGTCGATGAAGAACAACGTCAACTTGGCTAACAAACGGTTTCCAGACGATGGAATGCGATGGCGCGGCGTCAACTACGAAGGCATGAAATCTGGAACTAAGATTGAGCTGTTTCCTCCAAGCCTTTCTACTGCACCTGTGCTGTACGAAGATGCATCTACCAACAAGTCTTACAACATGATGTTTTGTGGTGGCATCACTACAATCATCCAACACGACGACATGACCTTGGAGCCCGTCATTGGATGGGCCGTCGTCGACAAAGGTGAAGTCACAAAGTAAAAAGTACAAATAAAAGTTAAAAAAAGTATAAAAAGTTGAACAAAGCTTGGCACAAGTGTAGTTTGTATAGTTTTAGTTTGGGTATCATTTCAAAAGTCGTGCCACGCATTCGTAGACGTTGCGTTTTGTAAAGCTAGCCGCGCAAGTAGTAATAGTAGTAATGGTAGTGTCGTATTCTTGAAACCATTCGATTCAAGTTAAGATGCCAAGTGCTTTGCTACACTTTGTGGTGGTGTCATAGTTGATTGTTCGAACAACTCCAAGATTCATGTCAGCTTCCGGGTCCAGAACTCGAACCGTTGTCAACTCCGGCAAAGCTATGCTCTACCGGCGTCGGCTTGACCGCACCTGGCATAGCAAAGCATAGTTGGCAAAGCTCGCCAAACGGCTGGCCAACCGGCAAAGAATGTTCTTGGCGCGGCGCCTCGCGGCGACCGTTCTGACAACAAGATGGTGAATAGTCGCCGCGCGTGACGTACGCCTTGAGTTGCTTATCATACTCCAAGTCCTGATACACAATTCCTCCAACACTAACTGTGATGCGCGACACAAGTCCAGGAAGTTCCATAGTTGAAAGTTGTGTACTGGACATGTTCAAAGGAAAAACGACTAAGCCAACCAACCAACCAACCAACCCAACTAAATAATCTACTCTTTGAAACCTTGAAAACTCAAAGTAACCAAGCAACCAAGTAAGTAAGCAAGCAAGCAAGCAATTAAGCAAGCAAGTATTGGACATAGTATGCCACACGATACTTGCAAAATGTTTCAAGTATTAGACTTTCGAAACATGGTATAAAACTTAAACTTTGATCAAGCCTGGACTTCACCCCATCGAATCTTGGTGACGTTCAAGCATGTTCCGTCGCCCGGAAAGTGAAATTTGAGGTCGTGCATGGTTGAGCCAAAGACTTTGCCGACCTCGCCTTGGAGGTCGTTGTCAGGAGTTACCTTCATGATGTCGCGTGTGGCGAATCTGGTTAGAAGAGGGTGTGTGGCTCCACCTTTGATGGTTAAAACAGGAATGTTTGGCTTCAAGTTAAAGTAGGACAGAGGGTGTCCGAAAAAGTCGGCCAAGAGCAAGTGACGCGCGACCTCGGCGACCAGTGCCATGGTGCATTGCTGTGCGGCGACCAGGGTTACTTTGCACTCCTCATTGTCAAAGCGGAAAGCCGTCGGTTGGACGGCAAAGTGCTTGATGGTGCCCTTCGAGTCGAAGTCGATGAAAGCCTTGGCCTTGCAAGAGCCCTCAAAAGTAGGGAAGCTGATCGAGTAGCGCCAATACAAAGGCTCACCAAACTTGAACTTGGGCCGGATGCTCGACTTGTGGCGGTAAGTCAGCAACCAGTAGTAGGCCAGGTAGCCGTGGAACTCTTTGTTCCGAGCATCTGGCAAGTTTGCAAAAGGCTTGCGTGGGTTGTTCTTCGGGCTGTACTTAGCAATGTCTTTCGGGCTGCGCCACAAGTACCACTTTGCCACAACATGGGCCGCGGCCAGTCGCAAACCAAAAACCATACTTGACCAAACTTTTAACTACTTGTGTTGCTTGGAGTTGTAATGCTTGGAGTTGTGTTGCTTAGAGTTGTGTTGCTTGGAGTTGTGTTGCTTGGAGTTGCGGTGCTTGTAGTTGTGGTGCTTGTAGTTGAGTTGCTTGGAGTTGTGTTGCTTGGAGTTGTGTTGTTTGTGTCTAGCTTTTCTAGAATTTTCTAGACTTTACCGAGATGACAAAGGCTTCAAAATGTTGGTAACCTGTAAGCCCAAGCCGTTGATGCTTACGCACACATATGATGCGTCGCATTGGTTTACAACTCACAACTCCCGAAAAGCAAAGTTTAAAAACGTTGGAAGTTGGAACTACCGCCACGACTTGTTAGTCCTAACGAAGCGGTTGGTTTTGTTGTTTTTTCTGGCACAGGGTGTTGATGGAATGCTGTGCGCCAAGGCTTGGCGAGCAACTCGGTAGTTTAGTTTCTTCATTTTGTTCATTTTCTTTTTTTGTCGTTTGGTTTGGTTTGCATCTTTTCTTACTTCTTCTTCCTCTTCCTCTTGTCCGAACCAAGTCGTTGCCAACGATACATACCGAGGCCAAGCACAGTAATAATGGGCGAACCACATTTGAGTCGTTGGGCTTTGAGCGCTTACCTTACCAAGTAAATACCAAACTCTTTTTTGGGATGGACTATAATTTTTCAACGTTTCAAAGTTGTGTGTGAACGCAAGCATCTCACAACCATTGATTCATCAAAACACATGCTCCATGCAAGTTGAATAGTTGAATAGTAGCTTCTATGTCGCAAGATATGTTTGGTAGTTTTGTTGTTGTGTTTAAGTGTGTTTGTTTGGTGCGTCGTGTTCGTTGTCAGTGTTTGGATTGTAGACTCGCTTTTGTTAGTTGTGGGTTGCAAGTTTTTGAGCAGGCATAACTTTGACAAGATGGACACACCCTATGACGTAGCGAGGCAAAAACTTTACGACGCTATGTCCAAGCTCTCCGGGTCAAGTCGTTTGTCTCGCGAAGAAATACAAAATGCCCAGGAAAGCTTGTTGTTTTCGTGGAAGAAGCTGGAAAGCCACAAAGTTTTAGAAGCTAGCAAGGCAACACCGCGGCTGTACGCCATGATATCGGCGTGTGCAGGCTCAGTTCAACAAGAAGCCGACAAGCTCGCTGATCCTAGTCTATTGTCTTTTCAGCAAATCCAACGTGCCGAGGTCAGTGTGCTGCTTTGGTTCAAGAAGCTGAAAGGTCACATTCAAACTTTGGGAGAAGCCGAAAAGGCCACTTTGGAAGCCGAGACAGAAAGCAATCCTAACTTGGGTGCCAACAAGGTAAGCTTGGACTCACTTTGAAAAACGACTTTTGACAAAAGTCGCGTTTGGGCTTGTCGCAATGTGTGTTGAAAGTTGGTGTGAGTTGCACACTGTTGTGTCTTTGGTGTGTACAGGCGGCGTTTGGTGTGGTTTGTGTAAGTTTGCGTTTGTCTTGCCAGGATGTCCAAGCACCAATGCTGCCCAAAGTTTTGGCGTTCAAAGACACGACCGAAGAAAAGTCATACTACAACAAGATAGCATCGTGCGCAGGTGCCATCCAAGCCGCGGCCGGAATTGTCGCACAAGGAAGCGAACACACTCAAGACGAAGTAGAACACGCAAAGCAAAACATGGAGTTTTGGCTCGGCGTGCTGGGTAAAAACCTGCAAGACGAGTCTTGACAAAGTTAGTTTGGTTTACGCCAAAGAGAGTCGACACATAGTTGCATGTTTGTGGCTTTTTTGAGTATATTGCGTATTGTTCAAGTACCAAACACCTTGACTTGGCCAGTTTAGCTTTCACTCCAAAATGGCCGACCAAGATGAAATCAAAGTGCCTCGTATGCTCGACATAACGGACATGACCGAAGAGGAACTTTACTATTGGCATGTCGGCATGTGCAGGAAGCATTCAAGCATGTGCTCGTACAAGCTCGCTTTCACACACAGAAAGAAGTCGACAAGACGAAGCGAAACTTACAGTATCGGTGAAAATACTTTGATGACACTCGGAAGCCCAAGCAAGACGAGTCTTGACAAGAGCTTTGGTCAAGAAAAGACTAGTTTGGCAAGACAATCTACAAAGTCGAGTTTAGACTCCTGGTTGTTTTAATCGACTCGGGCGAGCGCAAGCTCTAATATTACCCAACATAGTTATGTAAACATGCGACCATCATATATTTATTTTTGGGTATGTTTTACTTTCGTGTAGATTGGATTACAACAAGCGTTTGTGTTTAATTTTTGTTTTCGCTTTGATTTGTGCTTGCTCGACACTTGCCAACAAAACTACCATGGCCCAAATCATGGACCAGACGACACCTTTGCTCCCAAATGCTTTGCAAGAAGATGTTGGCTTGTCGTATGTGGAAACCGATCCATCTAAGCATGCGGAAGCCATTCCAGCCAAGCCTACCAAGCATTTAGAAACCGAGCCAAACGAGCCTACCAAGCATTTGGAAGCCGAGCCAAACGAGCCTACCAAGCATTTGGAAGCCGAGCCAAACGAGCCTACCAAGCATTTGGAAGCCGAGCCAGCCGAGCCAGCCAAGACATCACAAGCCAAGGCGACAAAGGTTCTAAAACCAGAGCCACCAAAGCTTTTGGAGGCTAAAACGTTGTTCAATTTGGCGTGGGAAGCCATGAAAGAGCATGTCAAAGAGTGCGAGACTTCGAGCGAGGTTAACAATGCGTTGGGGACGTTGATGTGTTGGCAATCCCTCTTTGGGAGCGTTCTTGGAGGCAAAGTGACGGAGGACAATGTAGAGTACTTGCAACAAACCGAGCGAAAGACCAGAGAATGGGCACCACTGTTCAAAAAGGTCGGGTTTGATGTAGTTTGCAAAGACTACGACTGCTCGCGTCGAGACGGGTTCAAGTCTAACGTTTACGTAACACGAATTTCGCTTGATGTTTTGGGTTTGGGAGGTCCAGATGAAAAGAAGACGACCATTGACTTTGAGACCTTTATGGACGACGACGACTGCGAAACCAACTTTAAGCTTACAGTGTCGTGTGGTGACGACTACTTTGACGTCGATTACGAACATCCACGGTACTTTACTACTCGGGCGTCGAAAGCGCAAGAATTTGTACCGCCTTGTGTGTGGCAAGCAATGGAAACAATTCTACCAATTGTGGTTGCGCTTGACTCAAGCCGTGACAAGCTAGTACCCTACGTCAAAGCTTGGTATGCCGGCAATGTCAAGGACGATATTTACAAAGGTGGGGTGGATGTGTGTGCGTAAACTTGACTTTTGTCAACAAGTTGACTAAACAAGATTTACAACAAAGTACATATTGCACCATCATATTACGTTTATTGTTACTTTTGTTTCTTGCACAACCACTATTGTACTACCAACGTTTGCTTCATCAACAACAAGCCGTCTTGTCTTTTTCGTCATGATTTTTGAAGTGAAACTTGCTTCGACCAAAGTTTCAAACGATGTGTCCACCACACATTGTGACGCCGAGTTTACCAAACCTCGTGATGCCGAGTCCACCAAACTTTGTGATGCCGAGTTTACCACGCCTCGCGATGCTTGTGACGCCGAGTCCACCAAACCTCGCGATGCTTGTGACGCCGAGTCCACCAAACCTTGCGATGCTTGTGATGCCGAGTCCACCACACCTCGCGATGCTTGTGATGCCGAGTCCACCGAGCTTTTGAGCGCCGAGCCGGCTAAGTATTTGGAAGCCGAGTCCACCAAACGTTTTGAGTCTACTCAAGAAGAAGAGTGCTTGGCTTGCTCGATGTATTTAGAGGCCACTAAACTTTCAAAGGCTGTGCCCACCAAGCCAAATGCCAATACTTATTTTTTGTTGGCACTGGAAGAACTCAGAGTCGCCAAACAGGCGTGCAAAACACAATCAAGTTTAAGAGACCTAAGAGAAACTACCAAATATTAGCGCAGCCAACTCGACGAATTGCTTGGCGGCAATCTCTCAAAAGGTGGATTAAAAGGCATGGACAAGACAGAAGAGTGGGCACCTAGATTTCACGGTATTGGCTTTGAAGCAGTGTGCAGGCACTACGAAGAATCTTGGCAAGAAGTGATCCGAGCTTCGGGGTCTGTAAAAAACTGCAACACTTGCTTTACTTTGGACTTTGTTGAAGTAGGACCAACTGGACCAAGTGACGGACCAAGTGCTGGACCAAGCGGAGGACCAAGTGGATACATTTGTGTCAAGATGTCGCTGGACGACGACTACGAAAATGGCGCCAATCACTGCATAGAGTTTCACGTAGAGAGTTCCCGCGACGACTGGTTTGACGTTGTATACGATCGTCAAACTCATAGATTTGACATTTCGGCTTTGGAGGCCAAACGTCGTGTACCACCAAGTGTGTGGGAAGCTCTTGTCAAGATTTTACCTTTGGTGGCCAACCTTGACGGCGACTACGACGACATTGCCAGAGATGTGCACGCTTGGCTTACTAAGAACGATGACGCTTGGCTTACAAAGCGCGATGACGGCGGGTGGTAGCACATTTTTAGTAATTTTTAAATTTTCACTACCATTTGGTACTTTAATTTATGTTTACAAAAGGTTTACAAAAGGTTTGCAACAAGTTTGACGTTTATGTTTTTGGAAACCTTGTGTATGCTTGTCACGGTTTAGTATTTTATTCTTGTTACAAGAAACTACACAAGGTTTTGTTTATTTTCGAGGTTGTCGATTTTTGACAAGACTCTTGGATTTGGACTTTATCTTGGTTGTTGCTCTTAGCAAGCCAAGCAGTTAATTGAGCAAGCACAATAATCATGATTGGGCAAGACAGTATGTCGTACCAGCGCTTGGATGCAAGGCAACAACCAAGCAATACCAACAATACCTACACGTCGCAAAGCAATCAAAGGTATGCCGGCCATACTTATTCCGGCGTACCGTCCAACATGTCGGCGCCGTTCGGGCAGTTTCGCGCGCAGCCGCATGGGTACGAAGCGCCGAATGGGTTCGAGACGCACCAAGCACCAAGAGCAGGGTTTGGCGAGACGTACTCGACGGCGATGGCAGACATGCACAGAAACACGACCAACTTTGTGAACCAGACCTATGCGCAGCGAGGCTACGACGACCGCGTGCATGCCGGCATCTATGTGGACCCAAACACAAAAGAGGTCTTTGACCTCTGGGAAGAGTCCATGCCGGAGCGCCAACGCGACGAGTCTCTCAACCCAGACGCCCACGCCATGGACAGGATGTTCCACCAAGCGACGGGCAACACGTTTGCACCCGACTTTCAGGACCACCTGGACCCAAACGCCAACGACCCGGACGCCCTGGACCACATGGGCTATAGGAGCTTCAAGCCAGAGGAGAACAACATGGAAGCTACGTTTTCACGGCACGACCGCTACGTCGCCGAGACGGGCTACGGCCACGCCCACGCCGTGTGGGCACACACACTGGCTGCCAACGAAGCTAGCCGCAAAGCAGAAAACAGCTTGGCAGGCATCGACGAGCGCGTCGGCGGTCCTAGTTTGCACTTTGGCTACCACAACTCGCTCTACATGCTTCCCAACTACTCTGGCTACACCGTCCAGGCAGCCGACGTCGACGTAAAAGAGCACCCGCACATGGGCAGCTTGGCGGTTGGTCTTCCAAGCGCCATGCCAAGACCATTCATCAAGACACCTCAAGGCTTGCCGGAAGCGCCTGGCCACCTGTCTTGGGCCGCCGGGCCCGTCGCCTTGCGTCCCAGCATTCCTGCGCCGCAACTCGGCAAACAATTCGAAACGCCCAGTTACGAACGCTTCGCTACGCACACTACTCACCTGCACCGCGCCATGATCCCAGCTTTCGTGCCAGACCCCTCTTTGAACAACACGACTTCCTTCTTGCCGAACCACGCTGTGCTCACTCCTGCCACCAACCACCGACCCATGATCCCAAAACCACAACTCGGTACACAAGACGCCCACTTGACGCACTGGTCGACCACCACGGGGCCTGCCAACATGGCCGTGCAGTACCATCCTTGGGGCTACCGCGAAATCGCCGACCTACCCGGCGACCGAGAAGCCGCCCAACACTTTAGACTTGGTTCATGGCCCGTTTGAAAACAACAAACATGACAACTTGACACAATTTGGTAAACTAACAAAATGCTTCGGTAAAGTGTGCGCGTCACAACATATCTCTAATTTGTGCATGTACAACTTGTTTGTATTCTAAATGACTTGATTTGCTTCATACTTTGATTGTTTCGTGTGTTACGCGCCAAAAACACGCATCATGGACAACGACTTGGTGTACAGAGGTTCGTTGCGATGGGTTGTTGTCGCGTGGGTAAACGACGAGGCTAGGTCGGCCAAACCAGCGCTGTGCATTTTGGGGGATTCGAAGGAAAACTTTGGCTGTGCAGCCAAGCGCGCGCTGTGCACCCACAACGTGCAGCAAGGTATGGAAGGGAGATGCTTTTACGACACACGTACAGGTATGTCAATTAGGCTTCTCGGCAACAAGACCACTCGCCGACACATGCAAGACATGTCGTGTCTTGCGCGCGGTGCAGTGATCTACTTTTACAGGACGGAAAACCACAAATGGGTTCACGCCGACGTCCATCATGCAATTAGCACATGGAAGCGAACTTACACCAAGGCTTTGAAGGAAGCACTCAAAGCTTTTCTCCAAAGTCGGCCTCCTTGCGGTGGCGCGCAAGCAACACGCTTGACGATTGAAATTTTTGGACTCGACACACCTAGCAACTGTACTTTGCCGATACAAAGTTTAGTTGCACTCACGGCGGTTGCAACACAAAGTCCAACTCTTCAAACTACGCAACACACTATGGTCGCAGTAGACTCGTTTGCCAGCCATGAAGGCATCCACGTTGTACCCACAATTCCAAACGCCCAAGCTTTGCCCCCAAGTGTTGGCACCAGTCCTACCAACGTCACCAAAGATGTTCAAGTTGGCGCTCGTACTACTTTTACGGTTGATGAAGATCGGCACGTTGTGGCTACGAAGCACCCAACCGCCAACGTTGGTGCCACTACCGTCGAGGAAGATGTTCATAATGCTCACGTTGGTGCTACTACTACTTTTACAGTTGAGGAAGACGATTACGTTGCGGCTACGAATTACCCACCCACCAACTTTGCCGCCCAACCGGCCATCGAGGCAGATGATCAAGATGTTCAAGATGTTCACACCGATGTGGTGCCATCGTGTACAGTTGTGGTTAACGCGCCATGCAAGGGTATCAAGCCTCAACTTAGCACTCATAGTGGGACGACCAAGCATACTAGTACGAGTGTCGCATCGGCGCGGCTTGGTGCAGACTTGTTATTTTCAACATCGGGAGAGACACGCGCCAACAAAGCGTGCCACAAGAAAAGCACTTTGGTTGGTGTTCGGAAGCCCACAAAGCGAAAGCTCGAGTTGCTTCAAGCCGCGGTTGAGTTGGCAAACGCAATGACCGACTCGGCGGTTCGGCAACAACAAGTCGAGCACCTAGAAAAAACTTTGCAAGACGCCAAGAAAGCACACATTGAAGCACAGAGCCTAGTCAAAGAGTTGACAAACCAGCTTGTTTATTAGTCCATATACAATTTTACAACCCAGCTGGTTTTGTCTAGTAACTTTAATAAGTGTACTACTATACTACACCTTATTCTACTACTTACTACTTATACTAGCACTTATGTTAGTTTACAATGCGTTGGGAGGTGATATGTGTTAGCAAGACATGTTTTTCATACGTTTCGTACCAATGCCAAATTATTGTAGCCTATCTAGTAGTAGTGTGTGATTTTTGCAATTTTGTTCGTGAGCTTGTTCGCTTGTTCGCTTGTGTGCATAAACATTGCATCATGTCGTCTTGCGTGCCGTGCGAGGTGGGCGGCGTCGCACAAGCATCCAAGGAGGTAGCCATGCCTGGCAACACGCCTGTGCCTGGCAACACAAAGTCGGAAGGCGAGCCGGCACCTACCATTCGACGATGGGTCGTCGTCGTGTACCCTAACTCATCTGAGCCGCAACGTCTGCACCTGTGCGTGTTGCCACACGCAAAGTCCTACTTTGGTACCACGGTGTTGCGCACACTGCGTGAGGCCAGCCGCAAAACCAACTACAATGTTGATGTCGAAGGAACTTACTTCTACGAGGACGTCAACACCAAGTCGATATTGCCGCTCAAAGGCGTCACAACTCGAGTAAAGACTCAACCCCTCTGGGCGGACTGCTACCCTGGAACGGTCGTCTACTTTTACGCCGCAACAACACTGCAAACCATAGAGGAGGTTGAGAAATCCGTGCACTCATGGAAACAAGTTTATGCCGACGCATTTGAAGTTGCCCTCCACCGTGTTTCGGGTGACACATCGGCAAATGCACGCGATCTATTCGCCACAACGGTAGTCGAAGCCCCGACGACCGGGCTGACAATCACAGTACTTCCAGCTCCCGAGTTTCCAGCCAAGAGTACTCCCAAACAAGGCGGAGGGTCATCCATGCATGGAACAACATCCAAGCAACAAATTACATCCAGTCAAGGCGAAGTACCTGCCAACGCCAAGTCAAGCGCCAAGACAAGCGCCACAAGCACCAACACAAGCGCCACAAGCACCAACACAAGCGCCACAAGCACCAACACAAGCGCCAACACAAGCGCCAACACAAGCGCCACAAGCACCAACATGAGCGCCACAAGCACCACAAGCACCACAAGCACCAACACAAGCTCCAAGCCCAGAAAGCGCAAGGTCGACAAGGTCGACAAGGTCAGCGTTGTGGACCGTTTGGAGAGCGCGATTGTCGCAAAGATTGCGACGGAGAAGCAAGTCCAGCAAGCAACGCAAAGCCTTCAAGAAGCCAAGAAACTCCACGTCGAGGCACAGCAAAAGGTGGAGAGATTGAAGAGTGCCCTACTTGGATTGTAGAAGTCCGAGCAAAAAACCGAGCAAAAAACCGAGCAAAAAACCGAGCAAGGCATATCCTCAAAAGGGCCTGCCAAGCGCAAGCTCGAGCTTGTTGGTCAGTTTATCAAAGCCGTGCGCGACGAGGAACATGTAGCCAAGCTAGTCAAGCAAGCCGAGAAAAGTTATCAAGTTGCCAGCACACAACACAACAATGCGCGCAACCTCGTCGACGAGTTGAAGCGTGTGCTGAGCAACCTGTCATGAATGCTTTGGTTTGTGTAACCTAGAAAAGCTTTTGTGAGTATGTTGCAAAAAAATAAAAAAGGTATAAAATTTGTTCTTTTACTCACCACGCACCTTTGTTCTTACATGTCGACAAGGCTCAAGACGGAGTTGACAACTTCCGGCATGACAACCATCTTCTTTTCAGTTCGGTCACTTGATGTTGCGACACACTCAAACATGTGCCCACCAATGTGTGTCAGCTTGCTGGGACACCATCCTTGGAAATCTGGAAACTGTCGTGTCACACTTTTTGTCATTTTCATATTTTCGGGTTGTACGTGCTCTCCTTGTTCTTCTTGTTGTACTTCTTGTAGGTCTTCTTCTTGTTGGTCTTTTTCTTCTTGTTGGTCTTTTTTTTCTTGTTGGTCTTTTTTTTCTTGTTGGTCTTTTTTTTCTTGTTGGTCTTTTTTTTCTTGTTGGTCTTTTTTTTCTTGTTGGTTTTTTTTTTCTTGTTGGGTTTGCATGGAAAGAGTCCAAACACTCATCAAAAACTTGGTATGTTCGACAAAAGCACCGACAATGTACTTGTTGGAAAGTTCGAAAATTGTGTTGCTTGGCAACACGCCGAGAGACTTGAACTCACTTGAAACCGAGTCAAACAAGTAAGCCACTTGGTCAGCCACACGCGCTATGATGAATCTGGCATTCGGGTTCCTAGTGTCGCAGAGTATGGAGTAGGTCATCCACCCGAGAGGAGCAGCAAACGACGTGCATAGCAAGTCCTCGTCGAAGCGTAGGGCGTAGGGTTTGGTGGTGTCGTGAAGGAAGCACGTTTTGGTGTCATTCGACAAAATGTACTGTACTGTACCACAATGTGCCAAGTGGGTTTTGTGTCCAGTCAAGAGATCCAAAGAAAACAGTGATGCACACTCACCACCGCGGAATGATAACCCAAGACTCGGTTGTTTGCACACAAGAACACCTTTTCGGCTTTTGTGGCAAATCATGACGTCGTCTATCCCAAAGCGCAGCATGGTACACGGCGTTTCTTTGAAGTTGACAAAGTTGCCATCTGCGTCGGTTAGGCTTGTTCCAAGTTGGTTGTGCGACACCAAGCGAGCAACTATGTCGGCAAGTGCGTTTTCGTGGAGCAAGCCTTCAATGCGCTCGAAGATCCTGCACGACGTGACGACTTGAGGGTAGTCCACGGGCAAGCGCGGCATGCCCAGCTTGCTCATTTGACAAACTTTTTGTTGGTAGTACATGGTCTTCTCGTCAAGCTTAGTGTGGGCACTCCACACTACGTCGTTCGTCACGAGACAAGACGATACGGACGGAAGGCTTAGCCAGGCACCTTCGTGCTTGATGCGAGTAAACTTTGCGGTCATCTCCACGTCCGGGTTAGAGTCGCTTGTACTGTGCTTGCAAATTGTGATTGGTGCGTGCATCGCCCCGACAACCCACTTGGTCACCACCAATACATCCGTGGGTGGAGCAAAGTACGACGCCGAAGCGTTTGGGTTGTTGCTATCACAAGAAACTTGGTACACAGCTGGTCCAATACAAGCATACCGCTTCATAGAACTTCGTGAACACAAACTAATACGTTGGACAGCACCTTTTGAAAGATCCATCTGGATCGCGAAACTCGAAAAGCAACGACGTACAACTTCACGGTCATCTTCTTCCTCTTCTTCCTCATGTGTGTCTTCAAGTCTGCCATACTGGTACTGACTATACACCGCGACAACGACGTCGCCGACACATGCTAAACCTGCATGTACTTCCAGACCGGCGTGTTGGCAGGTTGGTGGTTTTTCCAAGTACGTAACGCTAAGTGCGTCGAGGTCCACCACCATGATTAGTGTAGGGATGTCACACAGAAGTTTACCAGACTTGGTGTCGCTCGTTGTTGTTTTTAGGTAGTGGTCGTCCCACAAGTCTTCTCGGAAACCACAAAGCTCAACAACTTGGTCGTTCGACAAGCGCCGAACTATAAGCTTGTTCGAAATGCTAACTAGGTACACATCCCTTGAAAAGTCGAAAGCCACACCTAAACTTGGTAACCATCCTTGCAAATACTTGCAACGCGTCTGGATAACACCATTGTGGTAGACAGGCAAGATGCTTGCTTTCATGTTGGCAATCTCTTCAAGGTCTTTGTCATCAAGCTCTCCTTCAAGCTCTTTGTCATCAAACTCTTTGTCGTGCTCTTTGTCGTCAAGCTCTTTGTCAAGCTCTTTGTCATCAAGCTCTCCTTCAAGCTCTTTGTCGAGCTCTTTTTCTGGCTCTTTGCTTTCTTTTCCAAAGTTGGGTTTGTTGGCCGACTTGTAGTTCAAAAGGTCCCTAAACACTTGACAGGCACAAGCCATGCCGGGCAGCCACGTGGCTTTCGGCATGCCCACCAAGCTAGCCATGCGGTTGGCGCAAAGTTGGTCTTCTTTGTTTGCGCTTTCAAGCAAGTTGGTGACTAGGCTTTCCATAAGATCGCAAAAGTTGAACTTGTGAGCAAACTCTACAACCTTCGCAAGGTCGTCCCACCATGCTTGCCCCTTTTGTGAAAACTGGCTTTCGTCTTCCCAAAGTTTAGACGCAAGTTCACGCATTTTCAAAAGCGTAGAGTCTACATTTGCTTGTGCTGTAAAGTCAAACCAACACGCATCTCCTTCTTGGTCTTCTTCTTCATCTTCTTCTTTTTTTGGTTCTTTTGCTTGTTCATCGCCAACATCGTGGCGGTCGATACTTGACATTGTGACCAATCAAACGTTTGTCCCAAGTAAGCCAAGTTGGGTCTTTGGGTTTATAGACGTCGCACCTTATTAGTGTATGATTGTATGTTTACATATTAGACATATGATGGCACACACAAAATCTAACATCCAAAACTAACTTGATTTGTACCTACTGTACTTGCTGACAAAGTTCATCAACAATGTGACGCAATACACATAAGCGACACCGTGACTTCGAAACACGTTTGTGAACACGTTTGTGAACCGTTGAAGGAAAGATCGCTTAGACAGCAACGCAAGCGATTTCGCCGCGACACTTGCCGTCAAGACCGTGGAGAGCAACACCTTGTTTGAGGTTTCGTTTAGAACAAACCTCATCGGTTGAAAGCCGACTAGTTCCCACTTGACGCACGCCTCGAGGTACGGCATGTACTTTTCAGGTTCTTCTGAGCGGCGTGTCGTCGAGCCAGGAGGGCATGCCAGCATACAGTCCAACTCTTCCTCAAACTGGTCACTCAAATCGGTTTCTCCGTACCAAAGCTTGAACGTCTTAATCTTGTCTTCTAGTTGTACCACTTTTTGAAATCTACGCCTCGCCTTTAAAGGTTGTTGCGATGCCAAAGTCCTCAAATCGTCTTCATAGAGCGACGGCGAAGCATGCGTCGCTACGAACAAAAGGTCGGACGGCCAGCATATAGCAGCGCGCAATACATAGTACGCACTATTAATAGTAGACTCTTTCTTGACGTGCTCATCACCCGATGCATTACGCGCACATGTGTTGAGTGCCAAAAGCAAAGACTGTGCGACTCCTCCGCACAGCACTACCCAAATTGCAAAGGTAGTTGGAACGAGCACTTCTTCCTTGCTTGGAAGTTTGCCAGGTACTTGCGTACTTGTAGTTCCACGCCGGAAGAAAACATTCCGAAGCAAAACACGTCGAAGCATCGTGCGCCGTTGAGCGCGTCGGAGCATCCTTGTTGGGTTGGGCAAGCTACGTAACCTATAATACAGCAAATATGAGCAGTCGACACAACCAAGCACTTTCTTGTTGGTGAACAAAATATGACTTTGCACTGAAAGCTCTTGCACTTGATTAGACAAAAGGATGTTTTCGATACTTGCTTGGTCAGGTTGCGTGACCAAGAGTGTCGAGTTGGAAGCTTCTTTGAGTTCAAGTAGTGTGGAGTTGACAGCCTTTTCGCGTTTGGGTGGGTGTCGTGTTGGGTCGATGTGGCTTAGTAAACCAAGCCACAACAACCTAGTCGAGACGATCAAAGACTTGCAAGTCCAAGCTTCCTTGCTACTACGACACCCTCACCGGACGCCAAACTATATGATGCTTGTCTTGGACGGCGTTGTGTTGCCGACGCTAACTTACCGCGAAGACATGTCACAAGAACAAAATAAACAAGCTTTGCGGAGTTTGGAAGGCGCAACCAACAATTCGAAGATTGAACTTTTGTGGGATGAAGACGACTCCAAAGCCCTTCAAGTGTTGTACGACAAACATAGTTGTTGTATTGAGCGAGATTCCAAGGGTTTCATGTGTGCAGACTTGATGATGCGTGGAGAAGCACTACCCGAACTAAACGTCTTGAAGCATTGCAGTCAGGGTAGACAGGTCGAACGAGTCGAGATTTATGTTCAGTGCCCAATGCCAATCCCTGACTTGGCGTTTTGTGTGGGGCTTCCGCGATAGTGCAAGCTTTATCTTTCACAGGTGGTGATAAACTCGTGGGACTTTGTTGCCAAACTCGGCTTGACGGAGCTTACCCTTTGTGGTTGCTCGATTCCAAAGACGAGTATGGTTGAGTCCGCAACTTTGAAACAATTGGGTTTAAGTGGCACTCGTCTCGATCCAAGGATGCTTACAAGGTGCAAACATCTCGAAGAAGTAAGACTTTCGGACGATTCCGCCCGCGAAGCGTTTCGCAAAGTTTTGCCTCATGTCACCATAAAGTAGTGGCAAGGCATATCACCACCTACCACCTAGGTGCTTAGCGTTGTCGAACCAAGATTATACCAACATTATATGAGACAAAGCGTTTGTGTTGCTCGCGTGGAAGTAGACACGCTTTGTGTACACAACTTTAACGTGGTAAGATTACCAGGGCCATGATGATGTCCATACTTGCGTGGTGTGGTTTTCGCATCGTTGGGTCCGACACAAGGGTCCAACTAAAAGCTTTTTCACGTGTAAGTAACTGTCATGTTGGTTCGATTTGGCTTAGTACGCCAAGCCAAGACAAACTACCATTGGTAGTCGAGACAATTAAAGACTTGCAAGTCCAAGCTTCTTTGCTACTACAACACCCGCACCGGACTCCAAACTACATGAGTCTTGTCTTGGACGGCGTTGAGCTACCCAAGCTGACTTACCGCGACGACATGTCACAAGAACAAAAAGAACAAGTTTTGAGGAGTTTGCACAAAGCAACTAGCAAGTCAAGGATTGAGCTTTTGTGGGATGAAGACGACTCCAAAGCTCTTCAAGTGTTGCGATACAAACATAGTTGTTGTTTTGAGCGAGAATCTAAGGGTTTCATGTGTGTGGGCTTGTTGATGCGTGGAGAAGCACTACCCGAAGTAAACGTCTTGAAGCATTGCAGTCAGGGTAGACAGGTCGAACGAGTCGAGGTTTTATATGATCAGTGCCCAATGCCAACCCCCGACTTGACGTTTTGTGTGGGGCTTCCGTGTTTGAAACGGCTTTTTCTTTCACAGGCAGCGATAAACTCGTGGGACTTTGTTGCCAAACTCGGCTTGACAGAGCTTACCCTTCATGCTTGCTCGATTCGAAAGACGAGTATGGTGGAGTCAACAACTTTGAAACAATTGGGTTTAAGTGGCACTAGTCTTGATCCAAGGATGCTTACAAGATGCACGAACCTTGAAGAAGTAAGCCTATCTGACAAGTCTCACTACACCTTTGACGAATTTCGCAAAGTTTTGCCTCATGTCACCATAAAGTAGGCACAAGATAAATCAACTAAGTGCTTGGAGTTGTCATGCCAAGATTATATGAGACAAAACGTTTGTGTTTTGCGTGGTTAATAGGCTAACTTTACAAACTGAAAACAACGTACCTACATTGCTCGGTCGATGATGTTGGCCATGCTTGCGTGGTGTGGCTTTCGCCTTGTCAAGTCCGACACAAGAGTCAAAGTACAAGCCTTTTCACGCTTGGCTGGTTGTCATGTTGGTTCAGTGTGGCTTAGCCCACCAAGACTAACTACCCTAGTCGAGACGATCAAGGACTTGCAAGCCCAAGCGTCGCTACTTTTAAAGCACGCAAAGCGTACGCCAAACTACATGGTTCTTGTCTTGGACGGCGTTGAGTTGCCAAGGCTGACTTACCGCAACACTATGACACAAGTCGAAGAAGGTCGAGCTTTGCGGAGTTTGCAAGGTGCAACCAACAACTCGAAGATCGAGCTTTCGTGGGATGAAGACGATCTTCAAGCACTTGGTGTTTTGGAATCAGAGTGTGACTATTTAGTACTTCAACGTCGTTCGACGGTTTGCAAGGCCTTGCGTTTGAAGTTACAAGGGAAACCGCTACCTGAAGTACAAGTCTTGGCGTATCTAAGCGTCATGGACGGGTTGAGCACCGTCGACATTCTGTTCTTGGCCAACCAAATTCCTGACCTGGACTTTATTTTGTCATTTCCAAGCGTGACTACGCTTCGCCTGTCCTTTGCTACAATAGCTTCATGGGACTTTGTTGCCAAACTCAACTTGACACATCTCGTGCTCACTGCTTGCAAGATTCAAGCATCAACTACAACAACTATGGTGGAGTTTCCCAACTTGCGCGAATTGTGCCTTATGTGAACTTATCTAAGTCCGAGCATGCTTACAAGATTCCCCAACGCCGAGGTGACTTCCGACCTTTGATGGACTTTCGCGACTGTCGTACCCAAGATAGCTACTTTCCTGACAAGTGCAACAAACCATTTTGGCAACTTTTAATTGTTAACAACAAAAATCCTACGTTTGATCTTACGTTTGATTGGCCACCACACACATGTATCATATGAGAGCCAAGTTTAAACGCGTTTGCTTGGAACTTTTTAAACTTGTCAGCCTGTAAACGTTTGATACTCTTTGCTTGGTGTACCAAGCATACGTCTGTGCCACCATGTTTGCACTACGCGCTTGGGTTGGTGCCAAGTGTCGAGCTAAGTCGAACTTTGATAGACTTGGTAGTTGCAAAATTGAAGTGTTTGCAACTTTTAGCAATCGTCGCTTGGGTTTTGCTTTCTTGTCAAAGTCGAAAGCACCGGATTTGGCAGAAGCCGTCAAGACTATGATCAAAGACCTTCAACACCAAGCGGCTCGTTTGATGAGTCATGCTACGCGGAGCTCCAACCACATGGTGCTGGTTCTGGACAACATTAAGCTGCCCAGTCTAACGTATCGCGACGACGTGTCGCTTGAAGAACGTTTTCAAGCGTTTTTCTGTTTGGTCGACGCAACAACCAAGTCCAAGCTTTTTATTTCGTGGAACGAGGACGACTCCAACGCTCTTTCGTTGTTGCGTTCTCATCACGTGTTGGTAAACCACTTGGGTATGTTTTCACTCGACTTGAAAGGCACCTACTATCCCGAACTTGATGTTTTGGCTTTTTTGGGTGTGACCAATCTTAGGATTTCTAACGTTCTTCTCGGCGTTGAATATCCCACGTTTTTGTCTCGGCTTCGCCTAACGTGCCTACACTTGATAAACGCGGACTTGAGCTCATGGGACTTTGCAAAGAACCATAGGTTGACCACCCTAAACTTGTGTAACTGCACATTCAACACACCTACATTTGAAAACCTTGCATTTCTGGAGCACCTCTTGGCCTTCAATTCCGATTTGGAACCAAGCATGTTACGAAACTGTACAAACCTAAAAAGCCTCGCTTTGACGGACTTTCCAAGCCACAAAGTCGCGCAATTCCGCAAAGAAATGCCGCACGTAAACGTCATATCATAAGACTTTTTGTGCTTCAACTTTGCCGTGCTGAAACGACTTTTAAATACTTTCGTTGTTGTAGGTGTTTGCGAATCTTGTGTTGCAAGCACGCAAATGCGGGCACCCTGCACAGCATCGTGCCCGAAATGAGTGTGCTCCTGTTGATTTGGGTTTTTTGTACAAGCTTGAGGGCGTCACATTTTAGCATCTTGGCTTTGCAACCATGACGTCTCGGGACTTTGTCCAACGGTTTTGTTAATTGTGGTTGTAATATTAGTGTATTAGTAGTAGTAGTAGTAGTAGTAGTAGTTTAGTCGTGGTTTTGTGTAGCTTGGTTTGGTTAGAGCTTGTTCAAGTCGCAAAGCAGGCTTTGTGAGGTGATTAACTCGGCCAGCACCACCAAGTCGACGTGTGCCATGTTTGAGTACTCCAAGAGGTCGGTATAGAACCATCTTGGTAGCTTTTCCAGCAAGGTTCGGAGGTCGCGCATTGTCTTGCCTAGGTTGGAAGAGCCGACTATGTTGCGCTGCGAGCAATAGAGAACAAACATTTCAGGCGAAACTTGACTCGTGTCTACCCAAATTGCCGATTCGTTAGGCCGACCTGGTTCGTGTTTCGCGACACCTCCTGACAACACCGACTTGCTCGTCGGACTAGAAGTAAAAACACGATGCACCACCAACTTTTCGTGCTTGCTTTCGTCAAAGTCGTCGTCGTCTAGCTTGCGGTGGGTAACCACTATAGGAGCGTTCAAAGAAACGTTTATTGCTGCCATCTTGTTCAAGTCGAGTGTATGCCCAGGCTTGTTTGGCAAATACCTTGCATGTTGTTTTTGTTTTTGTTGTTGTTTTTGTTGTTGTTGTTGTTGTTGTTGTTGTTGTTTTTGTTTTTGTTGTTGTTTTTGTTGTTGTTGTTGTTGTTGTTGATGCTTAACGTACCTAGCTCGCTTGGTAGGTTGTAAAGCCAAGTCTTTGGTCTCGTTGCGTCCGCGCTTCGATGGATACTTTTGTTGTCGCATCCTTGGAAGTTGGTTGACTAAGAAGAGCCCGGCATTGTTGGCAACCAAGTGCCCATAAGTTGCTTTGTCAGTAGTTGCCAAGTAGTCAATCAAGCACGAGTGTTTAGGGATCCCAACGACAAGACTTCTCATCGACCTATACGTGTACGCCGTGTTGTTGCGCACTGAGTTGCCAACATAGTGCCCAACCAACTTGGTGTGTTGTGACAAAAAGTCTGGACCCAAATCGAAGTGTTTGCCTTGAAGCGCAGTGAGCAACTTGCGAGAGTAGTCTTTTACTGCCAAACTAAAGTCCGAGTTCTTTCCACTTGGTCTAAACAACCCCACCCAAAAGTTGCGCTTGCTTCGTACTTGCTTGTGCCAAGCTTGTTGCGCTCTTTTCAAACTATTCATCAAGCCAAGCTTACTTAAAAACCCGTCACCTCCTTTTAAGCCTGTACCTATACCCGATATACCCGATGCTTTCCTGCGACCGTTTTTGAGAACTTGTGTTCGAAGGCTACTACCTTCTCCAACTGGCCGGGTCTCGACCTGGTCAGTTGTGTCCTTACCTTGCTTTTGTTTTCGTATCCTTGTTACCGTTGGCGGGTTCGGTGGAGCTGGACTTGCCGAGCTTGCTAAGTTTGTCGACATTTTAGCTGTTTGAGGAGGGCGGGAGGTTGCCGCGTTTGAACCTACCGAGCTTGTTAACGAGCTCGACAAACCGGATGCACCTTGGTGTGAGCTTGACGCCCTTTGTGGCCCGGTTGGAGCTTGGCGGGAGGTTGCCGCGTTTGAACCTACCGAGCTTGTTAACGAGCTCGACAAACCGGATGCACCTTGGTGTGAGCTTGCCGCGCGTGGTGAGAATGAAGCTTGGTGGGAGTTTGTTGAGCTAAACAGAGGGTTGCCAACTAAGGTAAGAGCATCGTCGGTTGCACCTTCGTGTTGCGATGTTGCACCTCCTTGACGCGACCGTTTTGTGTTGCCTTGGTCACCGTTCTGTTTTCGCTTGTTTTGCTTTCCCCAAAACACCCACTTGATGTCGGAAACAGCTTCGGTGAACGCGTGCGTGAAAGCTACGAGAATGTTGTTTGGTTCGGATTGCCTTACAACTCTGGGGAAGGCGAAGCGCTTAAAAACTTGGCCAGGAGTGAGCCACACGATGGTAGCACGCACGATAGATACAAGTTTGTTTAACGCAAATTCAATGTATCTACTTCGCCTTGTTGCCGGAGGTGACACCAAGTATTCGTCAAGCCACATTCGGTCAACAGAGTTAGTTCTCATATTTTCTGTAAAGCGTTCCGTGTGCTCGTAGTTCCATGCAGAAATATCAAAGGGTACACTGTTTTCTTGAAGCCAAGTCATCAATCTCCAAGTGGTAGCAAAGTGGAGTTGGTTGTTGCCTTCGATGAATTGGGTCGTCATGCACAAAAGACGGATGTGCTCAAAGTCACTTGATGGCCACATCTTCATGTCTGCTGGTCGGACTTCGACCCACGTGTTGGCAAGTAAAGTGTTTTCCTCTTCTGGAGGGTCACCACCAATTTGCGGGTGGACGTTGCGTTGCCTGCACGTCCAGTTGAGCCGGGCGACGTACGTGTTGATGATATCGGTTGGTGTGCAGGTTTGGGCAACCATTAAATCTTGCCAAACTTGGAACAATTCACCCAAGTCTTGCAACTTATTCAACCACGTTTCTACTCTTGTTTGCATTTCACTCGTCAAAAAACTCTTTCGTTTCAACTTTCTAAAGATCCTAAACAACCGTAGAACCTCCGGCATGTGAATCCAATTATCTCGCTCCAAACCGGCAAGCATGTTGCCAACAAGTGCTTGCTTTTCGTCGTCGCTCAAGCGAGGGTTCAACGCGACAATCGCGTCAAAATGGCCACGGTCACCATTACCTGTGTACTTTGCCATCCCAACGTAGCTTTCGCCTTCGTACCACTCCGGTGCAACTACAAGGTCGTTACGTATGTCCACCGTGGCGGGAGACTGCGTAGTGACAACCGGTACAAAGTAGTCAATCCGAGTTGCCAAGTACTGCAAGAATTGCGAGTCACGGTTCTCGTTCCACGAAAGGTTATGTAAGGCAAGTCGATGTCTAAACGACGCCTCGGGGTTGTACTCGTAGCTTGCCTGGGGTCCATTCGCGAATAAAGCAGTGTTCCGAGCCAATTCCTGAACAGTATACTGTGTTTCTGTATCGCCAAATGGCCAAAGAATACCGTTTTTCTTACACACCTCCCATCCCTGCAACAAGTATCGACCTTGTGTAGCCGTCTCGCTTGTACTAAGCAGGGTCGGCAACGCCGACACCGTGTTGCCAGCACAAGCCCCGTTGCCTTCTACCTTGCACAACATCCACTCGTTACGCTCTCTACCTGCTCCCTTGTTTTGCAAATATGCAAACTTGTCGTCGATGTCGGCTACATGCACGCTCGTACACGTATGTGGCACATCTCGCCAAGCATCCTTCTCACCACCAAGGTCACCGCCACTACTACCACCACGGCCACGGCCACCGCCACTACTACCACCACGGCCACGGCCACGGCCACCGCCACTACTACTACTACTACTACTACTACTACTACCACCACTACCACTACTAATACTACCACCACCGCCACTACTACTACTACTACTACCACCACCGCCACCACCACTACTACTACTACTACTACCAC
>Ga0208086_1000071_pt1 | contig 24872 bp, 17 predicted proteins | sample LakMenEpi06Jul10_FD_150675 | JGI IMG/M metagenome (GOLD analysis project Ga0208086, IMG submission 150675) | Freshwater microbial communities from Lake Mendota, WI - 06JUL2010 deep hole epilimnion (SPAdes) | ecosystem: Environmental > Aquatic > Freshwater > Lake > Epilimnion/Euphotic zone ...
CGCTGCCGCTTGCGCGCCGCGACGAGCCATTGGGGGCAATGGCTCTACCAATCATCCTTCAATCAATGCTGATAGTAAGGCGATATCATCCAATAAGCGATCACGCCAGTGATCGAGACGTATAGCCAGATCGGATAAGCGAACTTGGCAATCCGACGATGCTGATCAAACCGTTTCAGAAGGGCAAACCACAAGGCTCGAAGTACCAGGGGCAAAACCACCAAAGACAATAGGATGTGCGACAGAAGGACAAAGTAATAAACCGCCCTTATCCAACCCTCGCCCCCAAACCTCGTCGATGGGTTCGTCAGATGGTACAGAACATAGCAAACCAAAAAACCCGCCCCGAGGCCAAAGGCCGTGAGCATTGCGCTTCGATGCATCGCCACATTCCCCACTCGAATGCAAATCCAACCGATGACCAAAACCGCACTCGTGACCATGTTGATCGCGCCGATGCAATGAGGCAATTGCTTGGTCCAACTCCCTAAATCAAATTTTGTCGGTATGGCCAACAATAGGGCAACCACCAAAGGGATCGCGATGGACAAACCATTGGCCACCAGCATCGCTTGGCGATCGGAGGCAAAAAACGGTGTAGATGGTCGATTCGTCATGGTGAGTTGGATCTGAGGGATTCGTTTCGGCTTTGCCGAGTAAGGAGGTTCAAGGGACAGGCTCGCTGGTTATTATTCACTGCCTGACAATCCCCCGGACATGTTGCTCGTCGACCGGATGAATGATCCCAACCTCGGTGATGATCGCACTGATGAGCTCGGCCGGTGTGACATCGAAGGCCGGATTGTAGACGCGTACATTCTCAGGTGCGGTCCTTTTTCCAAAGGCCAAGGTGATTTCCTCGGGTTTTCGCTGTTCGATTGGAATATCCGCCCCGTCGAGAATCGATAGATCGAAGGTGCTCGACGGCGCGGCGACAAAAAACGGAACCCCATGATGCTTAGCCAAAACAGCCAATCCATACGTTCCGATTTTATTGGCCGTATCCCCTCGCGCCGTAATCCGGTCGGCCCCAACAATCACATATTGAATCTTGCCCTCACGCATCACCTGCGCGGCCATCGAATCGCAAATCAACGTGCTAGGTACACCATGTTGCTGCAATTCCCACATCGTCAAGCGAGCCCCTTGCAACAACGGCCTGGTCTCATCGGCATAGACCTCGATCTCTTTGCCCTGATAGTGCGCCGTCAAGATCGCCGCCAAGGCGGTTCCAAACTCCGAAGTCGCCAATCCTCCGGTATTGCAGTGCGTAAGAATCCCACTGCCAGGTTCAAACAACGAAGCTCCATACTCGCCGATCGCATGGCACATCCGTCGATCCTCGTCGTGAATTTGGCGGGCTTCACGCAATAGCTGATTGGAAAGCTCAAGGGCCGAAGCCAGATTGCTGTTGCGATCGATGATCCGTCGCATGCGGTCCAACGCCCAGAATAAATTCACCGCCGTCGGACGACTCGTCGCCAAGTAATCGCAAAGCGATTTTGCATGCTCGAGAGACTCGCCAATCGAAGCCCGACGGCTCACCAAGGACTGCATCCCTGTGACGACAGCATAAGCGGCTGCGATACCGATGGCCGGAGCCCCTCGCACCCTCAGCGCGACGATCGCCTCGTGGGCCTCCTGAACGCTTCGAATCGGCACCATCTCTACACGGTCGGGCAAAATCGTTTGGTCCAAGAGCTCGAGTTGCCCAAGCGTATCGCCTTGCCATCGGACGGAAACATAAGGGCTAAGGCCCTGCGGGGCCTGGGTTTGCTCATTCATCGATTCAATCAACAGCCTTTCTATAACCCAACTCTTTTGCCGTCCCTAGAACCCGACCTCTAGGATTCCATTCATGACCATCCAGTGCCCAGGGAACGTGCACAGGTAAGGGTAACGACCGGGCTTGTCTGGTACCCGGAAGTAAATTGCCGACTCAGCACCCGGCTCGATGATGTCGGTATAACAGATCACCGCATCGGACTCCGGCACATACTGCTTGAGATAAGCGTCCGGAGAACCGATCAGCCGGTTGGCAAGGTCCCCTACCCTATCGAGAGTATCAGGTTGGATCAATGCCCAGTTGTGCGGAACCACATCGGGATTGATGAACTTCAATTTGAGGATCTCCCCAGGCTTGGCTTGCAATCTCTTGACGGAGAATTGCAAGTTGTCCATCGCTTGAATCTCTATCTCTCGGGCTCCGTCGAGCTTCTTTTGCCATGGATTGGCCACCCTTTTGGTCAACCAATCGAGATCCTGCAACATCGGATGGGGCAACTTTTTGGCGATCGCATCGCGAGCTACCAGCTTGGGGGACTCATATGCCCTATCCATCGCATTGACGGTTGCAAAGAGCTCGCAAGGTCGGGCCATACCAATGTGCAAAAGCAAGTGCAGTTGGCTGCAAAGCTGTAAGTCGGGAATCTCAAGAAACAGACTCTTGGAATCCTCCGAAACAATCACCGAGCGGATATCGAGCACGTCGTGCCCCATCGCCCCTTGATGCATGACCGAGTACTCGCGAGACCCATAAGCAGGGGAATAGCGGTAGTTCCAAGCCTGCGCAAATTGCTTGCTCGCATCGTGGGCCGTCGCCGCGTCGATAGCGCTCGAAAAATCGACACGCACCCCGTTCTCATGGACATGGAAACCCGTTGGCAAAACCTCAGGGTTGCCCGTGTACCGAAGCCGCTCGAAGCATCCTGCGGCAGGAGTATAAGTCCCCCAGCCATGCATGCCCGTGGCGTAAATCCAACCGTCTTGCGGGCGGACCCGCGCTCGATGCACCCCCGAACGGAAGTCTCCGGGCAATGGACTAAATGCACCTTGCCACTGCGTGCCAACCCGGTCCCGAAGCAAAAGATGCATCGTTCCTGTACCAAACGACGTATGGACAATCTGGCCGTCGAGCGGGCCGATCGTCGAACTGTGCACCTGCACCTGCCCCCCACTGGAATTGTCGATTCCACGCGGAAGATAGAGCATCGGCAATTCAATCTTCTGATTGGGTCTTGGCCCCCGATACCCGTAAAACGGTGGCGGATCGTCCGCGTAACGAGCCGCCGAATCGACCCCTTCGCGAGATGGGACCAAACAGATCATCGATGTCGGAGTCCAATCTCCCTCCGAACAAGGGACCGTTAAACTGCCATCGTCGAGCAACCCAAGGCCATCGGGGTTTCTAAAGCCCGTTGCGATCACACTCGCCTTGAGACCCTCTGGACTGATTCGCACGAGTCCCTCATTGCCCGAAGCAAAATAAAAGTACCCGTCTGAATCGCGCTCCAATCCGCAGAGATAGTCATGCCCGGATGCCGAGGTGGTATAAGCGTTCGAGAAACACTCGTAAAAATCGATCTCGTCATCGCCATCCAAGTCATGCAAACGACTGATCTGATTGCGCCCCAAGGTGTAGATTTTGTCTTCGTGGACAACAACTCCCAAGAGATGATGCATCCCGGCCGCAATCCGCTTCCATGTGGCTTGCTCGGTGTCGAGCCCCGATACCATCCACACGTCCCCCTGCATGCTCACGACCACCCCCCGGCCATCACTCATGAAGGCATGGGCGCCCGCAGCGATCAACGTATTCCATGGATTCTCCGTCGGCAATTCGATCGTGTCGACCACATAGCCCGCCCTCCCCTTGCCAAGTCGAATCGGCGTCTGAAACGTCTCCGGCCATTGAGGCTTTCCACCCAGAAGAACATCTTTTTTCGGATGCTCTCGAGCCGGTGCGATCGTTCGCTTCCATCCCCCATCGGCATCAAAGCCCAAATGATCCAAGTACATCATGCCCTGATGCTCAACAGCGAAAATCACCTCTTTGCCACTGCGATAGATGCCCCGATAACGAGCCCCCTGGGCTCCCGGGACCAACTGCCGGAAAGAACCAGCCCAATCCCCAAGCGCCTGCTTGGTCCCCTCGATCCTGAATCCATCGATGTACCCATGCCGTACATCCGTGAATCGAACAAAGCCGCCTGTCCAAACGGCCTCGTAAGCCAACGTGTCGGTGTTGAAGCAGGCCGACGCCTCTTTTTCCCCAACGATGCGAATCGCAACGGTCCGCGGTACCGCTTTAGCCTCACCGACCAAAACGTTGCTTTGCATCGAACCTAGGTCCACTCGGTTCCACTCGTCACCCTTCCAAGTCTCCTCTTTCTGATTGCCCCAATGCCCAAACTTGCCCCCGTCCAACCCAGGAAATGGCTCGACCCATGCCGGCCTGTTCTTCATCGCCGCAAAATGCATCGCTTGCTTGGTATACCAGTCATAGACTCGATCCCGATTCACATGCTCCTTGTGATTCGGATAGTGCTCAGCAATCAAAGGCTCGGTGGTCCAAGCAAACTTCGACGGCTCATGGGTACTGGCCGATCGTATCTGAGCCTCAAGACTCGCAAGGTCGATCGGGTCGTTCCCCAACCCCATGAGAAATCGAAGCAGATCGGCCTGCTGCCCCAAAGGCAACGTCTCGAATAGACCCGCAGGCATCAGCGAGCCACTCGGAGCAATCTGCTCGATCGTCTCGCGTTCCACCGAACGCTCCTTACGCGTCGCAGGATCCACAAAAATCAACGGCGAGGACTCAAGCGAAACGACATACCCAGTCCACACCTGCGAATCGTCCGTCTGGATCTTATAAGCTTGGTAAGCAGGTTCCTGGCGACGATTGGGCCAAAGCAAACTCTCGGCCAATTCCACCCCCGAACGCTGCTTGCCAATCTGAGTCAACTCCGGACCGATGATCCCCCCTGCACTGCCGATCCTATGGCATGAAAAACAAGCCAAATTCGCTCGGGTAAAAGCCTGCAACCCTCGCTGCGAATCCCCCCGCGATAGAGCCTCCTTGACCAACTGCTCGACTCGCTCCTGCGAATAAGCCACCTCCTGTGCCAAGACCTCTGCACCCAGTTCCCAAGTGACCGAGCCGAAGAAGATAAAAATTGCTAGCAAATAATTCTTGTTCATTATCCAAGCCATGCGGGGATCGAGGAGCACGGAAGTTTGCATCTGTCCACAAGTTCCCTGCGGAGCTAGGACGAAGATACAATGACCATCGGAATCAAGGATTATAGTCGATTTTTAGGCTGGAATTTGGCTGATCATGCTGCATCTGCAATCTCGATTTCTTGCAAACGCCTGGGCGCTGGCTCTGGCCGGTTGCATCGTCCTTGCTCTGTGCCCCCAAGCTTCCTGCCAACGCGTCGATTTGCAGCCGACGACAGACCCCATCCTCACGCCCCGCAAACTCGATCTTCCCAAGTCCCTCGGGGAGGTCGACGAACTTGAGCCAAGCCCGATAGCAAGTCCGACGGCCAGCGAACTCAAGGAGCTAAGCCAATGGGTCCGCTGGCTATGCCTGATGAACTTGCCCGAAAACGTCGAGGACACTCGCAAGTGGGGCAAGCAACGACGGGTCTGGGACGGCGTCGATATGAAGCTCGACGGACTTCGCTTGGATACCAAACAGCGATGGAAGATGGCCAACGATGGGACTTGGTCTCGCTACCTGATCGAATTTGTAGATCCAGCCAAGGAACTTCAGGTTGAGGTCAAGAAGTTCGACGTCACCCCAGACGGCAAGCGATTCACGACAAGCGTTTGGGTCGTGGCTCCATTGAAACTCTTCGGTCGGGTCAACCAATTCGCGCGCGATGTCCAATTGATAAGCCTCTCGGCAAAGGCCGATGCGACGGTCCGTATGAAAGTCGACTGCCAAGTCGACATTCAATTGCTGCCGATCTCGTTCCCGCCGGATGTGGAGTTTCGGCCCAAGGTCCTCGACGCATCGATCGAGTTATTGGATTTCCAGATGCACGAGATCAGCCAGATCCATGGTCAAGCGGCCGAATGGATCGGGGAAGGAATCGAGGATATCCTCGATCGAAAGCTTGCTGAGTATCGAGACAAGCTCGTTATCAAGATGAATCAATCGATCGCCAAGCAGCAGGACAAGCTTCGAATCTCCGCCTCGAAATGGCTGACAAGCTCGATGAACTTCAAGCCTAAGGCTTCGAAGACCGAAGATCCGAGCGACGAATAAATCGCTCTCGAAGACCGGCCTAGGTCTCGTACTGGACCTTACCATGCTTGCTGGCACGGCTGATCTTGTCCATCGCGTAGAGGCCCGAGAGAACAAACTCAACGCAGGAGGCTCGGATGGCCGGGTGCTCCGATGCGTTGACCTCAAAGGCAGTATCCCAGACCGGTGGCACATGCTTGAGCCGCTCGGCATAAGCCTCGCTAGGCAGCAGATCCCCGACCTCGATGCGCACCCCTTTGCTAAAGATCTCGGAGATCTGGGCCAACCCATACTCCTGCACGTACTTCTCAAAGACCACTTTGATGGCGCTGGCGACGAGCGCATCGAGGACCTTGCGCTCGGACATTTGATGCGAACCCATCAAGTCCAACTCCAGCTTGCCGAGCGATGAGGTTGCCAAATGGCCAAGATCGCTGATGCGGGGAACGGCGAGCGGTTCCTTGAGGATCACCGCCCGATGGCGAGCCGAAGCGATCATCGTGCGAAAATTCGCAAGAGAGAATCGTGCCGATACCCCGGAGGCTTGGTCGACATACTTGCTTGCTCGGGCTTGGGAGGTGATCTCTTCGATGATCTCCATCATGAAATAAGGGATCTGCACAGGATACTTGCCACCCAAATCGGTACCCGCCTCTTGCAGGAGAATCTCGATCCCTTGCTCGCGATCCTTCGGGTAGTGGGTCTGAATCAGCGAACCGATCCGGTCTTTGAGCTGCGGGATGACCTTGCCGCTGCGGTTGTAGGTGCTCGGGTTTGCCGAGAAAAGAATGAAGATGTCCAAATCGAAGCGGACGGGGTATCCGCGGATCTGAACATCCCGCTCTTCGAGAATGTTGAACAATCCGACTTGAACGAGCTCATCGAGTTCGGGAAGCTCATTCATGGCAAAGATCCCACGGTGCATGCGAGGAATCAGACCAAAGTGCAAGGCCGACTCGGAGCTCATGCTCACCCCGCCGGTGAGCTTCGACGGGTCGATCTCTCCGATGATGTCTGCGAACTTGGTTCCCGGGGCAAGCCTCTCGACGTACCGATCCTGGCGATGCCACCAAGCGATCGGAGTCTCTTCGGGTGAATGCGTCTTGAGGAACTCCTTGGCCTGCTGGGTGATCGGGCGCAAGGGATCCTCATGGACAGGGACCTCGGGGATGTCCAGATAGGGGACATATTCATCGAGGAAACGGACCAAGGTCCGCATCAGACGGCTTTTGGCCTGCCCTTTTTCACCGAGGAACAGCAAGTCATGGCCGGCCAAAAGAGCGATGTTCAGCTCGGGCAAGACGGTGTCTTGATAACCGATAATCCCAGGATAAAGCTCCTCGGAAGACTCCAAAGACCGAAGGAAATTCTCCCGCATTTCCTCTTTGACGCTGCGAGAACGCCAGCCGCTTGCGATCAACTCGCTGAGAGTTTTGGGGTGGTTTTTTAAATCCGATGCGATCGATTCGTGCTGCGTCATCAAAAATGTCCAAAAAGCTTAGCGGTTTGACCTAGTATCACTCCTTGGGCATCTTAGGGGAACGGTCAAGCGAATTGGCGGTAAATCCGCCGAGCACTTGGAAGAATCCTCCCCCTAGCGGATAATGCACAAAATGTCACGTCGATAGCGACCCGGCCCCTTCGGGCCGCTTTGGATCACCGCAGGAGGCTTTGTTACTGCATGAATCAGATCTTGGATGGATTGAACGAATCGCAGCACCAAGCCGTCACACACGTCGAAGGCCCTTTGCTGACCCTGGCCGGACCTGGGACCGGAAAAACACGTGTCGTGACCCACCGCATCGCCTACCTTCTCGAGCAAGGAATCTCGCCCTATTCGATTTTGGCCCTGACGTTCACCAACAAAGCCGCCAAAGAGATGAAGCATCGGGTCGAGAAAATCGTCGGCGATAACCCCATCTGGATGGGGACATTCCACGGCTACTGCGCTCGGTTCCTCCGACACTACGGCAACTTCGTTGGACTCAAAGACAACTACACGATCTTCGATGTCGATGATTCCAAAAAAGCTCTCGAAGAGGCCATCTCCCAGAGCGAAGTCTCACTGACCCACCTCAAGTTCGCCGACATCGCCAAAGGAATCAGCAACCTCAAAAACCGAGCGATCATCCCGGAAATGCTCCAGCAGCAAGCCCGAAACGCCGTCGAAATCGCCGTCCGCAAAGTCTATCCGGTCTACCAAAAGTATCTGCTCAGAAACAATGCCGTCGACTTTGACGATCTGCTCATGCACACCGCGACGATCCTAAGAACCAACGAGGACCTTCGCGCCGATCTTGACTCCAAACACCGCTACGTGCTCGTCGACGAATACCAAGACACCAACTTGGCTCAGTACATGATCGTTCGGGGACTGGCGCTCGATCACCCCAATATCAACGTCACCGGCGATCCGGACCAATCCATCTACGGATGGCGCGGGGCCGATATCGGAAACATCCTGAACTTCGAAAGGGATTACCCCGAACTGGCCATCGTGCGACTCCAAGAAAACTATCGCAGCACGCCACAAATCCTCTCGCTCGCCGACCAACTGATCGCTTGCAATGTCCACCGCAAGGCCAAGATGCTCATCCCGACCTGCCCGGATGGCGCCAAGGTCCGCTTGTGCTCCTACGCATCGGCCAAAGATGAATCCGAAAACATCGCCGATCAAATCGCCAAACATCTGATCGAACAGACCGCCAAACCCAAAGATTTTGCAATCCTCTACCGCACCAACGCCCACTCGCGTCTCTTCGAACAATCCCTGATGCGACGCCGTATCACCTACCAACTCATCGGCGGATTCCGATTCTACCAACGGCAAGAAATCCGTGACCTCATCGCCTACCTGCGACTGGTCAACAACCCCGAAGACGATGTCTCCTTCAAACGGGTCGTCAACCTCCCCCCGCGAGGACTCGGGGATAAATCCCTTCGCCAAGTCACCGAACTGGCTCGCTCTCGCGATATCCCCATGCTCGTCGCCCTGCGGGCAGCCATCGACCACGGACTCCTGAGCAAAAAGGCCCAGTCAGGCGCCCGCGAATTTCTCTCGATCTACGAAAAACTCGTACACCTCTCGGGCGAGTCGATCGTCGCGATGCTTACCCACCTTCTCGAAGCGACCAACTACATCGAATACCTCGCCGGGAAAAAATCCGAAGCTCCCGACGAGAGCGTCAAGGAAAACGTCGGCGAACTGCTCTCGGATGCTCAAGACAAAGACGCACTGCTGGGCCAAGGTGGAGGACTTCAGCAATTCCTCGAAGAGATCAGCCTCGCGAGCGACACCGACAACATCACCGACGAGAACCGTGTCACCCTCATGACCCTCCACTCGGCCAAAGGGCTCGAATTCGATCACGTCTATCTCGCCGCCGTCGAACAAGACGTCCTGCCGCACGTCCGAAGCAAGGACGATCCGGCCCAACTCGAGGAAGAACGCCGACTGTTCTTCGTCGGGATCACCCGCGCTAAACGAAACCTCCAATTGAGCACTGCGGCAAGCCGTGGCTTCGGCAATAGCCGCATGAGCTGCCCGAGCCAGTTCCTGATGGAACTCCCCAGAGCTGAAATGTCGATGATCGACCACACCGGAGCAAACCCCAGAGACATATCCTGGTCGGATCACCGAGACCCAGACTTTTCCGACTCCGACGACTGGGCCAACGACACCTCCGATTTCTCCGAGGATTGGAATCAAGACGTCCCCTCGGATGAAGGACACCCCAAGATCACCTCCAAAAGCTCCTCGAAAAACTCAACCAAACGAGTCATCTCCTCAAGAGTCGACCCGGATGAATACTCCCAGGACCAGGAACCAACCACCGAACCCTATCAAGCCATTCCAAAAATTAAAACCGGCTCGAGCATCGGTGCCTCGATCACCCTGGCCGGAACCCCTGTCGACCGCTTTGAAAACGGATGCCGAATCTCCCACCCACGCTACGGCCTTGGAAACATCCTCTCGGTCGACGGCTTCGGCCCTAAACGCATGGCCAGAATCTCCTTCGATAGCGGCGAAATCAAAAGCTTCCAACTGAGCAAATCCCCTATCGATATCATCTAATCGAACATCATCTCAACGACCCAACCCAAGATTGCAATTGCCCATGATCAGCGTTTTCGAACTGTTCAAGGTCGGAGTCGGACCATCGAGCTCCCACACCGTCGGCCCGATGATCGCCGCCTACCGCTTTGCCCAAGAAGTCACCGAGCAACCCGAAATCGCCCGCTGCTGCACCCGAATCCGCATTGAACTCTTTGGATCACTGGCACTGACCGGACTCGGTCATGCAACCGATACGGCGATCTTCTGCGGATTGGCCGGCTGCCTGCCGGATCGAACCGAACCGCACATACTCCAGAAGACCGTCGAGTCGCTTCGCGCTAACCAATGCATCGAACTGGCAGGAAAGAAATCGATCCCCTTCGACGAAAAACGGGACCTGATCTGGTTGCGCAACGAAACCCTACCTGCCCACCCCAACGCGATCCAATTCTCGGTCCTCGATACGCACAACCACGTCCTATTCTCAAAACGGTACTACTCGACCGGCGGTGGTTTCGTCTACGACGAAAAAGAACTCGCCTCGCTCAGAGAATCCCTGTCCAAGACCTCTAACGATACCCCCCAAGCAGAACCCTTTCCATTTACGACCGCCGCCGAATTGATCCAAATGGCCCGGGAGAGCAACTGCCGTATCGATCAAATCATCGACGGGAATGAACAAGTCCACCGCAGCCCCGATGCCATCGCAGAACAACTCGATCGACTCTGGGCCGTCATGGCCGCCTGCATCGACCGAGGCTGCATGAGCCCAGGTATCCTCCCAGGCTCGCTCCATATCCGGCGCCGCGCACCGGGGATCTACCAAAAACTCACCGGCGGCACCTCGCTGATCCCAAGCCAATGGCTCGAACAACACGCTCAAGAAAAACTCAAAGACCCCCTCCAACAACTCGATTGGGTCAGCCTCTTTGCCCTGGCCGTCAACGAAGAGAACGCAGCCGGTGGCCAAGTCGTCACTGCTCCGACCAACGGCGCCGCAGGGGTGATCCCCGCGGTCCTAGGCTACTACGTCTACCTCGTCCCAGACCCGGGACACCCAGATTTCGATCGAACCATCTCGGACCGAGAAGGTGTCCATCGGTTCCTCAAAACCGCCGGTGCTATCGGCATGCTCTACAAAAGAAACGCCTCGCTCTCGGCCGCGGAAATGGGTTGCCAAGGTGAGGTCGGTGTGGCTTGCTCCATGGCCGCCGCCGGACTCGCCGCATGCATGGGAGGAACCATCGACCAGATAGAAAACGCCGCCGAAATCGGCATGGAACACAACCTCGGATTGACCTGCGATCCGATCGCCGGACTCGTCCAAGTCCCCTGCATCGAACGCAACACCATGGGTGCGACCAAAGCCATCAACGCCGCAAGACTCGCTGTCCTCTACGGGGATGGCAAACACTTCGTCTCCCTGGATCGAGTCATCGAAACCATGCGACAAACCGGCGTCGATATGCAATCGAAATACAAAGAAACATCCCTCGGAGGATTGGCCGTCAACGTGGTCGACTGCTAGTGATCCTCCCGCGGACTTGAAGCGTCCCGGAATTGTCGAGCCGCTGACCGACCGGCTCATTGATCCGAAAGAGCAACCACCCAGCAGTCGCCGCTTCGTACACCGCCTCTTTGCCTACCCCAAAGACCTCCAGCGGTGCCGACGTCTCGGTACTGACAAAGCCACCTAGCAATTTCCCTAGCGGCATTCGTCGATGGTACTCGTAAGTGATCCCATCTGGGGAGCTTTCCCAAGCTTCCTGATTCGCTAAGCGGACCACATAGGTCCCCTCCGCATGGATCTCCACCTGCTCTCCTGCCTTCAGGTAACACCTCGCCAATTGCCAGCCCTTGGCACTATCCGTATCGAGCGTAAATTCGCTAAGTCCAGATTCGCTGACGCCAGGTGCAATACCCTCGAGTGCCACGAGATTCGATTCGGGCTGATATCCGAAATCAAAGTCGTCAACAAAAAGCTTCCAGTCCCGCTCGACCCAATCCCAACGCGCAGAGAGCGATTTTTCGAACTCCTCGCTGAGCTTCATCGAATAGTCCAACGGAGCTGCCGATGCACGCCCTAGCAAAGGCCCATAGACAGGATGGTTGCGAAGGTAGACACAAGCAGCCCAGCTCCAGACATAGCGGTCCATCCGGTTCTCTCGCTCGTTGCCGTATCGGAGAATCTGCTTGATACTTGGCATCCGCTTGGCCGCAGTCGATTCCGCCAAACGCTTGAACCGACCCCAATGGGGAACCGAGCTCGCATCGCCCGGGATAATCCCCATGGTCAGTTGGTCCTCTTCCCAGCGATGCGTCCCCTCAATCTCAGCCATGCCCTCCATGAACCAAGGTGAGCCCCCCCCACCCAAGGCCCGATACATCACCCAATGCGTCGCCTCATGGAGCAATAGATGACGCCGGTAATAGACCGATGGCTGTTCGCGCAAGAAAACCTTGTCGGCGATCTGTAGGCCGTCCTCAAAGGGGGGGACTCCCTCAAGCAATCCCGCTTGCTCAAAAAGCTTTCGATCCCCGATCCAGTGGATCACCAGCGGCCATTTCCTGGCCGCCGCAGGGTCGATCGACCATTTCTGACACCAAGTCAAAAGCGCCTGATCGAGCATCTTGGGCCAAGACTCGATTTCCCGATCGATCGGCATGTCGGTGATGATGGTCCATTGGTCTTGGGTCAAGCGTTTTAACCCCAGAGCCGAATCGCTTTGCGCAAAGAGTCTAGCCCCTGCGATAAAACCAAAGGTGAGTGCAAGGAGCCAACCAAGGACCTGTCTGCTGGTTGCTATCGTAAGGATCGCATCGGTCGATCTTTTCATCGGTATCGCCTTGTTTAACGGCGCGATGCGATCAACTGGGCCTGGATATCCAAGGCCAATTCAACCGCTCCGGCAGCGTGATCAAGACTCAGCCGTGGGGCGCTCTGGCGACTCAATACGCTCTGAGCCATCTCGCCGATCTCTGCCTCGAAGGCATCGATATCGTCGGCTGCGGGTAGCTCGGGACGAAGCACTTGGCCATCGCGTGTGATGACCTTCAACGGCATGCTCTCTGCGGCGTCGCTGTGGGCTGCGAACTCAAAGTGAACCGTCGCATCGCGTAAATGGAGCTCAAAAGCGTGAGCAAATGGACGCCCAGGTCCGTCGATAACCCCCGAGGAACTGCTGACGGCAATGTCGGGCGATTCAAACTCATAGAGTACGTGCACGTACTTCGCTACGCTCCCGTGCAATCGACCCACCGCATGCGTCGACTTGGGCTTACCAAAGAGCAATTGAATCCAATGCAAATCGTGAACGTGCAGATCGACCAACGGACCTCCGACTTTGTCAGCTTGATAAAAATCCGGTATCCACGTCGGATCTGATATCACTCGTTTGAAATAACCGCCGATCGCCGGACCATATTTTCCTGAACGGACGAGCTCTGTGGCGTAAGCAAAAGGGCCCATGTAAGGCAAAACGTGGGCAACAAGAGCCAGTTGCCCGGTCTTGCGCGAGGTCTCCTGAATCCTTTGGCAACCCTCGAGGGTCAACGCCACCGGCTTTTCGATAAACACATCCTTGCCATGCTCCATCGCATAGCAAGCCGCATCGACATGCAGATGCGGAGGGAGACAAATGTCGATGACATCGACCTGCGGCAGCTTGACCAACGCTTCGAGCGTCTCGGCGACGTCCAAACCCTCCAACGATATCTGCTCTCCAGGAGGCCCAAAGTTCCCTTGGATCCCTCGCCAATCCCCACCTCGCTTTTTGGGGTCCTTGCTGGCAAAGGCAATCAGATCTGCAAACTCCGAGCGCCGGTAAGCCAGCGAGTGGATCCAGCCCATAAAGCCAATTCCGACGAGGCCGACGTTGACGCGATTCTTGTTCTGCATGGAGTCTCTCTGGAGGGTAAGTGGAACTTCAGGTGCTCAGAAACGAAGCTCTTTGGCCTAGTTTTTCTCGTGACTCTAATTCTTATAGAGGATCGCTTTATCGTCCAAGGGGAGAATCCAAACATTTCGAAAACGTGTCGGACTGCCATGGTCCTGAAGAAAGACCGGACCGACGCTGGTCGCTAGCTGCTGCTTGCCAATCTTCTTGAGATAATCGGTAGTCCCATAGCGGAAAGGATGATAAACCGACCGGGGTTCCTCAAATCGCGTGCGGTCCTGGACCAATTGACCGTTTAACCAAGCCGTAACCTCTCCAGGTTCGGTGATCTTGCCCTTTTCGTCGCGTCGAGGAGCCCGATAGCGAATGTCATAGACTTGCCACTGGCCGGGCTCTTTCGATGCGTTGACCAAGGGTTTGGAAAAACCGTACAAGGCACCTTGATCATGCTCGGTGATTTCCTTCTTTCCAAAGGAATTAAAGATTTGAAGTTCGTAGTTGCCGTGAATGTAGATCCCGCTGTTGCCCTCGGCCAGTTCCGAAACCATGAACTCCACATGGATATCGGCATCCTGAAAGTGCCATTGCGAGACGATGTGGTTGACGCGGTTTTCACTCTTGGTCGCCACGAGTCCATCGTCCTGCCTTTTCCAATCGATGCTCTCACCGTTCATGCTCAAGAATTGATGGCTCGTCGTATCGAGCAGGACAATCGCCCCTTGGGGAGCTGGGGTCGCAAGGACCGACTGATCCGGGCGAAAACCTTTTGAATCCTGCACTGGTTGCTGTGCATGAAGCTTAAAGCAAAACAGAATCAAGACGGAGGAAACCAGACCGAGAAGTCGAATAGGCATAGGAGTTCACTTCGATCAAGTGGACAAAACGGCACAAAGAGAAACGAAAAAAGCCAGATCGCTCATGGCAACCTGGCTCCGATTGTATCAAAAGGCCCGACGGGATTGGGAGTCGTTAGAAAACAGCTCGCTAGAATCCCAACAGGAACTCCACAGGCTCGATCTAGCCGTTGATCAATGCAGCGATCTTTTGGTAGTCGCGAATCGCTTGAAGTGCGCTCTCGGCCGACCCGCTGGATCGAACGAAATCCGCGGCGGCCTTGAGGCTCCCGAAGCTTGTATCGGTATTGGCTGCTTTCGCCGACTTCGCCGTTTTGGCCGCTGCAACTACCTTGTTCTTGCTACCAGGTTTGCGTCCTCGCTTCTTACCCGGCTTCTTTCCATCCGCAGATCCGCGAAGCGCTTGGCTGACCAACGCTGGATAAACCTTGTGGCCCTGCGCAGTCAATTCCTTGATGATCTCAGAAGCCTTCAAGGTCGGATTACTCGCTGCGAAATCTCTCACAATTTGAGAGGTGCTGGTAGAACTCTTCGTTCCTTTTTTCAAAATGTATCTCCTAAAAAGTAATTGGTAAATGAGCGGGAACCTGGATCTTAGTCCAGCCTAAACTTATTTGCAAACATAAAAACCCCTAAAAAGACTTACTAGACCCCCAAAAAATATTAAACGATCGAAATCCTTGGGTATTTATTCTCAGGCTCCGCAACGACTTAAGGTGTCAATAGGGGCGGCGCGAACAATTTTTGATGGTTGACGAAATCGGACATTGAGCGGAAGTTTTCAGCAAGCGAACCCAAGACGTCTGTGCGTCGACGCGGGTTCAAAGGATTGTTTTACTCGATTCGAAGGAGAGATCATCATGCGAAAATTAGCATGGATTTTCATCGTAGGTTTTTCGAGCGTCCTGGTTGGGACTTGCGAAAATTCCATCGGCTGCGATCACTGTGTCGCTAAGCAAAAAGCGCAACAACAAGCCTCCGAGGGACGATGCCGACACGTCGGCGGTACTATGGGAAGCGGGAGCTACGAAGGGGTAGGATTCTCCACCGTATCGGCCGACCATGCGATCTCGCGATGCTGCTACTGGGGCCAACGAACCGCCATCGGAATCGGCGTAGCGAAAGGCCGAAACGGCTGGTACGCGACGGTTCTATACCGCTAGTTCCAACGCCACGGGTTGAATTCTATTGCCAACATAAGGATCCTGCCTAAGTGAGTTCCATCGGGCAGGATCCTTACATGCGACAAACGCGGATTGGCCTCATGGGATCCAACTGACTCAGGATACCTTCGGACGAAGCATCGAGCTATAAACCAATGCACCGACCTCATAGCCCGATTGGAGCCCTTCGGTTCCATCGAATAAAAAGTGAATGCCACCGTAAATCCGGCTCCATGATGCCTCCTCGGCAGCTTGGTAGAAATTACCGAAAGTCCTTAAAATCCTCTTCGAGGGATCAAAAGGCAATTGAGCCGTATTGGTCGGAAGATCCTTTTGCGATGTAAAAGAAAAGCTTGCTCCAAATATCGCTGTCAACACCTCCGCAGATGCTCCGCTAAATGTACTATGACCAGATGTATAAGCTGGGAATGGAGGGGTAACCAGCAGAGGTGTCCAGCTTGCATCCTCTTGAGTCATCGCGTTTCCATCCGTGCCCGCCTTGCGGATCGCATCGATCGGCCTCCACAGATCGTACTCGTACTTCGTATCCCAACAACTGATTCCTGCGTCAGCCAACGCGATATTCACAAGTGCCAGGGTTCTGGCCGATTCAATCAAACTCTGACCGCTAACCAACGATGCATCGGCCGCAATTCGGTTCCAATGGCCAGGCGGCGTGAAAGTCCCTCCCCCATCGGCCCAGAAATCCGCAATCTGAGTCTGATCTGCCGTCCGTGTCGAACCTGTCTTGCTCCCGAGTCGCATCACCTGATCAAACGCCGTTGCATAAGCCTCGCTGCTCAAAGCCGGCGGGGGTGGAGCGAGGAATTGATCCGGGGCGCTCATCGCAAAAGGAATAACCTCTGGCCATTGCGGCAATAGCGGTGCCAAAAAAGCAGGGGGCGTCCTGCTCCAATCCCCCGGCATGCCGCCAGGCACGTAATCTACCTTCGCATCCGAACCATCGTTGGCCCTGGCGGCAATCACTGCCATCGCAACTTCCTGACCGAAATCCATGCTTGGTCCCAAAAGACCTGCATCGGGTACCGAAGCGTTGCATTCGATCAAGGTGGAATCCCAGACACCTAAAAAGGAAGGATACAAGTGTTTTGCGACATGATATGCTGCAGAAGAGGCCGCTATTCGAGCATCGACACCCAATGAGTTTGCAGTCCCCTGAAACAAAAAAGCATCGTAGGTTGGGGCAATGGCGTTGATCGCATCGAACATCGCTCCCTGGATCATCGCAAGATTCCTCGCAACCTTCGGTGGCTCCGAGGTAAAACGCGTGCCCGGGACGGGATCGTCGGTCACTCCGCGCCAATCCCTCACAACATTCAAAACAGCCGCGTTCCACTCATGGACGACGTTTCCAACCCGAACGGGTGAAATCACCGATGACTTTCGTCCAAGATCATCCATGGCCGTTATGTGCAGATCGTATACGTCCGGGACCAAATCCAAAGATATCTTGAATTCCCCTGCGGCGTCCGCTTGCGTTCGCAATGTCGCTTGAGATATGGGGTCGATATAATCCACAAACGACCCGGGAAGGGTCTTGCCAACGAGACTGACGCTCTGATCAAGAACCACACCGTTGCGATTTAGATCCCGAGTCGAATCCAAGGCCGCTTGGCCAAACATCGGAAGCCGGGCGCGATTGATCGAGTCGATCACCGAGAGAACATCCGTCGGATCCAATCTCATATCTCCATTGACATCGCAAAATGGTTCGCCTGGAGCTCTCGTACCAACGAGCTCCCGTGGGCCCCCGATGTTGAGCTCATCGATAACTTGAAGCACATCCAAAGGCGAAACGTCTTGCGAACCATCGACATCGTTGGGTAGGAAAACATTTTGCCATGAACCATCGAAAGCCAAACGAGATTCGAGTGATTCGAAGCTGGTTTTCCGATTACGGATTTTCATAAACGCCCCCAAAGACAAAAAAAGGTAAAGGTTCTCAATCGCCCAAATCGCTATCGTCTAAAAGTGTCAAACCTAACGCGCATTCAATGAAACCAATGAGCGAATCGACTCGATAGCAAAGTCGATGTCGGAAACCTGGTTGTAAACGAAAAAGGAAAGCCTTAGGCTCGGGCCAATCCCCAAAAACTCATGCAACGGCTCGGCGCACTGAAAGCCTGACCGGACACAAACACCATAGGAATCACTCAGTCCTCGGGCGATAACGTGCGATGGGAGCCCCTCAAAGTAAAAAGATACTGGCCCCATCGCACCCTGTTCGTTGGCTGACAAAAGGCGAATCCTAGGCAGAAACGAAAGCTTTTCAATCGCATAGGACCGAAGACACTTCAAATGCTCGACAACCTGTTCACAGTCCAACCCTCGCAAATAATCGATCGCTGCGGCTAAACCAATCACCGACTCGATCGCAGGGGTTCCTGCCTCCAAACGCCATGGATCGTCCTTGTAGCGAATCTCCCCCCCGCGCAGACTCTGCAATATCCCCCCACCCTTTGAGACGACCTCAAGTCGCCTTAAACACTCAGGCTTTCCCCACAAAACGCCAACCCCCGCCGGCGATCCAAGTTTATGACCACTGAAAGCAAGGAAATCGCAACCTAAGGATTGCGTCTCGAGAGGACCATGCGGAGCCGATTGGGCCGCATCGAGAACGACTATGGCACCATGGTGATGGGCTCGCTCCACGATCGATTCGATATCCGGCATTTGGCCCGTCACATTCGAAACATGACTCAAACACACAACGGCGACATCCCTGAGAGCCAATTCTTTGTAGATCGCCTCCTCGTCGACTCGACCATCGATCCGCGGCGGAATTGTCGTGGTCCTTGAGTCACCCCACGACAGCAAAGAAGAATGGTGGTCCGTTGCCGAGACCAATACCCGACGGCGATCAGGCCATCCGTGCGCAATGAGATTCAAGGCTTCTGTTGTGTTCCGCGTGAATACAACTTCGTTTTCAAGCCCCCCGATCCATCGTGCTACCGTTAAGCGAGACTCTTCATAAGCCTCAGTCGCACGGTCTCCAAGGTAATTGACCGATCGGTGCACTCCCCCTGTCTTGCTTACCATCGCTTCGAGCACCGCATCAACGACCGCCCGTGGTCGAAGCCCTGTCGCGGCACTGTCAAGATACACCAACGGCCTTCCCGACGGCGTCGGTTGAGCAAAAGCTGGAAAATCATCTTTCAAACTAGCAGGTAACAGACTCGAAAAATTCATTTTTTATTGTACCCAAGCATTTGGTCGCAATCGACACGTCAGATATTTGCCGTTCTGCTCGGGCTGGATGAAAGGCAAGACCCGTAAACTCAACTTCGTCGACTCGGTGCCTTCCGCCGACAAAAGACCCAGCATTTGAAATCGAAGCGATTCTAATCCAGGCGAAACATCCAATAAAGACGGTACGACTTGCAACTCGAAATGAGAGCTGCTGATCTGATCGAGCCGACAATTGCTCACGCCTCGATCCGAATAAGCAATTTCAGCAACCTCCCAGGCCGTTACCCATCGCTGACCCCGAACCAGCGTCTCCTGAACCCTCCCCAAAACCTCAAGTCGCTTCGTACTCCTGCCACATGGGCATACTCCTGGCACAATCCTTCCAACATCACCAACTTTGTATCGGATCAGTGGCATCGAAAGATTGGTAAGGTCCGTGATGACCACTTCTCCTACTGTCCCATCCTCGACTCTTTGACCACCTCGAAAAATCTCAACTTCAAACAAGGATTCAATCACATGCATGGACCGATGATTGCCACACGATACGGCGACCGAACCTAACTCACTCGTTCCATACATGTTTCTTGTTTCAACGCCCAACGAACCCCTGACCCTCGACATGAGTGAATCACACGCCAATCCACCATAAGGCATTACATACTTGAGATAGCCACACCCCTCGGAGCGCTTGGCTTGAAACTCCGACAACCAAAGCAAATACTGAGGAAAAGCGCGGAGCAAATAAGGTCGACCACTATCCATCAAACCCCACGTATTCTTGAGTTGCTTCGCAAGATCCGACGGAGATCTCGCATCAAGCGGGGCTAAGATATCTTGCTTATACATCAAACGCCGCTCGAATAGACCATTTAGGTCCGTTCGGAATTTTTCAGACCTCCAGCTCCTCCTACTTATACCTTTCCAGATATGCCTCAAAATAGAGGTCTCCGGTGGACCTTCAAGTCCACATATCGAATTGCAAACATTCGGCGGAATATCCGTGATCGACATCCCTAACGACTTGCCTGTCGCAACCTCCAAAACATGCACGGCACTGGCCCTGCCCGATTCCCTTCGAGCAAAATTCGTCACTACCGTCAATCGCTCCCCCGAAGTCCCCGAAGTCGACCGGTAAGTTCGACCGTCCTGCGTGTCCTTGGTTAGCACACCTTCGGGAAATCGAGACCGAATATCCTGCTTGCCAATCGGAACTAGTTTTTCGAAAACCTCGAGAGCTTGGGCCTCTTCAAGGTTCGCACCCTCCTTGAGGCTCTCGAGACCAAATTCCGCTTGCTCCAAACGGTACCTAAGGAACACCGTCTCCATCGCTCGATTGAGCAAGCTTGTAAGACTCTCGCCGCGACCATCCCCCCAAGCTCTAGAAACCCGAGATCTAGAACCCTGAGGACTGCTGTTGCGTCCAAGATTTTTTGCTTGCTCCAAAAACGAAACCTTACCAAAAACCTGAAGAGTTCGAATACAAAAGTAAGCAACCCATTTTCGTACTGAAAGGAATCCTCTCAAAATAAATGAAAAATCCTTCCCAAACAAAAACCCAATGGAGCATCTCTAAACGCGCGAACGATCCATTCAACGCCAATCGTGCATTCTCGCGAAAACGCTCGTTAGATCTTGTAGCGTGAGGCAAAGAAACACTGATTTTACCCTCTAGCTCTTTGATGTCAAACCTTTTGAGTAACTCTCCTCTATCGATTCGGTCCCGGGATACCTTTCGAGTACGAGAAAGACCGGCAACTCATGTTGCTATCCACTCAACCAACGGAAGAACCCAAAAGAAAATGGCTTGAAGCAAACGTTGCTCCAAGCCATCGATGAATGAACTCTGTACTCTGGGCGACTAGCACTCTAGAGCATCACGGTATGACTGGCACGGTGTGACCGGCAACAAAGCAGGTCGCTAAAAAGCACCACCACCGCCGAAACCACCACCGCCACCACCCAAGCCGCCGCCACCGCCCAAACCGCCACCCCCGCCCAAACCGCCACCGCCGCCACCGATTCCTGTACCAAACGATGGAATCGAACTGTCAACACCCATGAACATCGGAGAACTGAAAATCCGAACGTAACGACGGTCTCCCGAGATCACACCGTTGGCCATCATCATCGTTCCCGAAGGAATCGCCTGAACGATCGGCATGTAACCGACCCCGCCACCCCGTGCAAATCCAGGAATCCTACCGTTGATTCCACCCGAACCGTTGTTGCCAAAACCGCCAGGACCAAAGCCACCCAACCCATCCCCTGAACTTCCTCGCCCCGCTGCGAATCGCTGTAGCATGGCCAAGTAAGCCCAGTTCTGGTCGATGTCGTTATTCCCGTTCGCGTTCTGTGCATCCCCTGCCGCCGGCGCAACCTGCGCCAAGACCGCCTGGCCCGCAAAAGCCTTCTCCGCCTGAACCTTGGCCAACTGCACCGCCGCAATCGGCTCAGCACGATGCCCTGTCTTGACCTCCGCGGTGTAGACCGACTCCTGGTCCAAAGCGATCTGCTGACTGATCACCTTCTGATTGGGAGTTCCGTAATCGGTAACCAAATTCACCGTCACCTTGCCACCGGCAACCTCGCCCCAGACCTTCCGCACCGAAACCTTATACTGCCCGGCATAACCCTGAGCACAAGCGTATGTCTCGGAAAACCCATCCTTGCTTGGCTTATCGAGCGACGAACCGTCGGACAGCAACACTCCGCCAGCAATCGTACGAGGATTGCTCGAACTGCAAACCGTCCCGGCTGGCTCCTCGACCACCAAATCGATGTCGGCATTGCCAGTCCAAGTGACTCGAACGACGATGTCCCTGGTCTGTGACTTCTTCATCGCTTGCTCAAGCGCGTAGGCTTCCATCTTGCGCCCCTCATTGTTGAGCCTCAAATAAGCCGCCTTGGCAGCCATCAAGGCTTTTTCAATCAATGGCAGATGCTCGTCGGACCACGACTGACTCAATACTCCTGTCGATGCCCATACGACCGCATCACGGTCTTCAAGCTCCAGGCTCAATCGCAACCCAGCATCCAAAGGAAGCCGCTCACCGGGAGCTACCCGATGCACATCGCGATAAATGCTCAACGCTTCCTTTTTCATCCCTTGGCTCTCGAGATACTGTGCGATCTTCATCGCAGACGTTACGTCCGCTCCAAAATCCACACTCGAGAGCAATACGCGACGGATCTCCTTGCTCGATCGCCCGCTGCCCTGCATCGCAATGCTCAGCGCCTCGTACATCCAAGGTGCTGGTAACGTCTCGCGAAAGACCTCATTCAATTGCTCGACGACTTCACCAAAAGCGACTTTCGCAAGCGCATCGTCTTTGGCCACCGCTGCCTTCGAGGCGACATTCATCTTCTCCTTGACCCACGAAGCAAACTGAGCTTCCGCATCGGCTCGCTCGTCTCCCTCGGTCTCAATCATCTTTCGTACGCATGCTGCAACATCGAGCACCTGATCGGCAGGTTGAAGCTTGGCCGTCGACTTGGTCGGCTCGTCGGTGACATCCATCATGCCACCCATTCCACCACCCATGCCTCCCATGCCGCCCATACCGCCGCCCATGCCACCCATGCCGCCGCCCATGCCTCCCATGCCGCCGCCCATGCCTCCCATACCGCCCATGCCACCCATCATTTGGGCGACCACAGGCAGAGCACCGAAGGTTTCAGGCAATACGACATCGAGCGATTCGTCGGATTTGTTTTTGAAGATGATGTTGGCTTGCTTGGAGTCCCTTCCGATGTATTCGACGGTGATTAGACCTTGATCCATCGCATCGAACATTTCGACTCGTTTAGCTTGTCCGAGTTTTACCGGGTCAGCTTTCTTGCTGCGAGCAGTGACCTTGGGCTTAGCTGCCGGTTGCTTGGTTTCGTTGTCAGCAGCCGAGGAATTTTGGGTAGTCAAACCCGACAGAGGGGCAACTACCAAGGCCATAGCTAGGTGGCGGAGCAGATTCTTCATCGTAGGGACCTCGATCGAAAAGAAGGTTTTTTGTGTCCTAGGGTAAAACGGCCGGGATTGGATACTTCAGTTCCATCCGTTGGATCTTCGGATTGCAACTGCTGTGCCATTCATAAAAATAGCTTCGATAACCCCTTTAGGGTAATCGGATTTACCCTAAAAATCCATCGTTTCTCCATGTTAAAAAGGAGTGTATTTTCCCCCCGACCGGTTTTTTTTAACGTTTTGGGACAGCCAAAGTACCCTCGGAAGCTACAAACTGGCCCCGCGAAGCGTTGCAAGAATGTTGCGGTTTGCTACCTTCAGATGTTCAGAAACGCGCTTGTGCCGCGATATGTCCGTCTTTAGTGTCTCTAGAACGATAGGATTTTGGTCAATGTCTTTTTATATCGGCGAAGCCTTGGTGGGCGAAGGCAATGAAATTGCACACATCGATTTGATGATTGGGAGCAAGGATGGTCCTGTCGGGACAGCGTTTGCCAACGCCTTGGCAACCCAAAGCAGCGGTCACACCAACCTGCTTGCAGTCTTGGAGCCCAATGTTGCGGTTAAGCCGGCGACAGTGATGATTACGAAAGTAACGATCAAAGGGATGAGGCAAGCGGTTCAGATGTTTGGACCTGCTCAGTTCGCAGTGGCCAAAGCCGTTGCTGACAGCGTTGCAAGTGGCGTGATCCCTGCAGACCAAGCAGAGAACTTGGTGATCGTTTGCGGAGTGTTCATCCATCCGGCTGCCGCCGACGACCGCAAGATCTACGATTACAACTACAAGGCCACCGTCGATGCGATCGCTAACGCGATGAAGGGCCTGCCAACAGCCGCTCAAATGGTTGCCAAGAAGGACACCGCTTCGCACCCATTCAAAGGCTTCTAGTCCTCAAGCACCGAGAGCCTTTCTCGGTCAAGAGAATCGATGCCCAAGTGGCATTGATGATTTCAAATCAACCAGGGGTCTTAAGATGGGCTCCTGGTTTTTTCTTGGATACCCTCTGGCGACAAAGACAAAGATTCGAATTCTACGATGTCCTTTTTCGACGACCTGAAGATCCTCTACCATCTGATCCTTCGACCCGTGCGAGGCAAAGACCATGCGCAGAGGATGGAGAATTTCTATGCTGGCCAAGCCGAGCACTACGACGATTTCCGCAAGCGGCTCTTGCAAGGCCGCCAAGAGGTCTATGAGCGTTTAGGCCAAGCCCACCAGGGGACTTGGGTCGATTTCGGTGGAGGTACCGGTGCGAACCTCGAGTTTATCGGCCCATCGATCAGCAACTTCGAAAAGATCTATGTGGTTGATCTGGCCGAGTCTCTCTTAGGTGTCGTCGAAAAACGCGTTGAGAAGAACGGATGGCGCAATGTCCAAGCCGTTGCGGCCGATGCGACGCGATGGACCCCCGAATCGGGTTCGGTCGACGTGGTGACGTTCTCTTACTCGCTGACCATGATCCCCGATTGGTTCGGTGCGATCGAAAACGCGCTTCGAATCCTTAAGCCCGGTGGAAGTATCGGCGTGATCGATTTCTACGTATCTCGCAAATACCCTTCGGAGGGACTCAAGAAGCATGGCTGGTTGACTCGAACCTTCTGGCCCGTATGGTTCTCCAGCGACAATGTGTTTCCAAGTCCGGATCACTTGCCGTTTCTCGAATCGCATTTCCAGCGCGTTTGGCTCCAAGAAAAAA
>Ga0208086_1000072_pt1 | contig 24677 bp, 21 predicted proteins | sample LakMenEpi06Jul10_FD_150675 | JGI IMG/M metagenome (GOLD analysis project Ga0208086, IMG submission 150675) | Freshwater microbial communities from Lake Mendota, WI - 06JUL2010 deep hole epilimnion (SPAdes) | ecosystem: Environmental > Aquatic > Freshwater > Lake > Epilimnion/Euphotic zone ...
CGCGCCCCATTGGTGATTGTCGATGGTACCTTTGGTGGTGGTGGACATACGCTCGAGATCGCCAAGCGACTTGGCTCGGGGGATCGGATTCTTGGGATCGACCGCGATCCTGGAGCGATTCGCGAATTCGTTTCTGCGCATAGTCAGTACCCTCGGACATCAGTCGGTGGAGTTATGGATCTCGGGGAGCGAGGTCGATGGGGGCTTGAGGATCTGGAGCTACCTTCGGGATGTCGATTGACGTTGGCATGCGGCTCCTACTGCAATTTAGGGGATTTGCTCGGGGGGCTTGGGATTCCTCGGGTGCATGGGATTTTGTTGGATCTTGGGTTATCGAGCGATCAGTTAGCCGACACGCAGCGTGGTTTTTCGTTTCGGCTTGATGCTCCATTGGATTTGCGTTTCGACATGACGGTGGGAATACCGGCTTGGAAGTGGTTGCAGCAGCACAGCGATACGGAGATTGCCGATGCGATCTATCAGTTTGGAGAGGAGCGATTGAGTCGGAGGATCGCCAGGGCGATTGTCGAGCAGAATCGCAGCGAACCGATCATGAGCAGCAAGCAGCTTGCGGATTTGATCCATCGCGTGGTACCTGGTCGGGTGCATGGTCGGGTCGATTCGGCGACGCGGACGTTTCAGGCGTTGCGGATCGTGGTCAATCGGGAGCTTGAGCATGTCGAGGCTGGATTGGCCAGACTACCAGGGTTGCTTGCGGTTCCCAGCCTCGAGCCCCTGTCGGCTGGGCCTTGCGGGGTTGAGCCGGCCGGTAGGTTGGCGGTTATCTCCTTTCATTCTCTGGAGGATCGGATGGTCAAAAATGCGATACGCGACGATTCGCGGTTAGAGAATTTGACAAAAAAACCGTTGGTAGCCACGCAAGCCGAGACCGATGCGAATCCTCGGAGTCGATCTGCCAAGTTGCGTATTGCGCGACGGGCGTTTGAAAACTAAGTTCTTCCTAGGGGCACTTTGGACTGCTAATTCTGTATGAAGCCACCGGATCGAGTATCAGGCGATACGCCAAAGTTTTCTGATTGGATTGGCGGTTTTGGCTGGGGTCCGTTCTTATGCGTGATGGCGGCGGTGCTATGGAGCACGAGCGCTTTTTTTGCAAGATCGCCGGAGTTTGATCGATGGCCCTTGGAGTATCGCGGGGCGACCTTAGCGTTTTGGCGAGCGGTTTTTGCGCTGTGCATTTTGGTGCCGTTGGTGCGCCGGGTGACATGGGTATGGCAGTTGTTGCCCATGACGATCTGTTTTGCGATGATGAATTGGACCTATTTGACCGCGTTGGTCAGCGGGCCGCCGGCCAATGCGATTTGGCTACAGAATCTAGCGCCGGTTTGGGTGATGTTGGCGACGGTTTATTGGTTTCGCGAGCCGACGCTCAGAAGCGATTGGTGGATGTTGGGATGGTGCATCGCAGGGGTGTTGTTTCTATTGGTCATGGAGATGAGTTATGCACAGTCGAGTCCATCGGATCGGTGGTGGTCGCCTTGGTTGGCTCTAGCCAGCGGTGTGCTTTATGCGGGGGTGATATTGTCCTTGCGATCGTTGAGGCATTTGGATTCGGCTTGGCTCATCGCTTTGAACCATCTGGTGACTGCCTTGGTGATGTTCCCGTTGGTTTGGAGTTTTGGAGTGGAGTATCCCTCTGGATGGATGTGGCCGCTTTTGATTGGGATAGGGGTCTTGCAGATGGGGATGCCTTATTGGCTTTTTGCGCAGGGCTTGCGAACGACCCCGAGTCACATCGCGAGTTTGATTACACTTTTAGAGCCGGTGTTATTGCCGGTGTGGGTGCATTGGGTGCGTCATGGGGATCCGGACTATCGGGCTCCGAGTTGGTGGACTTGGGTCGGTGGGTTGATGATTCTCGTGGGCTTAGGCATAAGGTATTTTCCTCGTCGTGGAGCAGACGGTCATGAGTCAGACATTGGATAAACAGCGTCAGGCGATGCACGATGCGTTTTTTGCGGATCGGGACCAGGAGCTCTTGGAGTTTCTTGATCAAGTTCAACTCGGAGAGCAGCAGCAGAGGCAAGATGCATTGCAGCAGGCCGCAGGGGTCAAGGATCCCGAGGTGCTCGCGCGGCTCGAGCGCCTTGGGGTGGGCCCTTCGGCGATGGCGGCCTTTGCGCTTTTACCGTTGGTCCGTTTGGCGTGGGCAGACACGAAGGTCTCTCAGGGGGAGTTCGCAGCGTTGCTCAAGGCGGCCGAGGAGGATGGGATCGTCTATGGGACCCCATCGTACCGCTTGCTCAGCCGTTGGCTCGACGAGCGTCCTAGCGAGTCGATGGTTGAGGCTTGGATCGCCTATGCCGAGGCGCTTTCCAGGGAGCTCGACGAGTCGAGTCTGGAGGTTTTGCGGCAAGCGACGATCGAGCGAGCCAAGCGCATTGCGGAGGCTTCTGGGGGTATTTTGGGTTTAGGAGATCGGACCTCGCACGACGAGCGCAATGCGTTGTTGGATCTGCAGCGAGCCTTGACCAAGCAGGCTAGAGCATAGAGGCTAGAGGAGCCAACGTAGCTTGGGTCTCCGACCCGAGCGAGTCTATTCCTGCCAATCTCACAGGCGGGTCAAAGCCCCGCCTTACGGTCAGGCCTCGCGTACGATCAGTAGTTTTGGTTGTTTCCGGTGGTTGTATTGTGCATGACGATGGGTTCTAGGCCGAGCGAAGCGCGGGCCGGGTCGAGTAGTTCTCGCGTGCGGCTCGAACCGCAGCGAGAGACTCCCAGATCTCGGACGGCCAGGAGGGTAGCCAGATCGCGTACGCCCCCGGCGGCTTTGACTTGGACCTCCGGAGAGACGTGAGCCCGCATGAGCTTGAGGTCCTCGATGGTGGCTCCTGAGGGGCCGTATCCGGTGGAGGTTTTGACCCAGTCGACGTCTAGCTCGCTACAGATGCGGCAGAGTTCTATTTTGTGGGAGTCTTTGAGGTAGCAGTTTTCGAAGATGACTTTGATTTTCTGGCCGGCTTGGTGTGCCAGATCGGTGAGCATCGCGATTTCGTCGCGGACGAAATCCCATTGGAGGCTCAGGACTTGGCTGATGTTCACGACGACATCGAGTTCTTGGCAGCCGTCATCCAGAGCGGCGATGGTTTCGAGCCGTTTGATCGAGGGGCGATTGGCGCCGTGAGGGAATCCGATGGTTGTCGAGGATTTGACGTTGGAACCGGCCAAACGGTTCGAGGCGCGTTTGAGGTAGTAGGGCATGATGCAGACGCTGGCGACATCGTAAGCGATGGCTAGATCGATTCCTCGCTCGAGGTCCTCGATCGTCAAGGTGGGGACCAGTAGGGAGTGGTCGATCATCTTGGCGAGGTCTAAGTAAGAATAATTGGCCATAGCTTCATCTTCTGTTTCTTGAATTGGGTCGACAGGTTAGGGTATAACAGGTCGGGTAGCTTGGGTAAGACTCCCCTGCCCTGTTGAGAAGAAGTTTCCTTGAGGATTTTATCATGCGACCGCGAATTTTTGGGACCCGAAAAGACTGGCAGTTAGCGGAAAAATTCGTCGCAAGTCGCAGAGATTTTTTGATGGCTGGCGGGAGTCTTGCGATTTTGCCATTGGCATCCCAGATCGCGCCAGGAGCGGTTCGATCCAGGACCGCTTGGGCAAGCGATCCGTTTACCTTGGGGGTTGCATCGGGGGAGCCGAGCAGCAGCGGCATGGTGCTATGGACGAGGTTGTTGATCGATCCGGTGAACATTGGGGGAAACCCCAAGGGGCCGATCGAGGTGGTTTGGGAGTTATCCGACGATCCATCGATGAAGACGATCCTCAAGAGTGGCAAGGTCTTGACGACCGAGGCGTTGGGGCATTCGGTGCACGTTCAGGTGCATGGATTGGAGTCGAACCGATGGTATTGGTATCGGTTTCACAGTGGGGATGCGAGCAGTCCGATCGGAAGGACGCGAACGACTCCTGGATCCGAGCAGATGGTCGACGAGTTGCGGTTCGCTTTTGCCTCGTGCCAGCATTACGAGTCGGGATTGTATACGGCTTACGAGCACATGGTCAGCGAGGAGCTCGATTTGATTTTGCATTTGGGGGACTACATCTACGAGGGGGCACCTGGTCGGAGTTCATTGCGCACGCACAACAGTCCGGAGATCGTCAGCCTGGATGATTACCGCAATCGCTATGGTTTGTACAAGTCCGACGAGCAGCTCAAGGCCGCTCATGCTTATGCGCCATGGTTGGTGGTATGGGACGATCATGAATTCGACAACAATTGTGCGGGTTTGATCTCTGAGGAGTTGTGGGTCGATCCTCGCGAGTTTGCACTTCGCCGCGCCAATGCGTATCAGGCTTATTATGAAAACCAACCGCTAGGAGTTGGTTCCATGCCTATCGGTGCGGACATGAAGTTGTATCGCGATATCGCTTATGGGAAGTTGGCGAGTTTTGCGATGCTCGATACCAGGCAGTACCGATCCGATCAGCCCAATGGGGATGGTGCCAAGAAGCTCGATGGGGGAGCGATGCATCCGAAGTCGACGATGCTCGGCTCGCAGCAGGAGGCTTGGTTGTTTGCACATCTTCAGGAATCCGAAGCGCGTTGGAATGTACTGGGCCAGCAGGTGATGGTCGGTCGTGTGGGGCGCAGTTCGGGTGAGTCGAAGCTTTACAGCATGGACCAGTGGTCTGGGTACGATGCGCCGCGCAAGCGGCTTTTGGGTCATCTCAAGCAGATGGAGCAGGCCAATACGGTGGTCCTCACGGGCGATATTCACAGCAATTGGGCCAATGAGCTCTATGAGGACTTTGATAAGCTCGATGCCGCTCCGGTGGCCGTGGAGTTTGTCGGGACGAGTATTTCATCCGGGGGCAACGGGTATGCCAAGAGCAAGCAGGAAGACGAGTTGTTTCGGGAGAATCCGTTCATCAAGTTCCACAATGCGGAGCGCGGCTATGTTTCGTGTAGGGTGACCCAGGGCCAGTGGCAAACCTTTTACCGGACTGTCGAGTATGTCGACCGTCCAGGAGCGGAACTTCAGACCCGAGCCGAGTTTGTCGTCGAGCACAACAGGCCGCAGTTGATACGTTAGGTCACCATCGCATCGCGTGCAGGGGGCTAGCGAAATCGTCGGTCCATATTGGTCGGTTCGAGGTGGTGCTACCCGAGGAGCGGATCGAGGGGGCCAGTTGGTCCCGAGCACCGGGCCAGGCCGGTAGGGTCGCGTCTTGTGGGAACAACAGCAACCAGCGGACTTGTCTGGTTGGAGGTTCGAAGGGTGAGAGTTTTGATTCGACCAGTAGGGGTTTGAGGGCGGCTTGTTTGGCCGTCGCAAACAAGATCGGTGCGAGGTCGAGGTTTCGGTTGGTGATGTTCAGCGCCAGGATTCCTTCGGGGGCAAGGCGTTGTTTGTAGAGTTCGAGGGCTTGGGTCGTCAGCAGGTGGATCGGAAGCGAGTCGCTTGAGAAAGCGTCGACAACGATCAGGTGGTGTGCCGGTGTATCGGGTTTGAGGGTTTCGCGTTCGAGGAGTTTTCGGCCGTCACCGACTCGGATTTCGGTCAAACCGCGATGGGAGCTTAGGTAGCGAAAGTGTTTTTCAGCCATTTGGCATACTGCGGGGCTGATTTCGTAGTAACGCATGGAGTCTTGAGCGCGGGCATAGAGCGATAGCGATCCTGTGCCGAGTCCAAGGACAGCGACGTTCAGTGGTTGGGAGAAGTGGCTCTGGCACCAGCCGAATGCGAGGGCTGCCCCTGAGTCGCTTTGGTAGTAGGTGGTTTGGTCGGTGTGCAGGGGGCCCTCGAGGGGCTCGGTGCCATGTCGGATACGTCCGTGGAGCAAGGCACGGATTCCTTGTTTTTGGTTTTCGATAACGGTCACGACGCCGTAGAAGTCCCTTTTTTTATCGATGCAAGCTTCGATGCTTGGGGTCCCCAGGAGCATGGACATGGCGGCCAGCAGGAGTGTTGGGCACAGGATCGTCAGGGGCCAGGAGAACCGGCGAGCCATCGGATCATGGAAGAGTTTGGGGTAAAGATCTCGGGAGTGGAACCAAGCAAGAGCCAGGGCACCTAGGGCGATCCCTGCATGGAGTTCGTAGTAGTCGTTCATGCACCAAGGAGCGATCACCGAGGCGAAGAGCGAGCCCAGCGCTCCGCCCAGAGCGATTTGCAGGTAGTAGCCGGGCATCGATTCGGCCGAGGGACGCAGTCGGTAGATCAGTCCATGGCATGCAAGAGCGATGCAAGCCAGTGCGGCAATGCAGCAAGCGACCAGGCCGTACCAGGGGAGCCACAGTTTCAAGACAACGGCGCTCAATCCACATAGGGAGCCAAGGTAAAACAGGCCTGTTTGAGCGATCCAGGATTGAAAGATCGGGTGCCAGAAGGCCAGCCACCAGGAGGCTAGGTAAAGCGCAAGAGGGAGCACCCAGAGCCCCGGCACGATCATGCCGGCTTGGCTCGCATGGTTCGTGGTCGCAGCCAGGACGATGGAGGAGCAAGCCGACAGGCACAGGCAAAGCCAAGGGGTTCTTGGTAGGTTTGCAGGCGATGCGATCGGATCTCGGGGCAGGATGTCTTTTGAGCGACGGGCGATGTTTAAAGAGTGCAGGATCATGCCCAGGGCGAGCAATCCGTAAAGGAGCATCCAGAGGTTTTGTTGGCTCGAGGAGGCGATCAAAGGTTCGATCGCGATGGGGTAAAGCAGGCATGCGGCCAAGGAGGTCAGGTTGGCAAGGGCGTACCAAGCGTAGGGGTGTTGGGTGTGTGAGGTTCGGAAATGCCAAGCCGAGAGGAGTGAGCTGGTGCTGGCCATCAGAAGGAAGGGTAGACCGATGCGCAGGGTCAGTTCCAGGAGGATAGCCAGGGTCGGAAATTCCGTGAGTTCGGGAAGAATTGTGGGGAAGAAGGCCAGAGCGGGGATGAGGGTCGCGGAGATTGCCCATAGGGCTGCGTGGAGGGTGGCTTGGGCCGAGAGGCTCGGTTTTTTGTCGATTTTCCAAGCGTAGAGATATCCAGCCAGCAGTGCGGTTTGAAAGAACAGCAGGCACGTGGTCCAAACGTGTGCCGTCCCGCCCCATTTGGGTAGGAGGGATTTGCCTAGGATGGGTTGGATGAGGAAAAGGAGGAAGGCATTGCAGAGGATCAAGATACCGCTGTGCATTTGACGATTGTGAAATGAAGAGGGTGCCGAAATGGTTGGGAGAGGGACTATAATTGGCCCCCCGTGAGTCGGTAGCCGATCGGCCGTTGTTCGCCGGAGCATCGAGGCCGGCGGTCAGGTCCTAGTGTTGGTTTACGATACCTTATTTTTGTCGCGAGATGGCATGATGGCACAGCAGAAGTTTTCTGGGTTGATACCTCCGATGATCACTCCGATGACGGGCCGGGACCGTTTGGACACCGAGGGGCTCGGGCGATTGGTCGATCATTTGATTGAGGGTGGGGTCGGTGGGGTGTTTGTATTGGGTACGACCGGCGAGGCGCCGAGTTTGAGTCATCGGATGCAGCAGGAGGTCGTTGCCAGGACGGTCGAGGCGGTGGCTGCTCGGGTGCCGGTTCTCGTAGGGATCACCGACCCGTCGTTTGTCGAGACGGTGCGATTGGCCGAGCATTCGGCCGCGAGTGGGGCGTCGGGTTTGGTTCTATCGACCCCTTATTATTTCCCTGCCGGTCAAACGGAGCTCAAGTATTACGTCGATCAATTGGTTCCGGAGTTGCCACTGCCGGTGATGCTCTACAACATCCCTTCGCTGACGAAGGTATGGTTTGAGATACCAACGCTCGAGGCTTTGAGCGAGCATTCCCAGATTGTTGGATTGAAGGATAGCAGTGGGGACATGGATTACTTTCAACGTGCCGTGGGGCTTAAGCGATTGCGCCCCGATTGGTCGATCATGATTGGTCCTGAGGCGTTGTTGGCCAGGGCTATGGAGTTGGGAGCCGATGGAGGGGTCGCAGGGGGAGCGAATTTGTATCCGAACTTGTTTGTGAGTCTGATCGAGTCGGTTGTTCGAGAGGATACAGCCGGAAGTCGATTGTTGCAGGGGCAGATCGAAAGCTTGCAGCGGATTTATGACGTAGGCAAGTACGCATCGAGGCACATCAAGGGGACCAAGTGCGGAGTATCGCTGCTGGGGATTTGCGAAGATTTTCTGGCCGATCCGTTCCACCGATTTCGGCCTGAGGATCGCCAAAGGGTGGCAAAGGTGCTTCGGGAGGTCGAGGCGGCTAGGGACGGATGGCGACTCGGATATTCCGTGGGTCTTGAGCCGAGTTGATCGCGTTTTGGATCTCCTCGAGCCCGTAGGAATGTTCGATGAGTTGTGCGAACGGGAAGTCCCGGTGGTGCTTGGTCATGAATTCGACGGCGGCCAGTAGATCTTGGCTTTGGTAGTTATGGACGCCGTGGATCGAGAGTTGTTTGCGGACGATGGTTTCCAGGACGATTGGAGCCGGTTGGGAGGGAAAGACGGCCCCGACGAGGATGATACGTCCACCGGTACGAGCAAGGCGGAGGGCTTCGAGGGCACCGTCGTTGGTACCGGAGCATTCCAGGACGACGTCAAAACCGTAGGGGATGATCGAGTCGTTTGGATCGAGCGTGATGGAGTTCGGTTCGGCCGTGCTCGTCGCACCGAATTGTTTGGCCAATTGCCGGCGATGGGGGTCGCGTTCGATACAAACCACATTCCAGGGATATTGTCTGTTGGCAAAAGCGCAGGCCGTCAGGCCGAGCATCCCGGCTCCTAGGACAAGGACCGTTTCGTGGCCGACGAGGTTTGCGGTACGGATCGCAGCGGCGATGGTCGCCGTTGCGCAGCTTAAGGGTGCAGCCGATCGCTCGTCGATCTGCTCGGGGAGTTTGACGATATGGGTTCCGGCCATGAGGGTGCAGTGGGAGGCGAATCCTCCGTGCCATGCGCTATCGTTTTGGACTTGTTGATGTCCGTACTTGTATCCATGGATGCACTTTTGGGGCAGGTCGTGTTGGCAGAAGAAGCACTTACCGCAGTTGGCGACGATGGTCCATACGATGCGATCTTCGATTTGAAGGTGGTTTCCTGCCAGATCCGTGCGTGGGGCTAAGGGTCCGAATTGGACGATTTGGCCGACGATTTCGTGACCTAGGATTGCGGGTGTCTGGGCGTGTCGTCGGCCGCAGATGGTATGCAGGTCGCTTCCGCAGATCGAGCACAGCACGACTCGGACGAGGATTTCGGAGTTCTCGGGTGTTCTTCGAGGAGCGGTTTGGATTTCCCAGGGAGAGTTAGGTCCGTGAAACAAGGCAGCTTGGGATACCTCTGTTGATTCCTCTTGTGATTCCTCTCTCATCGGGCTTTCCTTGGGTTGTGTGGTTGCGTCGTACTGGTGCTCAGTGAAACGGTGCTCGTGCTCGTGCTCGCAAGGAGTTCAGCATCGGCAAATAGGAGTTTGACCACGAGCACGAGCACGAGCTAAATCCCGCATGGTCGGTTGATGGTTATTTGGATGGGGTGTGGGTTTATGGGAGTGTGGAAGATGGAAACCGGAGAAGTTAGGGGAGATAGGTAGAAACGAAAAAACCGCTGAGAGCCTTGGGCCGCTCAGCGGTTGCATGGATTGAAAAGAGACTCCGCCAGAGCGGAAGTCCTACTTAGAAGAGCAACGCGATTACGAAGGGGTCTTCGTGGTGGTCTTCTTCACAGCAGCCTTCTTCTTGGCTACTTTCTTCTTGGTAGCAGCCTTCTTAGGAGCAGCTGCCTTCTTCGCAGCCTTCTTCTTGGCTACTTTCTTCGTTGCAACCTTCTTGGTTGCTACCTTCGTTGCTCCAGCTTTTTTCTTGGCCACGGTTGTGTCCTCCAATAAACCAAACATGATGATTGTCGCGACACCTTTTGTCCGAAGCAGCAGACTCAAGGGATCGAACCCGACAACCGAAACAAAACGTCCTTCGCCGCAAACTTTCGATCTGGTCGTATGACCTATCGATCCGTGACAGGATCGAACGTTTGAGCTATGGACACCATAGTTCCAAGTAGTTGTATAAAACTCGAACTTGAATGCAACATCTTTTCGACAATTTTTCCACAAACATGAAACGATTTTTTTCAGGATGTTGAACCTCAAGAGGGCATGTGGCTTGGACTCTAGAGGCCTGATCGACTGGATATCCATAGAAGGTTTATCGTGTCTGAGCTACTGTGCGAACAAGTGTAAGGTTAATCGCGATAAGCGCATGTTCGCAAAACATGCTTATTGGTTTTGCGATTGCTTAGGAGCCAGGGTTGCGGTTTCGCGTCAGGGTCGCAAGATCTTTTTCGTCAACGAAAATAAAGGGTGCAGGCAGTAGATCGGTCCTTAGTCCGGAAGCTTCAACCGCACGCTAAGGGGGAGGTTTTTCTAACAAAACGTTGCGCTCAAGCCTGTAGTGCGGCGCTTAGGATCGGAGGGCTCTGGCTTGGTTTTTTGCGATCGATCGAGGGATGCTTGAGCGATCGCTTTGCGAACGCTCGAGTGCCCTACAAGAGGCCGAGAATGGGTTGCTTCGAGGTCAAAAAAATTTTGATTTTTTTTCCGCGATCACCATCCTGGAGGACCACCGAAGCGTTGCATGGCTTGCACATTGTTCATCGCGAGGGACAAAAACAGCAGCGCGTTGATCGGGTTGCCGCTTTGGAAGAACCACCAAGCGACGAGGAATCCGACTCCAGCGCCGATGAGGTAGGCTTCGTTGTATCCGTCGGTCCTGCGAAGGATCGCAGCGGTATGCTGCACGACATGTCCTCCGTCGAGGGGATAGACCGGAAGCAGGTTCAGCAGCGGCCACCAGATGCTTACTAGGATGTAGAAATTCAGCATGGTGTAAGTCCACGGATTGCCGATGCCCAAGTCCCCTTGGGTCCATGGATTCTCGACGCCACGGGGTTTGATCCACTCGACGAAGTCTGCGGCGCTTGGGACAAATACACCCATGGCATAGGCGATCGCTGCGACCAGGATCGCCGATGCGAACTGGAGCAGTGGTCCGGCAAGTGAGATCACGATGTGGTCGATGTGCTTGAGGCGGTAGCGAGCCCCTGAGCGATTGAAGGAAAAGCCGGCCGTGGGGATCGCTAGGCCCCCCATGTGGTAGAGCACGATTTGCGATTCGATCCCGTAGTATCGGAATGCAAGTGCGTGTCCGAGTTCGTGGATCAGGACCGAGACCATCACGCATGCGACCCAGATGGCTAGCAGTGGCGCGATACCCGGGGATTGGCCGATACGCGAGAAGAGTTGGTTGGCGCTCATGGCGATGCTGTAGCCCAGGGCTGCGGTGATGAGCCAGAAAAGCCAAGTCACGCGAATGGGGAATCCCAAAAAGTTAAATCGCCAATCGTATTGGCTCGGAGGTGGTTCGCCGATCATAGCTTTATGGTTGTCCTTGGATGGAGTAGGTCGTCGATGGATCGCATTCGGAACCCTAGGATTCCTCGATGGCCCGGAGGATGCTTCGAGCCGCCATCTCAAGACTGGATTCTTGAATCAGGAGCGATGGGATCGCGGCGATACGGTTTCGTTTGGGGCCGGTCAGGTGGATCAAGACCCCTTGGTCGGCGAGTTTTTTCACGACTTGGAAAGCCAGTTCGGATCCCGAATTCGGAAGGTTCTCGAAGCTTACACAGCAGGCCAGTCCGGAGCCCAGAGTCACAAGCGGTTCGGGCAAGTGGGTGCTAAGCAGACTACGAAAAAAATCCCCCTTGCGTTCAATATCGGATCGGAGATTTGGCGTTTGGAGAATTTCGAGTGTTTCGAGCGCCAATCGGCAGGCCATGGGATAGGCTGCGAAGGTTTCCGATTCGATTCCCGGTCCGATTCCATCGATCCAGTCGTCGGGTCCGACGACGGCTGCGATCGGTAGGATTCCGCCTCCGAGGGACTTTCCTAGTACCAGTAGATCGGGTTCCCAGGCTTGCCCTTTGCACAGGAACATCGGGCCTGTTCGGCGAAGTCCCATTTGGATTTCGTCGGAGACGATGGCCAGGTCATAGCTTCGGGCCAAAGCGACAAGTCGTTGCATGAAGGCTGCGGGTGCGAAGTAGTAGCCTCGGGCACCGATAGCCGGCTCGACAAAAAGGATCGAGGCTCGTGACTTGAGCTTCTCAAATGTCTGGCTCGCTTGTTCAAGGGCCCGCTGGCACTCGGCGCACAACGGGCTCTTGTCCGAATAAGCTTCCAGGGAATTGCCGCTGGCATCATGGCAGGCATCAGGCATCAGGATGGGAGCACACAGACCATGGAGGTGGCGTGGAAATGGGATTGTCGCATGTTTTTCAAGCGACCCATGCGGACCGAACGCTTCGGAGCGTTCGGTATCGCTCAAGAGGGCGCTGGCCAACGAGCGTCCGTGGTAGGCCAGATCGAAACCGATGGTGCTTCCTGGTCGTTTTGCGTAGGCGAGTTTCCATGCGATCTCGATGGCTCTCGCACCGCTGACGGTCAGCCATACTTTGGAGTACCGATGGGGCTTGCGACCTGGGGGCGTGTTTTGGTCCCAAAGGCTCCCGAGGGTCTCTTCGAGTCTGGACCTCAGTTGAGATTGCCCTCCGTGTGCCCATGTCTGCTCGGAGATTTGCTCGCACACTGCGGCGGTCAGTCGGGGGTGTGCGTGTCCGAGGTTGCAGGCCGAATAACCGCAGATCAGATCCAAGTACTTCCTGCCTTGCTCATCCCAGACGTATTCCCCTTGGCTGCGCAGGAAGACAAGGTGGCTCAGTGGGTCATAGCTCCGATGGCTACCGCGCGGACGTCTAGGATTCATCCGTGGAGGGAACTTTTACCCGTTCGAGCAGGGGTTGGATAATCGCCTCAGGGACGAACTTTTCGAGCGACCGGCCATGTCCTAAGCTTGCGATTTGTTTGATCAGGCTGCTCGAGACGTGGACGAATTCCTCATCGGCCATCAGGAAGACGGTTTCCAGGTCGGCATCGAGTTGACGATTGGCCATCATCATCGTGAATTCGCCAGCGATGTCCGTCAGGGGGCGAACGCCCCGGACCATGACTTTGGCTCCGAGCTTGCGGACAAAGTCGACGGCCAGTCCATCGAAAGAGCAGACCGAGACGTTCGGGAGGTGCTCGGTGACTTTTTCAACGAGTCTTAAGCGTTCCTCGATTTCAAAAAGGGGTTTTTTTTCTTGGTTGACCCCGATGCCGATGACGAGTTGGTCAAACAGCACACAGGAGCGTTCGATGATGTGCAGGTGTCCGAGGGTGATCGGATCGAAGGACCCGGTGTAGACTGCTTTGCGAGCGGAGAGTTTGGTCATGGAGTGCTCGTGTGCGTCGAGAGTCGTTCCAAGGTCGAGGGTTTGCGCAGTTGCTGGAAGCTGAACATGTAGGCCAGGAATGCTGCCAGCAGACTGACCCCGGTGCATCCGAGCAAGGCATACTTTGCGATCTGCATGATCATATCGATATCCTCGGCTCGCATGTTGCCGTTGGGCTGCTGTTGCTGGGCTTGCTCAATGCCCGATTTGATGCTTTCGATAATCTGAGGAGACAGAATGTAGGTCAGGATTCCACGTGGGATGGTAAGGATCGCCAAGGCTAGGGCTAGCCACGAGAGGTACACGGCAGCGAAACGTTTGCGCTGGAGGACCATAATGCTCAGCACCACCAAAGGGATCGATATCAATAGGTCAAAGACGCTTATTGCGATTTGAATCGCATTGAGCTTGAGGCCAGGGGGTGGATTGACACCGGGCGCAGGGGCGTTGGCCAAGCTAGCCAACGAAGCTAATAGCCCGATGATTCCCATCAATCCGGAGAGTCCAAAGACGAGCATGAGGATCGTAGCGATCATCGTCGCAGTCGAGAGTCCTTTGGGTTGCTCGAAGGATTCGGAGGTATTTGGTTCCAGGGGGGACTCAAAAGAGTAAGAGCTCATGGCGTTTGCGATCGTTTGAATAAGGGGGCGGACTTCATGGGAGGATTTTAGTCGATGCCACCTGAGATTTGTAGCCAATTGGGATTTTCCTCGGCATGCTCGGCGATTTCTTCCCAGATCGAAAGTCGGTCGCGCAACGGTTCCCAATCCCACGTTTGCCGTGCCTTGTTGGAATCTAGGACGATCCAAGGTGCATCGTAGGGGCGAGGTTGGTCGATGCGTTGGAGTTCGCAGGCCGCTCCGAATCGGTCTGAGCCCCAGCGCCGTGCGCACCATTCGTGGAGCTCCTGTAAGGAGAAGGCCGATTCGATCCCGCCCGAGACATTGACCGTGACAGGTTTGGATCGGAACGATGGGTGGTTTTGAGCGGGTTGTTGGGTTTGCAGTCCCTGGGGTTCACTGATTTGCCGATGGACCAGTCGCGCGAGGTCCTCGGGGTGCAAGCAGTCGCGGACTTGGGCTCCTGAGCCTTGGAAACCGAGCATTCGAAGTGGGTGTCGGTAGAGGAACCGATGCATCCAATACGTGATGATGCCTTGGTCGGCTTTTCCGAACTGGCCTGATCCGGCAAGGATTCCACAGCGGTTGATCCACAGGGGGAAATCGAAGGCGCTCGAGTATTCCTTGGCCAACCACTCCGAAGCGAGCTTGGTCGCTCCGTAGAGGGACAAGGGGGGCTCGACGCTGAAGCGTTCGTCGATGCCCTGGCGGCTGAGTCCGGGGATGAGGTTTTCCAATTCGATGCGATCCCAATCGAACTCTAGCACGGAGTTCTTGATCTGGTGGGGAATGCCCGAGAGTTCCCGGATGGAGTAGACTCGCGAGGAGCTCAAGAGGACCATCCCGGCGCGATGCCGTTTGCAGTACTCTAGCAGGTGAATCGTCCCCCCGAGATTATGATCGACGAGGGTTTGCGAGGGACTTTGGGTTGCTTGCGAAGGGGTGCTCGGTGGGGCACAGAGAGCCGAAGAGCCCAAACCAGCAAGCACACTGGGGTTCGCTGCGCAGTCGATCACCCAGTCGCAAGCTGGGAGCGATTCGACGAAATCTCGGTGGCGAAGGTCTCCGAGGATGACCTCAGCGCCTAGGCATTCCAGGGGTGCGCGATTGGTCTGGCTGCCTGGTCGCATGAGATTGTCGACCAGGGTGATTTGGAGCGCTGGGGTGAAGCTTCCGGAGGATGCATTGCCAGAACTTGCAGGCCCATTGGCTAGAAACCATTTGGCGATTCTCGAGCCGACAAAGCCGCAGCCGCCGGTGATGAGCAAGTGCATGTCTTTGGAGGATTTCCTTCGGCTGTCGACGGCTAAGCTTTCGAAGACTTCGCTTCGAAGACTTAGGAGACCTTCCAATTGGCCAGGAGTTGTTCGGCCCCTGGGCTCAGACGTCGGACTTTGGCAATGATGACAGCCTTCTCGGATTTGCTGGCTTTATCCAAGCGTTTCTTCAAGAGCGTGAGCTTTGCTTTGCGTTGTCGGCGTCGGCGCAGTTCGGTGGGTCGTTCGTTGGCCATGTTGAATCCTTTGGAATTTGGAGGCAGTACGGTGGATTTCCAGAGCGAAACGATAGTCGAAGCTCCATTTTTCGTCAATCTTGGACCTGTTCGACTCGGGTCGCTTATGGCAAGATATCCCTTCCCGGGAAAGCCTTGCCTTACGCGATCATTCGACTACGAACCCCTTAGAAACTCTTATCAAAGGCTTGACGGAGCCCCAGGTGACCATGAACCCCTCGGAAAATACGGATTCGGCGGCAAAAACCGGCTCGGCAGAAACCTTGACTCGAAATGCGGGAGCTTTGGGTGGAGCCACGGCCATTGTGATGGCAGCCGGGAAAGGGACAAGGATGAAGAGCGATTTGCCAAAGGTTCTTTTTCCGGTGCTTGGTCGCCCGATGATTCATTGGGTGCTCGATGCTTTGGAGCAGGTTGCTGTGACTCGGGTTTTGGTGGTTGTAGGCTATCGTCACGAGGATGTAAGGCGAGAGCTTCAGGGACGCAAAAACGTTGAGTTCGTCTTGCAAGAGCAGCAGTTAGGAACTGGCCATGCGGTCCAGATGTGTGTCCCATCGCTTCGAGCACAGGCGGACTCTGTTGCGGGCCCGGTGATGGTCGTAGCCGGCGATTCACCGCTGGTTCAGTCTTCGTCGCTTGGCGAATTGCTCCATGCGTTTGGCTTGGGGGATTTCTCCTGTTTGCTCGGTACACTGATCAAACCCGATCCGCAGGGGCTAGGCCGCATCGTTCGGGATGCTCAGGGTGGCTTTTCCAGGATCGTCGAGCAAAAAGACGCATCGGCACAGGAGGCAAAGATCCAAGAGGTCAACATGAGCACGTATCTGTTTAAGCAGGATCGGCTGATTTGGGCCCTTGAGCGGCTGAAAAACAACAACGCGCAAAACGAGTACTATCTGACGGACTGTCCTGCGCTTCTCAAGGAGCAAGGGGACCGGGTCGATGCCCTAGCGGCGTTGAAGGCTTGTGAAGCCCTCAGCATCAACACCATCGAAGAGCTTGAAAAGGTTGAGGACAAGATGAAAGAGTTGGGCTATCGATGCAAGAGTTAAAGATTTTCAGTGGACGCGCGAATCTTCAGTTGGCAAAAGAGATCTGCGATTTTTTGCATCTCAAGACCGGCGCGATCCAATTGGGCAAATTTCCCGATGGAGAGAACTTTTGCAAAATCGACGAGGATGTCCGAGGTCGGGACGTGTATCTGGTCCAACCGACCTGTCCGCCGGTCAACGACAACCTGATGGAACTCTTGATCATGATCGACTCGTGCAAGCGTGCCAGCGCAGCGAGGATCACTGCGGTGATACCTTATTACGGCTATGCACGCCAGGACCGCAAGGACGAGGGGCGCACTCCGATCACGGCCAAGTTGGTTGCGAATTTGATCACCCGAGCCGGTGCCGATCGGGTCTTGGCAATGGACCTGCACGCCCCGCAAATCCAAGGCTTTTTTGACGTGCCGGTCGACCATTTGTATGCCGCTCCGGCCTTGACGAGGTATTTCCAAAATCAAAATTTGGACCCCGAGGACATCGTCGTGGTAAGCCCCGATGAAGGCAGCATCAAACGGGCCTTTGGCCACTCGAAGCGCATCGGTGGCAAACTCGCCATTATCGATAAAGTCCGAGACAATCCGCTTCAGACCAAGCAGCGGAACATCATCGGTGGTCCGGTCGAGGGGAAGATTTGTTTGATGTTCGATGACATGATCAGCACAGGCGGTTCGATCTGCGGGGCAGCCAAACTTGTTCATGAAGCCGGTGCCAAGGAGATTCACTTAGCCGCAACCCATGGAGTGTTGTGCGGTCGAGCGATTCAATCGATCAAGGAAGCACCGATCAAGAGCTTGGTGATTACCAACACCATCCCCTTGCCCGCCGAGAAGAAACTCGACAATATCTTTGTGCTCTCAGTGGCCCCTTTGCTTGCCGAGGCCATCCGTCGAATCCATTCGAACCAATCGATCAGTTCGATGTTCGGTGCCGGGGGCTCGATTCACTGAGACAACCTGTGACTCACATAGCCCGCGATTGACACAGCCTGCGATTGACACAGAAGGACTTGCGAAGCGATCCGAAGTGCTGGACAATCTTGAAAGTCACTCCACACCTCTCGAACGATGTTCTTCAAGGGCCCTGCTCCGGGCCGGTTTCGGAAAGCCTTGGTTCTAGCGATGATCACCCATGCAGGCGGCCTGACTTTCGAAGATTTGAGCATCGGTGATCGATGGCAAAGCGAACCGCGAACGATCGAGATTCGCGATATCGAGCAATTTGCGCAGTTGACAGGGGACCACGATCGGTTGCACACCGATGAGGAATTCGCCAGCCAAGGACCTTTTGGTAAGCCCGTAGCGCACGGGATGTTGGGGATGTCGATTTTGGCGGGACTCAGTTCGACGGCTCCGCTTGTCCAGACGGCCGCCTTGATCGAAGTCCGCAATTGGAGTTTTTGCAAGCCGATTTTCCCAGGCGATACCGTAAGAGCCGTCACGGAAGTGGTGGACCTTAAGTCGCATGGTCGTCGGCATGGCCAAGTCCATTGGTACCGACAGTTGCTCAACCAGAAGGGTGAAAAGGTACAGGAAGGGACTTTGGTGACCTTGGTGATGCGAGGCAAGCCCCTCTCGACGCGTCCGGTGCGAACCGACTCGGCTCATGGGGATCTGATGACTCGGGCGGCTTTGCCCCCTGTCGGTCCAGACACTCCCGATTTGGCCTTGGTGGATGCGGCCCCTGTTGAATCGGCCCCTGTTGAATCGGCTACGGTGGGATCGGCTACTGTGGGATCGGCTACTGTGGGATCGGCTACGGTGGGATCGGCCACGGGAATATCGGCCAAGGTAGACTTGGATTCTGTTGACTTGGCCGATGAGAAATCGGCCCCAGGGGGCGGCTCGGTACTCGAATCGGTATCGATTCGATCGGAGTGAGATATCGAGCCTGGGGATTTTCATTCGCAGGCTGGCTACGGGTGGGGATGGAAGGTTTTGGATGCTATAATCGAGCCCCCCTGCCCGCTTAGGTCTGGGCCCCTTGGGTCTAGGCCCTTTGAGTCTTGCCGTTTGAATCCCGCCTGTGCATCCTCCTGACCTGTCTGAATTACCTATGCGATACCGATCGATTTGGGTTCTCTTATCGTGCGTCTGTGTTTGGATCTTGGGTGCCTTGCCGAGTTGGGGGCAAGACCAGGATGTGGAGTTTTTCGAGAAGCGTGTCCGACCGATCCTGGCGCAGCGTTGTTGGTCTTGTCACAGCGGAGAGTCCGGGGAATCCAAAGGGGGGCTTCGGCTCGACCATATCGATTGGATCAAAAAGGGAGGGGATTCGGGTCCTGCGCTCCACGGTGGTGATATCGATGGGAGTTTGATCTACCAAGCGGTCAGTTATCAGGGCTACGAGATGCCCCCCGATGGTCGGCTTCCCAAGGACCAGGTGGAGGTGATCAAGGAGTGGATTGCGCGTGGGGCTTATTGGCCAGACGAGCCTTTGCCTGAGGACAAGCAGCATCAGGATGCATTCGATTTAGAGGCGAGGCGTCAATCGCACTGGGTATGGAATCCCGGACCGGTTCCTAACGATCGTCCATTGGCACAGGATCCGTGGTCGAGCGGAAGTATAGATACGCTGGTGATCAGCAAACTGCGTGAGCAGGGTTTAGAACCGAGCCAAGCCGCTGCGCGTTCGACGCTTGTGCGGCGCGTTTACTTGGACTTGATTGGGATTCCACCGACTCCCGAGGAGCTCCAGGAGGCTCTCGGTTCGAGCGATCCGGACTGGTACGCTAAAATGGTCGATTCGCTTCTTGCGAACCCTCAGTTTGGAGTTCGTTGGGCGAGGCATTGGCTCGACTTGGTCCGTTTTGCGCAATCGCGAGGTCATGAGTTCGATGAGGATATCCCGTCGGCGGAGCCTTATCGGGACTATGTCGTTCGGGCGTTGAATGCCGATGTGCCTTATGATCAATTCCTCGTCGAGCATTTGGCGGGAGATCTGTTGAAGACGCCTCGGGTGCATCCGGCCCTTGGTTGGAACGAGTCGGTTTTGGGGACGGGGTTTTGGCATCTGGGGGAATGGGTTCACTCGCCGGTCGACACCCGCAAGGACGAGACGGATCGATTCGACAACATGGTCGATGTATTCAGCAAGACCTTTTTGGGCGTTACCGTCGCATGTGCGCGCTGCCACGATCATAAATTCGATGCGATATCCCAGGAAGATTACTATGCGATTTATGGGTACTTAAAGAGCAGTGACTACCGGTTGGTTCGCTTCGAGACCGAAGTACAGCATCGGGAGATCGCCAAGGTCCGGAACGAGAAAATGGAGCTTCTCGAAGCGACACTTCAGAGGGAACTAGGCCAGCAGATCGAGCGCGTAGAGGCTAAGGATTTCGGGGTGTTGAAGGATACCCCAGCAGAGGTTCAGGCCGTTGTGGCTAGGGCCAATGCGATTGCAAACTACGCGAGGTTTGCCGAGTCGATGATTCCCAGCGAGGATCCGAGGGTTGTCTTCGATGCACGGCGTCCCGATGCGATGCTCTGGCAATCCGATAGCGTGATCTACGGTTCAGGGGCCAAGTTGCCAGGTTCGGTCAGTTTGGTCGCTGGCGCGGGGGCTTCGGTTTGGAAAGTCCATCTTTTGCCCGAGGCGTGGCGGGATCCTTTTTGGAATCCGATGACGCAGACTTCGCACGGGGTCAATCGACAGAATCGCCATCCGCAGATCAACGAGGCCGGCAAGATCATGCCGACGTCGAAGTTTGCATTGAAGACTGGTAAAGTGTCCTATTTGGTTCGCGGATCGTTCCGAGCCTTTGCAAGCGTCGATTCGCATCGGTTGATCGCTGGCCCTTTGCATGGCGAGACCGTATTCGAGAATGGAGGGGACGACAACCAGTACCGCTGGGTCACCCAATCGTTGGATCGGCATCAAGGCAAAACGATCCACATCGAGTTATCCCCCTTGCAGGACAAGCCCTTTGGGTTGGTCCAGGTCATCGAGGGGCCTGCCCCAGCGATAGGACCTGTGCGAGGTATCGAGCCGCCCGAGGCGTTTGCAATTTGGAATGCGACGAGGGATCTCGCATTGCAATCGTTGCAGAATCCTACGATGGAGCTAAGCACCAAGCAGCGTGCAGAGATTGCGGCATGGGCCCAAGAAGTACTCGATCGATCGGAGGGGAATGTTTTTGTCGATTTGTCCAAGCAGGCCAGCGGATTGGATGCTCAGTTGGCTCAGAGCATCGTTTGGCATTCCCATTTGGCTCTAGCGATGCGAGACGGAGACGGTATCAACGATGCGCTTTTGATCCGTGGCAATCCATCGAAGCCTGGTGCGGAGGTTCCCAGACGCAACCTGACAGCACTCGGTGGCAAGCAGACGATTTACCAGGGACCTGGCAGTGGTCGATTGGAGTTGGCCGAGCAACTCGTTGACAAGGACAATCCATTGGTTGCCAGAGTGATTGTCAATCGCCTATGGCATCATTTGATGGGGCGTGGGATCGTACCGACGACCGATGATTTTGGAGTTCTGGGGATGCGTCCGACCCATCCGGAGCTGCTCGACGAGCTGGCCTCGGAGCTCATCGCCAGCGGTTGGTCGGTCAAGTCGATGATCAAGAGGGTATGTCTTTCGAGTGTGTACCAGCAGGATTCCAAGTCCAGCGTGGAGTCTCGGGAGAAGGATCCGGATAATCAGTGGCTTTCGCATGCACGGGTAAGGCGATTGGAGTCCGAGTCGATTCGCGACACGTTATTGGCGATGAGCGGTCAGCTCGATTATCGCGCGACGAATCTGGATGCACCGAGTGTACCGGTCCACTTGACGGAGTTTCTTGAGGGACGGGGGCGTCCGGGTCGCAACGGACCGTTGGATGGTGGGGGCAAGCGCAGTTTGTATTTGGAGGTGCGAAGGAATTTCCTCAACCCGATGATGTCGACGTTTGACACACCGAGTCCGTTTAGCAGTATGGGTCGGCGCAACGTTTCGAATGTACCGGCCCAGTCCTTGATCCTGTTGAACGATCCGCTGGTGCATCAGTTGGCCGACCGTTGGGCACAGAGACTCGTGCAGGATGGCCAGAGCGATACCGAGCGGATTCGCACGATGTGGATGGTCGCTTTTTCGCGTGAGCCGACGGGTCAGGAGCTCGAGTTGATGGATCGTTTTGTCCATTCTCAGGACTTTGCTAGCCCGCAGGATGCTTACCGATCGTTGGCTCACATGCTGATGAACAACAAGGAAGCGATCTATCGTTTTTAGCAGGTAGACGTATCGTTGGTGCGTCGATGGTTCGATCGTCGAGTTTTTGCAGTCCCCTTGGATCCATTCGGAGCGCATCGTGTTGAGCTTAGTCTTTCGGGAGCGATTTTTTCTTCGTAGGTCAGGATCGATCCGCATGCTGCTCATCGGCCTATGCTGGGTCTTGTTTTCAAGAACCATTTGCGCACAAGCGACACTCCCGGAACAAGGCCCGCTGATGGCTTATGTCGGGACCTTCAGTTCCCCACTGACCGAACCATTACCGACCCAGGTCGATTTGCCTCCGGGCAATGGGCGAGGGATTCATATTTTTCAGGTGGATCGCAAGACCGGGCAAGCGAGTCTCAGGGGGGAGTTGGTATTGGGGACGAGTCCTAGTTGTCTAGCGACCAATGCAGCCCAGACAATTCTTTACAGCGCCAACGAGACCGATCGGGTTGAGCCTCAAGGGAATGCTACGGGTAATGCTACGGGGGATAAGCAAAAGCATGGGACGGTCAGTTCGTATTCGATCGATCGCAGGACCGGGGAGCTTAAGCGTTTGAACACGGTCGATTCGGGTGGAGCCGGGCCGACGTACGTGTCGGTACATCCGAGCCAGAAGTACTTGTTGGTGGCCAACTATTTTGGTGGCTCGATCGCGGTATTGCCGATCGCATCGGATGGAACGCTGGGGAGTGCGAGCGATGTGAAGGTCGATTCGGGGGAGATTGGTCCGACGCGAGCGGTGCATGCGGCGCCTGGGAGTTTTGCGTTCAGTGGGCATGATCGGACCCATGCGCACATGATCAGCGCCGATCCGTCGGGGCGATATGTGCTGCATGTCGATTTGGGATTGGATAAAATCTTTATTTGGAAGTTTGATTCTTCGAATGGGAAGCTCAGTGCCGCCGAGCAGCCCTTTGTCGCCTTGCCGCCGGGGGATGGTCCTAGGCATTTCCATTTTCATCCTGATGGCCAGTGGTTCTATTCGATTCAGGAAGAGGGCTCGACGGTCGCTGTTTATGATTGGGATTCTCAGGTGGGTCGACTGTCGATCAAGCAGACGATATCGACGCTTCCGGCAGGGTATTCGGGAAGCAATTTTTGTTCGGAGATTTTGGTCTCACCGGATGGTCGGTATGTGTATGCGGGGAATCGGTTGCACGATAGCATCGCGATTTTTTCGGTAGGGTTGGATGGTACCTTGCGCTACGAGACCGAGGAGTGGACGCGGGGGAATTACCCGAGGAGCTTTACGTTCGATCCGACAGGCGAATTTTTGTTCTGTTGCAATCAGCGGGCCGACCATGTTGCGGTGTTTCGGGTCGACCGAGCGATGGGCCGATTGCAATTTACGGGTCAGTATCTGCCGGTGGGCAATCCCTCGCATGTGCTCTTTGTCGACCTGGGAAAGAATTAATGGAGTGGTTGATCGAGGTGAAGTTGCTAGACTGATCGCTCTGGCAGACGCACTTCAGATACCATCTCATTTCGTGAATTCAATCAAGGTTATCCGTTTCTATGAATCCCAAGCGATCTTTTTCGCTAGGTGCCACGTTGGCGCTTGGTCTATCGTCATTCTTTTCGATATCGGTCGAAGCGCAGTATGAGGGAGCCACTGCACCGCCGGAGGCGTTGCGAGCGGGTTTTGAGTCGATTTCTTCGCAGCAATGCGAGGAATGGTTGAACATCTTGGCCGGTCCTGGATTTGAGGGACGAGGGACCGGACAGGAGGGTTATGTCAAAGCCGCTTCATGGGTTTCGGGTAAGGTGGCCGAGTTCGGTCTCAAGCCCATGGGGGACGCTGGGACTTATTTTCAGATGTTGCCGATGAGTCGCATGCATGTCGATGCGGTGCAATCGAAAATCACAGGTCCGGATGGATTTTCCTTGGGGTTTGAAAAGAATGTTGGGTTGGACCGCTTTATCGAGCAACCTGAGTTTGCTGGAAAAGTCGTCTTTCTGCAGATGTCGGGGGAAGGGGCCAAGCTGGCCGACGATGTGATTCTTGAGGATCGTTTTGTGATTCTTGTGGCCGATGACAAAGCCGCAGGGGCCATTGCGCCTCGACTGAGTCGAAAGCGGGCCTCGGTCGTTTTGCGTGTGGTCGAATCGGAACCGACCTCGACGTCGCAGCAGCAGCGACCCGATGGACGTCAGCGAGGCAATGGGATTGGCGGGAGCATTCGCAAGGATGCGGCCAAGGCCATCTTGGCAGCCGTCGGGGGCTCCGAGGAGTGGTTGACCGTCCCGGAGGAGAATGCGACCGATGTCCATTCGACCGAGGTGGAACTCAAAGCGGAGTTGCGGATTCGCAAGGAGCCTATCGCCGTTCCGAATGTACTTGCATGGCAAGAAGGATCCGACCCGGCCTTGCGCGACGAGTATATCGTCCTCGGTGCCCACTTGGATCACCTTGGGGCTCGCGGTAGCGAGTACTTTCCTGGAGCCGACGACAATGGCTCTGGCTCGACGGCGATCTTGAGCATTGCCAAGGCGGTGGCGGCCAATCCGACGAAGCCCAAGCGGAGCATTCTGTTTATGTGGTTTGCGGCAGAAGAGATCGGTCTTGTCGGCTCGGCTCACTACGTGAACAATCCGATTTTGCCTTTAGAAAAGATGATCTGCATGCTCAATGTCGACATGGTCGGGCGCAACGAAGAGAAGCAGAACGAGCCGGCTAGCGAAAACGAACGATCCTTGCACTTGGTCGGTAGCCAAAAAGGGGATCAGTCGTTGCACGCGATGATTCTCGAGGCCAACAAGTCGATTAATTTCGAGTTTGAGTTTGATGAAGAAGGGGTATTCGGTCGCAGTGACCAAATCAACTTCTTCAAGAAGGGGACCTCGGTAGCGTTCCTGTTTGGTGGGTTTCATCCCGACTACCATCGCACCAGCGACACGCCTGCGAAGATCAACTATGCGAAGATTGCATCGGCTGCGAAGCTTTACTTTTTGGCTTGCCATATGGCCGCCGAGCATGGTCCGTTTCCAGCGCCCAAGGAAGAACCACCGGAGACAAAGTAGCTGCACGA
>Ga0208086_1000078_pt1 | contig 24134 bp, 26 predicted proteins | sample LakMenEpi06Jul10_FD_150675 | JGI IMG/M metagenome (GOLD analysis project Ga0208086, IMG submission 150675) | Freshwater microbial communities from Lake Mendota, WI - 06JUL2010 deep hole epilimnion (SPAdes) | ecosystem: Environmental > Aquatic > Freshwater > Lake > Epilimnion/Euphotic zone ...
CGCGGCCGTTGTCGCCGGCGGCCAGGGCAGAGAGGCGCTTGGCCTGCTGCTGGCGGTAGGCGGCCTGGCAGCGCAGGTGTTCGATCACCCAGCAGGTGGCGTCGGCCTTGGCGGCGATGGCGGCCTTGTTGCCTTCATCGGCCAGCAGGGCGGCCTCGAGTTCGGCGAGGACCTGCTGGCGTTCCTCTGGCTCGTCGGTCTCCAGCCGCTCGGCCAGCTGGGCAATGGCGGTGGTGAGCTCTTGGGCCTCGATGCCCAGCTGCCAGAGAGAACTGGAGCGCTGGATGGAGCAGGCCGGGCCTGATGCCGATGGGGCAGGGGCAGCGACTGGTGCGGCAGGGACAGGGGTGAGAACAGCCATGACGGTGAGAAGGAATGAAGGGAACCAGCAAGAGCGAATGCAATGGACTGGGCCTGGGCACACGGCCTCAGGCGCCAGGCGGAAGCTCTGGGGATGGGACGGCCCACAGCCCGGCCGATGGACTGACCTCCACCACGGCGATCGGCACCGGGGAGCGAGAAGCCAGGCGGCGGGCTTGCTGCACCAGCGAGGCGGTGCCTGCTCCACCGGGAAAGGCCACCACCAGCACCGAGGCCATCGAGCCAGGCGAGCTATGGGCAACAGCCCGGGCGATGGCCTGGTGGAGCAGCTCGCGGTTGCGGATGGGCCCAGCGGCACGGCCGTGCTGCTGCCACTGGGCCGGCATCACCAGGGAGCACCAACCCAACTGATGGACAGCGCGGGCAATGGCGGCATCGGCGCCGCGGGCACCGCCGTGGAGCAGCAGATGCACCAGCCGGCCGCCGCTGCGGGCGAGCAGTTCAGCAGCAATGCGCTGATGGGGCCAGGCCAGATCACGGCCGCCACCGGCAGCGATCACAAGCGAGCGGGAGGGGGCCTCAATAGGCCTTGGCAATACACAAAGATCCATAGATTCAGTTGCCGAATTGCTAGGCGCACCGATTAGTGCGACGAGTGACAACTGATCGGGGCATCACTGCCGCTCAGAACTACACTGCAGTGATGGCGAGACCAGGGGATGACGTTGCCGCAGGCGATGGGCTCGGGGCCTTTGGCGCAGCACTTATTCTAGCAGTACAAGTGCACTATGAATGAGCCAAAATGCCTGTGCTGCAGTCGATCTGATCAGGGAAAAACCTGGCGCTGACGCTGGCCCTGGATGAGAAACAACAACCACAATTTGATTACGCCTGATCTCTTTAGACCTCCTGGCCGCGCAGTCGCGCGAGGCCCTTTTTAGCTCTCAGCATTCCCGATCCATCTCCTATGGCCTGGAGCAGCGCCGCCACCGCAGCCGCGGGAACAGCGCCGGGCCGGCGTGACCTGAGGCACCTATCCCGGCGGCGGCGAGGAGGCAAGAGATCACGCGAGCGCAAGGGTCGGTGACCGCGCAGCGGCCTCACCGACTCGCGAAGCCCTTGCGCCGTGTGACACCATCACGCCCCCGCTGCCGGGGTGGGATCAGGCGCCCAGGGGCAGATAGAGGCTCTGAGGTGTGTCCTGAAACGTGCGGAAGCCATGGCGCTCGTAGAACGCCTTGGCGGCTGTGTCCTTCGCGTCCACGATCAGCGCATAGCCACCGACTGAGCGCTTGGCGTCGAGACAGCGCTGCACGGCCAGGCCCAGCAGCAGGGGGCCGATGCCCTGCCCCTGCCAGCGTTGATCCCTAGCCAGGCGCCCCATCCGAAAACAAGGGACCGGATAGGGAGGCAGCGGTCTTGCATCCGCCGGTTGCAGATCGGCCAGCCGGACCTCCGCCGGAGCCAGGGTGTAAAACCCGGCGATCTCTGCCGGTGCATTCGCCGGCACCAGCACAAAGGTCTGGCTTACCCCGCGGCGCATGTTCTGGTGGGCCTGCTGCTGCAGGAAGCGATCCAGGGCCGCGACCCCACAGGAGAAGGCCTTGCGGTTGTGCCGGGCAGGGTCGAGCTGCTGCTCGTCAAACACGGCTCACGCGGATGCGGGCCTGCTCCAGCGCTTCCTGCAGCGCCGGGTTGGGCGCAAACGGTTGGCTGATGGCGGCCTGGAAGGCCGCGAAGTCGCGCTGCGAGAGGGCGAGCTGCTGCTCCCTCTGGACGGCCTCTGCGGCGCGCTGCCTGGCGGCCAGCCGCACGAAAGCCGCCATGCTCAGGCCTTCAATGGCTGCACCCTGGGCCAGCAGCTGCTTGTCAGCAGCGCTGAGCTTGAGATCGAGTCGCTCATCGACAGCCACGACACGCACCCATCAGGGACTGAATCAACGATACGGCAGAAAGCCGTACCCTGCCTGCCTCAGTTCCAGGCCACATCCAGAAACTCGACCAGCAGCACGCCCCGGTGGCTGCCATGGATCGTGACCAGCCCGCGCCTGGCGGCCTGCTCCATTCCGGCCCGCTCCTTGCGCACCTGCTCAGCACTGGCCAGCACCCGCACCCAGCCGCCGGTCATGTAGTCCTCGTGGCCGGTCTCGAAGGCCTGCAGGCGCCGGTGCCGGTTGCTGCTGCGCTCGTAGTACAGGCCGCCGCCGGTTGGGTCAGTGCCCTCGGCCCACACCTGATCGACCATCAGTTTGCCGATCGCCACGGGGTCGCTGGCTGCCGCGTCAATGGCCTCGCCATCGAGCACCAGCGGATTGCCTGGGTCGTCGCGGTTGTCGGAAATGATCAGGCGAGGGCTCACCGCCAGACAGCAGCAGGACAGCAACCAGGATCCTGGTCGGTCGGGGAGGCATCGGGGACCAGTTGATACCAACCAATGTCCGGGCGTGCCCAATGCTCGGGTGCCGCGCTGGCCGGCCGCCAGAGACCAGCCTGTGGCCTGCCCATCGTCAGGGCTTGTGGTGCCACCTGCACCTCGGACCGTGATTGCTCAGCACCACGAGGCCATGCCAGAGCCTCTGACATCTCTTACAGTGAGGCTTCGGGTCCTTTGCTGTCGGGTCCATGGCATCCACCTTGGCCTTCGTGGCCGCTCTGCAGCAGCAGCTGGAGCAATACCCGCTCGATGAGCCCTCCCAGGCCGCGCTGCTGGAGGCCGTGGCCAACGCCACCATGCAACCCCTGCCAGCTGAGGAGGAGGGGCTGGAGGCGTGGCTTGGTGAGGCGCCGGACAACCCGATCCTGCTCGAATTCCAGTCCCTGCAGGACCGCTTTGCCTTGCGTCGCAATCTCCTGGCCCAAACCATCGGCGCCGCCGAGGTGGCCCAGTTGCTCGGCGCACGCAGTCGCCAGACCGCCCATGACCGCATCAAGGCCGGCACCCTGCTCGCGGTCCGTGATCAGGGCCACTGGCGCTTCCCGCTCTGGCAGTTCGATCCCGATGGCCCCGACGGGGTCATCGACCATCTGCCGGCAGTGATTGCGGCGCTGCCTGTCTCAGACCTGGCCAAGGTGCTGTGGTTGCAGCGTCCCCAGCCGGTTTTCTCAGGCGCCACCCCGATCGATTGGCTGCGCCAGGGCCATGTGGAGGAGGTGCTGACGGAAGCCCGCCAGGTGGGACGTGGTCAGGATTGATCCTCCGCCCCCCAAGCGGACCACCGACCCGGTTCTCCATCTCCTCCCCCAAGCGGCGAGCCTGCAGCGCATCTACAGGCCCGATCTGTACGGCAGCACGGCCTGCGGCTTTCGCGCAGGCGGCCCCTTCTCGCGCTTTGACCATCACGAGCCCGGTCAGCGGCGCGGTATTCACTACAGCGCCTTCTCGCTCTCGGGCTGTGTGGTGGAGGTGTTTGGAGACACCGGTGTTGTCGAGACGCAAGGCTGTCGCCTCGCCTTGATCCGGACGAACCGCCCGCTTCAGCTGCTGGATCTGCGCGGGAGCGGCGCCATGCGAGCCGGCAGCGTTGCGGCTCTGAGCGCCATCGCTGATCGCGACCTGTCGCAGGCATGGTCGCGGTACTTCTACACCTCCCATGCGGTGGATGGACTCCTCTACAGCAACGCCCACAACGGCGAGTCGGCGATCGCTCTCTACGACCGGGCAGAAGGAGCGATCAGCTGCATCCGCGATCTGGCGCTGGATGACCTTCTGCTCCGTAGTCGCCTGCTGCAGATCTGCCGGGATCACGCTCTGGTGATGGCCTGATCCGGAGTCAATCAGGAGCCTGGAGCCGAGACGCACCCAAACCGCCTCCAGACGCCAGCCGCACCGAGCACGCGACGGCGCGGCCAGAATCGATCGCCGTTATTTAAAGCAAGCGACTCTCTCTTGAATAAGCTTGATGCGTATTCAAGCTTCGCCCCAAAGGAGGTTTCGTGCGCCGCGACAGCACCGGTCGCTACGAGATCACCAGCACCGCTGGGGAATCGGTCCGGGCGTTCGTGCCAGCGCCACTGCCGCCCGATCCGCCGGTGTTGCTGGAGGGGCCGCTGCAGGCGTTGCACGATCGGGCGCTGCTGGCCTGCGGCCGCCTCGATGGCGTCTCTGCCCTGCTCCCTGATCCGGAGCTGTTCCTCTACGCCTACGTGCGCCGCGAGGCCCTGCTCTCCTCCCAGATCGAAGGCACCCAGTCCTCGCTCACCGACCTGCTCCTCTTTGAACTGGAGGAGGCTCCCGGCGTGCCTTTCGATGACGTAGTGGAGGTCTCCAGCTACGTCGCCGGGCTGGAGCATGGTCTGGCCAGGCTCAGCGAGGGCTTCCCCCTGTCCTCTCGCCTGCTGCGCGAGATCCATGGACGGCTACTGGCCCGGGGCCGCGGTGCCGATCGTCTGCCGGGGGAATTCCGGCGCAGCCAGAACTGGATCGGTGGCACCCGGCCGGGCAACGCCCGCTTCGTGCCGCCGCCACCGGGACAGGTGGAGGCCTGCATGGGCCAACTGGAGCAATTCATTCACGGCGGCCAGCACGGTGAACACTCCCTGCCGGTGCTGGTGCGTGCCGCCCTGGCCCACGTGCAGTTCGAGACGATCCACCCCTTCCTCGATGGCAACGGCCGCCTGGGCCGCCTGCTGATCGTGCTGATGCTGATCGAGGCCGGTGTGCTCCAGCAGCCGCTGCTCTACCTGAGTCTGTTCTTCAAGGAGCACCGCAGCCGCTACTACGAGCTGCTCGATGGTGTCCGCCAGCAGGGCGACTGGGAGGCCTGGATCGACTTTTTCCTGGAGGGTGTCGAGAGCACGGCCTCGGCCGCCGTGGCCACCGCCCAGCGGCTGCTCGCCCTGTTCCGCGCCGATGAGGAGCGCCTGGTCGGCCTTGGACGCTCCGGCCCCAGCGTGCGCCAGGGCTATGCGGCCTTGCGACAGCGGCCGCTCACCAGCACCAAGCAGCTCAAGGAGCTGAGTGGACTGAGTTTCCCCACTGCCGGCAAGGTTCTCGAGACCCTGGTGGAACTGGGTATCGCCCGCGAGATCACCGGCGGCCGGCGCAACCGCCTGTTCGCCTACGACGGCTACCTGGCGATCCTGGGCGAGGGCGCTGAACCGCTCTGATCCTCACGCGCCCAGCGAGCCCTTCGGTCAGGGGATCGGTCCCCGGATCACTTGCATCGCCTGCTGCAGCCGGCAGAGCGGCAGTGGCTCTCGCACCATCAGCGGGATCAACAGACCCAGGCAGCCGAGCTGGAGCAGCAGCACGATCAACTGCAACCGCCTGAGGCGGCGCAGGCGGCTCAGGGTGAGGAGTTCGGGATGGCGGGGGCGGCTGCGGGGAAAGGCCGGCAGGTCCAGCCGTCTGGAGGAGCGTTCCATCAGAACGGCACCTCCTCGTCGCTGAGGGGTGTGGCGCCGGCGGGCGGAGCGCTCCAGACGTTCCCCCAGCCGCCTGCGCGTGGTGCTGCTGCATCTGGTGCGGCTGCACTTGGCAATGCAGAGCCATGCCCTTGGGTGGGCGGCCCGCCGGAGGGAGCGGGAGTGCCCAAGCCATCGCCGCCCCCGCGGCTGCCGCAGAGCTCCAGGCGGTCGATCACCACCAGGGTCTTGCTGCGCACCTCACCGCTGGTTCTGTCGGTCCACTGCTCGATCTCCAGCCGGCCGACCACTGCCACCTTGCTGCCCTTGCGGACGTAGTCCCCAGCCACCTGGGCGGTCTTGCCCCAGGCCTTGCAGTTCACCCACAGCGGGTTCTGTTCCTGGCCATCCCGTGGTGGCCGGTTGATGGCGAGCGTGAACTCACACACGCAGCTGCCGCTCTCAAAAAACCGCAGCTCCGGATCCCGGCCGGCGTTGCCGACCAGCACGACCACGTTGATGCTCATGCCTGCACCTCCTGCGCGGCGCCCTTGATGGCATCGATGCGCTTCTGGGCGTCCAGCAGCGACGACAGGCCGATCAGGGGATGGGTGCGCACCAGCTCATGCAGGGCCCCACTCCAGGTGATGTTGTGGCGCCGGGCAAAGGCGTTCACCCGCTCGTAGGTGTCGTTGTTCATGGTGATCGTCTTTTTGTGGTTACCGATTCGCTGGCGCAGGGGCCGCGGTCGTGCCGGCAGTGCGCTCATGGCCAGAGCCTCTGAAAACGGTTGGTGTTGCTCGGGTGGCGGTAGAGCGGCTCCTGGCCGCTGCTGCCCAGTGGGATCAGCTGCACGCAGCTGGGGATCAGCGGGCAGTGCTCGACCCGATAGAGGCCTTCTTTGCTCAGCCAGTGCTCCCCTGGCCGGAACTCGGTCGGTGGCGGGGGGTTGTCTTTGGCGCCGATCAGGCTGCGGGTCTGCTCCCACAGGCCCCGGATCAGGGACAGCAGCTGGAGGCGATCCTGCGGGCGCGGTTTGCCGTGGGGGAGGCGCCTTCGTCCCGCCTGGAGATTTCCTCATGTATGGCAGCGGGATCAGCGGCCCAATCCGTTGCTCGACCGGCGGATGCGGGGTCGGAACTCGCCGGTGCTCCCCCGGAGATGGCAGCCGGTTCCGGTGCTCGACCAGGTGAAGCTGGGCATCGGCCCGCTGGAGTTGCCCCTGCGATGGCGGCCAAATTTGGTGGCGGATGGCGCGATGCCCGCGAGAGCGATCCGAACCACCAAGCCCTCTCGGATGCGTCCGGCGGCTGGCGGCTGGAGCGCAGCGGCTGCCTTGGGGCCTGCGGCCATGACCCAGTCCTGCGCCTTGATGAGGGCCCGTTGGTGCCGTTCGAGGCAGGGCCGGTGGTGCGGCTGCCGCTGCTGCCGGCCGCCTCCTTGGTGGAGCGCCTGGTGGCCCTCGGGTTGCCTTTGTTGCCCGAGCTCCCGGCTCCAGCGCCATGACCGCGACGGCCGCAGCGATGGAGCTAGGGGCTGCCCTCGGGACTGAGGGGGCCGGCGCCGCGTCCGGGGAGCCGAGCCACCGTCTGCGCTGTTGCGATGCCAGCGCCTGCCGAAACGCCGGGGGCATCGCCCTCAGGCAGGCGTTGCTGGCGGCGCGGGCGGCCGCTGGCCTGGGGGAGCACACCCTGGCGATCCGGGCAGTGGGCTGCCTGCGGCTCTGTGGCCGCGGGCCGTTGGTGGCCGCCGATGGGCCCGGCGGCCACCGCCTCTGGGGTGGGGTGCCACCGCCGTTGGCCGATCAGTTGCTGGCGGCGGCGCTGGAGGCGGCTGAGGTCGATCCCCTCGCCCCCTTCCTTCTCGACCTCAACCATCCCTTCTTCCGCCTCCAGAAGCCGGTGGTGCTGGAGCGCTGCGGCCTGGTGGATCCCGAAAGCCTCGATGATGCGCTCGCCCAAGGCGCCTACGCCCAGCTGCGGCGCTGTGTGCGGCATCTGCCACCCGAGGCCGTGCGCCAGGAGGTGCGGCGCAGCGGCCTGCGGGGGCGGGGTGGTGCCGGCTACCCCACCGGCCTCAAGTGGGACACCGTGGCCCTGCAGCCCCCCGGCCCTCGCCAGGTGGTAGCCAACGGCGACGAGGGCGACCCCGGCGCCTTCATGGACCGCACCGTGCTGGAGAGCGATCCGCACCGGCTGCTGGAGGGCTTGGCGATCGCCGCCTGGGCCGTGGAGGCGTTGCACGGCTATGTCTACGTGCGGGCGGAGTATCCCTTGGCGATCGCACGGCTGCGGCGCGCCCTGGAGCAGGTGGAGGCGCGGGGGGGCTTCGGGCCCGCCCTCTGCGGCACCGCCTGGCCCCTGCGGCTGGAGCTGCGGGTGGGGGCCGGCGCCTACGTGTGCGGCGAGGAAACGGCCCTGCTGCAGTCGATCGAGGGACGGCGGGGCACGCCGCGGCCGCGCCCTCCCTATCCGGCCCAGCGGGGGCTGGGGGGTGTGCCCACCCTGATCAACAACGTGGAGACCCTGGCGGCGATCCCGGCGATCCTGCGGGAGGGCGGCGACTGGTATGCGGGGCTGGGGACGGGCAGCCCGACCTGTGCCGGTACCAAGGTCTTCTCCCTCTCTGGCGCCGTGCTCCACACCGGCGTGGTGGAGGTGCCCTTGGGCACGCCGCTGCGCACCGTGGTCGAAACGATGGGCGGTGGGGTGGTGGGGGGCTCGCCGGTGAAGGCGGTGCAGACCGGTGGACCCTCCGGCGGCTGCATCTCGGCGCGTCATCTCGACACGCCCCTCAGCTACGAGGCGATGGCGGCGCTGGGCTCGATCCTGGGCTCCGGCGGCATGGTGGTGCTCGGCCCGGAAACCTCCATGCCGGCCCTGGCCCGTTTTTTCATGGGCTTCTGCGTTCAGGAGAGCTGCGGCAAGTGCCTGCCCTGTCGGGCGGGCACCGTGCAACTTGCCGCCCTGCTCGATCGCGTCGTGGAAGGGCGGGCCGCCGCCGCCGACCTGGAGCGCCTTGAGGAGCTGGCCGCCATGGTGAAGGCCACCAGCCTCTGCGGCCTGGGCCAGTCGGCGCCGAATCCGCTGCTGAGCACCCTGCGCCATTTCCGCTCGGAGTACGAGGCGGCCTGCGCACAGGCACCCCAGCGGACCCAGGCCCAGACCCCTCCAACGTCGCCGCCGCATCACCAGAGCGAGTCGCCGCAGGACGAGACCGGTGGCCAGGAGCCCCCCGCCGCCAGGAGGGAGCCATGAGCGTGCCGACCCTCACCATCGACGCGCGGCCGGTGGCGTGGCCCGCGGCGGTGCCCGCGGGCAGCCCCCTGCCACGAGCCTCCAACGGCCAGCAGCTTCATGCCACCGGGAGGCAGCCATGAGCGTGCACACCCTCACCCTGAACGGGGCGCCGGTGGCGGTGCCCGCCGGCAGCTCCCTGCTGGAGGCCTGCCGCGCCGCCGGTGTGGACCTTCCCACCCTCTGCCATCTCGATGGCCTCAGCCCGGTGGGGGCCTGCCGGCTCTGCCTGGTGGAGCTCGAGGGCAGCGGCCGCCCGGTGGCCGCCTGCGTCTGCGAGGCGGCCGAGGGGATGGTGGTGCACACCGACACCCCCGAGCTGCGTCTGCATCGCCGCATGGCGGTCGAGCTGTTCTTTGCCGAAGGCAACCACCTCTGCGCCATCTGCGTGGCCAACGGCTCCTGTGAGCTCCAGGACGTGGCGGTGGCGGTGGGCATGGACCACAGCCGCTTCCCCTACCTCCACCCCCCGCGCCCGGTGGATGCCTCCCATCCCCTGTTCAGCCTGGACCACAACCGCTGCATCCTCTGCACCCGCTGCCTGCGGGCCTGCGACGAACTGGAGGGTGCCCACGTGTGGGATGTGGCGGAGCGCGGCAGCCACTGCCGCATCGTGGCCGGCCTCGATCAGCCCTGGGGTGAGGTGGAGGCCTGCACCTCCTGCGGCCAGTGCGTGGATGCCTGCCCCACCGGCGCCCTGTTCCACCGCGACGACACCCCCGGCGCCCGGCGGGTCGAGCGGGGGAGGGCGGCGCTGCTCCATCACGCCCGCCAGGGCCACGGCTGGCGCAACCAGGGGGAGGCACCGCCATGACCGCCGCCACCCCAAAGCTGCGGCTGGCCACGGTTTGGCTGGCGGGCTGCTCGGGCTGCCACATGTCGTTTCTGGATCTCGATGAATGGCTCTTCGAGCTCGCCGATGTTGCCAATATCGTCTACTCGCCGGTGGCGAGTGATGCGAAGACCTACCCCGACAACGTCGATGTGTGCCTGGTGGAGGGTGCGGTGGCCAATGCCGACAACCTCGCCATGGCCGAGACCCTGCGCGAACGCACCCGGGTCGTGGTGGCCTTCGGCGACTGCGCCATCAGCGCCCACGTGCCGGGCCTGCGCAACCAGCTGGCCGCCGAGCCCGGCGGCGGCGCGGCGGCGGTGCTGGAGCGGGCTTACCTGGAGCTGACCGATCGGCAGCCCCGGATCCCCAGCGCGGCTGGTGTGCTGCCCGAGCTGTTGGAACGGGTGCTGCCGCTCCACGAGGTGATTGCGGTGGAGCTGTGGTTGCCCGGCTGCCCGCCGCCGGCGGCGCGGATTCGCTGGGTGCTCGAGGCCCTGGTTCGTGGTGAGATTCCCCAGCTGGAGGGGCCTGAAGGGCTGCGGTTCGGATGAGCCGCACGATCACGATCGATCCCGTGACCCGCATCGAGGGGCACGCCCGCATCACCCTCCAGCTCGATACAGATGGCCATTTGGTGGAGGCCCGCTTTCATGTGACGGAATTCCGCGGCTTCGAGCGGTTCTGCCAGGGCCGTCCCTTCCAGGAGATGGCGGCGATCACCTCGCGCATCTGCGGCATCTGCCCGGTGAGCCACCTGCTGGCGGCTGCCCGCACCGGCGACAAACTGCTGGCGGTGCGGATCCCGCCGGCGGCGGCCAAGCTCAGGCGCCTGCTCAACCTGGCCCAGATCAGCCAGAGCCATGCCCTCTCCTTCTTTCACCTCAGCAGCCCCGATTTCCTGCTGGGCTGGGACAGCGATCCAGAACGGCGCAATGTGTTCGGCCTGATGGCGGCCGAGCCCGAGTTGGCCCGTGCCGGCATCCGTCTGCGCCAGTTCGGCCAAAGGATCATCGAACGGCTGGCCGGGCGCCGCATCCACAACGCCTGGGCGCTGCCGGGGGGAGTGCGCAGCCCCCTCGCCCTGGAGGACCGGGACCGGATCCTGGAGGAGCTGCCGGAAGCCATGGCCGCCGCCGCCCTGGCGCTGGAGCGGTTCCAGCGACTCCTCGACGGACCGCTACAGCGGGAGCTCAACAGCTTCGGCAATTTCCCCAGCCTGTTTATGGCCCTGGTGGGCCCGGGGGGGCGCTGGGAGCACCTCGATGGGCGCGACGATGCCTGGGAGGAGCCGCCTTCCGGCGGTCGATCGGCGCCACGCAGTGGTCCCGACTCCCAGCCCGCCCCCACGCCCGGCGGCCTGCGCATCGTGGCCGCCGATGGCCGGATCGTGGCCGAGGGCCTGCGGGGGGACGACTACCCCACCTTCCTGGCCGAGGCGGTGGAGCCCTGGAGCTACCTCAAATTCCCCTTTTACCGCCCGCTCGGCTATCCGGAGGGGATCTATCGGGTGGGCCCCCTGGCCCGCCTGAATGTCTGCGAGCGAATCGGCACCCCCTGGGCCGACGCCGAGCTGGCCGACCTGCGCCAGCGCTGCGGCCGGGTGGCCCTCTCCTCCTTCGCCTATCACCAGGCGCGACTGGTGGAGATCGTGGCCTGCCTGGAGGGCATTCAGGCGCTGTTGCACGACCCCGAGCTCCAGGATCCCCACGTGCGCGCCCGGGCCTCCCTCAATGCCCATGAGGCGGTGGGGGTGGGCGAGGCGCCGCGGGGCACCCTGTTCCACCACTACCGGGTGGACGAGCAGGGCCTGATCACCCGCGTGAACCTGATCATCGCCACGGGCCAGAACAACCTGGCGATGAACCTCACCGTGCTGCAGATCGCCCGGGAGGTGCTGCCTGATCCGGTGCCGGCTTCCATTCCCGAGGCCCTGCTCAACCGGATCGAGGCGGGCATCCGCTGCTTCGATCCCTGCCTCTCCTGCTCCACCCATGCCGCCGGCGCCATGCCGATCCGGCTGGAGCTGCGGGCGGCCGATGGCCGGTTGCTGGCGGAGCAGGTGAGGGGCTGAGCGATGGAGATCGCTGGCGGCCTGGTGATGCGGACGGGTCGGGGGCCCGCCTCCTCCCTGCTGATCGGCATCGGCAACCCACTGCGCGGCGATGACGGCGTCGGTTCCTGGTTGGTGGAGACCTGGGGACGCCGGCGGGCTTGGCGCGGCGAGGTGCGCGGTGAGGAGCGCGGCGAGGGGCCCGAGCTGCCGGCGCGGCTCCGGGTGCGAGTGGTGGATCAGCTGCTGCCGGAACTGGCCGAGGAGCTGGCGGCGGTGCGGCGGGTGCTGTTCGTGGATGCCTGGCGTGTCGTCCCGGGCGGCGCGCCCCAGGACGCCGAACCTTCGGGAGGCGGGCTCTTGGGAGATGGGCCCCTTGGCAGTGGGCTCCGGCTTCTGCCGATCGCCGCAGCCGATCGGCGGGCCGGGAGCGGTGCGGGGTCGGGCGTTCCCGGCTGGACCCCGGGCCATCACCTGGCACCGGCCCTCTTGCTGCAGCTCACCGAATGCCTGTACGGCAGGGCTCCGGCCGCCCAGAGCTTGCTGATCCCGGCCACTGCGTTCGCGGCCACCGATCCAGGCGGTGGGGCTGCCTGCTTTTCAGCGGGTCTGCGCATCCAACTGCCGCGGGCCTGGCAGCTTCTCGATCAATGGCTGCAGCAGGGGGCCAGGATGGCAAGGTAACAATGAAGTAAAAGCGGGAGCCAGTCTGGCCTGGCTGACAGCTTTCTCAGAGTGTTTGGTGTGAACGGAGGGCGACCGCTTGAGATGCGAACCTCCTTCTTGAGGCGCTAGTGTGACTTTGAGATCCCTTTCAGGAGGGTTTGCTCTATTCGCGAGATTGTCGTTTGCTGCCTTTGCAATGGATTGGCATCCGTGCGAGGCCAATGTCTCGGCTATTCTGGGATCTGTTCAAAATAAACTTCAAGTGGCAATGGCCACGATCAAGTGCTGGTGTTGAAGCCCTGGTGTTGATGCTTCCCTGGTCTGTGCCTAAACTTCTCAAGGGTTTCCCTCCTGCAAGGACCAGCAACCTTCCTGCTTTCTCCTTTTGAGCATCCTTCGAGTTCGCGATGTCAGGCCAGGGCCAGGGATCCATCGCCGATCGGAGCGCCTCCTTGCCTGAGGAGCCAGCCGGGGAGCGGGAGGTCAGCCGGCAGCAAAGCCTCGACCTGCTGTCGGTCCTCGACACCGGGGCGGAAGCCTCCTTCGATGGCCTGGTGCAGGCCGCAGCCGCCATCTGCGGCACGCCGATCGCCCTGATCAGCCTGATCGATCACGATCGCCAGTGGTTCAAGGCCAATGTGGGCCTGGAGGGGGTGAGCGAGACCCCCCGAGCCATCTCCTTCTGCACCCACGCCATCGAGCAGCCCGACCTCTTCGTGGTGGAGGACGCCCAGCTCGATCCCCGTTTCGCCAACAATCCCCTGGTCACGGGCGATCCCCGCATCCGCTTCTATGCCGGTGCCCCCCTGCACCTGGCCGATGGTGCCGCCGTGGGCACCCTCTGCGTGATCGCCCGGGAGCCGCTGCGGCTCACGGATCAGCAGCGCGAGGTGCTGCGCCAGCTCGGCCGCACCGCCGTGCATCTGCTGGAGGGGCGTCGTGCCCTGCTGTCGGAGGTGGGCTTGCGGCAGGAGGCTGAGCGGATCAGTTCCGGCATGCCGATCGGTCTCTACGCCACCGATGGCGCGGGAGCCTGCACCTTCACCAATCCGCGTTGGCAGGAGATCTACGGCCTCAACCTCGAGGAGAGCCGGGGCAGCGGCTGGGCCGACACCATCCATCCGGAGGATCGGAGCGCGGTGTTCGCTGAATGGACCCAGGCGGCGGCGGAAGCGCGGGACTTTGAGATGGGCTTTCGGCTGCTCCGCCGCGACGGCAGTGTGATCAACGTGCATTCCCAGGCCAAGGCCTTGCGGGATCCAGCCGGAGTGATCACGGGGTTCCTCGGTTTCGTCCAGGACGTGACCACCGAGGTGGCCCTTCGGGAAGAGCTTCAGCACCAGGCCAGCCACGACGCCCTCACCCAGCTGCTCAACCGCCGGGCCTTTGACGCCTGCCTCAGCCAATGCCTGCAGCAGCCGGCCCATCCGGGTCAGCCGGGCCACGCGCTCCTCTACATCGACCTCGACCAGTTCAAGATCATCAACGACGCCGCCGGCCATGCCGCCGGCGATCGCCTGCTGGTGCAGGTGGCCCGGCTGTTGGAAGCGTTCCGCAGCCCCGAGGCGAGCCTGGCCCGTCTGGGTGGGGATGAGTTCGGCCTGCTTCTGCCCCACTGCACGGTGGCGGAGGCTGAGGCGACGGCCGGGCGGATCATCCGGGTGCTCGAGGATGTCCGCTACCAGGAGGCGGAACAACGCTTCCGCATCGGGGTGAGCATCGGCGTGGTGCCCCTGGTGGGCCAAGGCTTTGATCCCGATGCGGTGATGCAGGCTGCCGACACCAGCTGTTTCGCGGCCAAGGAGTCGGGCCGCAACCGTTGGCACACCTGGGGGGAAAGCGATGCGGACCTGATCAGCCGCAACCAGGCGATGCGCTGGGTGACGCGGCTGCAGCGGGCCATGGACGACGACCGCCTCGAACTCCATGCCCAGCGGATCGTGCCCCTCAACCCCGCCGATGGCGATGCCCTGCGGGCGGAACTGCTGTTGCGCATTCGCGAGGAGGACGGAGCCCTGGTGATGCCGGGGGCTTTTTTGCCGCCGGCCGAACGGTTTCAGCTGATCACCCGCCTCGACCAGTGGGTGCTCCAGAAAACGATTGCGCTGCTTGCCGCCCAGCCTTCCCTGGAGGGGATCGAGCGGATCGCCCTGAATGTGTCGGGTTTGTCGGTGGTGGATCCCAGCTTTGTGCAGCTGGTGGATGCGGCCCTGGCCGATGCCGGGTCCGCCATCAGCCAACGGTTGTGCTTCGAGATCACCGAAACCGCCGCCATCACCAACATGGCGGCCGCCGTGCAGTTCATCGCCATCGTGCGTCGCCATGGCTGCACCGTGGCCCTCGATGACTTCGGCTCCGGCATGGCTTCCTTCGGCACCCTCAAGAACCTCACCGTGACCCACCTGAAGATCGATGGCCAGTTCGTGACCGGCGTGATCGACGACCCCCTCGACGATGTGGCGGTGCGCTGCTTCGTGGAGGTGGCCGAGGTGATCGGTCTGCGCACCGTGGCCGAATTCGTGGAGTCGGAGGCGGTGCTGCAGCGCCTGCGCCAGATCGGCGTGCACTACGCCCAGGGCTATCACCTGCACCGCCCCGAGCCCTTTGCGCAGGTGATGGCCGAGGCGCTGGCGAACCGGGCAGCCTGAAGCATCGGATCAGCCCAGTCAGGCCTGCGGTGGGCTGGTTAACGTTCGGCTCCTTCCGATCTCAACCGATGGCCGGTTCGCGGTTGAGCGAGACCCGCATGCACGGGCGAGATGGCTGCTCACCACCGGCTGGCTGCTGATCATCGGCTCGCTGTTCTTCGATCCGTTCACGGCCCGCTTCACCAGTCCGGAGCACCCCTGGAGCCCGTTGCGGCTGCCGGGCACCTGCGTGGCGGTGCAGGGCCGCTGCCTGGTGGAAGCCCCCTATCCCCTGGGTACAACGATCTTCTGGGGTGCGGTGGTGCCGTCGGCGATCTTCATCCTGCTGGTGTTCGGCCATGAGCTCTGGCGGCGGATCTGCCCGCTCTCCTTCCTCTCCCAGATCCCTCGGGCCCTGGGCTGGCAGCGCCAGACGCAGAAGCGCAATTCCAAGAGCGGCGAGATCCGCCGCCAGCTGGCCCGGGTGTCGCCCGATTCCTGGCTGGCCAGGCACTATCCGGCACTCCAGTTCAGCTGGCTGTTTTTGGGCTTGTGTGGCCGCATCCTCTTCTTCAACGCCGATCGCCTGGTGCTGGCCGGCTGGCTGCTGTTCACGATTGCGGCGGCCGTTGCCGTGGGTTGGCTGTATGGCGGCAAGGCCTGGTGCCAGTACTTCTGCCCGATGGCACCCGTGCAGGCGATCTATTCCACGCCGGGCGGCTTGCTGGGCAGTCGCGCCCACATGAGTGACACCCCGATCACCCAGTCGATGTGCCGCACCCTGGATGGCGGCGGCGAGGAGCAGAGCGCCTGTGTCGCCTGCCAGAAGCCCTGCATCGATATCGACGCGGAGCGCATGTATTGGGAACGCCTGCAGAGCCCGGCCTTCCGCTTCGAGCGCTACGGCTATGTCGGCCTGGTGGTGGGTTACTTCTTTTACTACTACCTCTACGCTGGCAACTGGGACTACTACTTCTCCGGCGCCTGGGTCCGCCAGAGCGATCAACTGACGCAACTGCTCAGCCCGGGGCTGTTTCTCTTCGGCCAGCCGATTCCTCTGCCGCGGCTGGTGGCCGTGCCGCTGGTGCTCGGACTGTTCACCTGGCTCGGCTGGCTGGGCGGGCGGGCCATCGAGGCCTGGATGCGCCGCCGGGCGCGCCGCCAGGGTTCCGAACCGGACAAGATCCTGATCCGTCATCGGGTCTTCCTGGCGGCCACCTTTCTGGTGTTCAACATCTTCTTTCTCTTCGCCGGCCGGCCGCTGTTGCTGCTGACGCCGGCCTGGGTGCAGTACCTGTTCGACATGGCCCTGGTGGCGACGAGCTCCCTCTGGCTGGTGCGCAACTGGCATCGCAGTCCGGCGCTCTACAGCCGTGAGAACCTTTCTGAGCGCTTCCGCAAGCAGCTCGCGAAGCTCGGCCTCAACCTGGGCCACGTCCTGGAGGGCCGCAGCCTCGGCGATCTCAACCCCGACGAGTTGTACGTGCTGGCCAGGGTGTTGCCCGAGTTCGGCAATGACCAGCGGCATGAGGCCTACAAGGGCGTGGTGCGCGATGCCCTGGCCGAGGGCTACGTGAACGTCGCCAGCAGCCTCGACGTTCTGCGGCGGATGCGCCAGGAGCTCGGCATCTCTGACGATGAACACCGCTTTCTCCTTGAGGAATTGGGTGTCGAGGATCCAGCCCTGTTGGATCCCGACCAGCGCCGCAGCCTGGAGGATCAGGTGCGCCTGAGCGGTTACCGACGCTCGCTCGAGCGGGTGCTGCGGCTGCAACAACAGTTCGCTGGGGCGGGCACCACGGAGATGGGCCAGGACGGTGGCGCCAGCGGTGAAACCGAGCTCGCTGCCCTGGTGCGCCAGTTCTCCATCTCTCCTGCTGAGGAAGCCGAAGCCATCGAGATCCTCGATCCCGTCGCCGGAGCGGCTCACCGCGCCGAGCTGCTTGTCGACAGGCTGGCGCCGCTGCATCGCAGCCTGCAGGCCATGGCCGCAGCGGAATTGCAACACCAGCCGCTGCTCATGTCCCTGCTGGAGGAGCGGCTGCGCCATCGCGAGGAGCTTTGCCTGGAGGGGATCCTGCGGTCATTGGCCCTGCTGCCACCTGCATCGGATCGGGAACCCCTGGTGCAACGGTTGCGGCAACTGGCCCAGGGCAGCCTCCAGCCGTTGCTGGCCTTGCCGCGCTGGCGCGACAGCCTTCCCGCCGAACTGCTGGCCGTGCTGCGGCAACAGCCTGCAGCGTCGGAGCCTGCCCTGCCGCAGCCCTCCCGAGAACAGACCCTGGAGCAGCTTGAGCAGCTGGTGGCGGATCCCGAGCCCAGTGTGGCCGCCTCGGCTCTGGTGCTGTTGAGCGACCTCGATCCCCAACGGGGGAAAGCCTGCAGCGCTCCCCTTCGCGAGCCATCAAGCCCTGTCTGGGTGCGCCACACGGTGGACCAGCTGCTGGCCCTGAGCACTCCAGCGGCGCTGGCGGATCTGCCGGATCTGGAGAAGCGGGTGGTGCTGGCCACCAGTGACTTCTTCCGGCGCACCTGGGCCGACACCCTCGATCTGCTGGCGGATCAGTCCGAGATCCGTCGCTACCAGCCTGGCGCGGCCATCACCGAGGCGGGCGATACCTGCCGTGAGCTGCTGTTGCTGATCGAGGGGGCCGCCCGAGTCGAGCAGCGTGGCGACGAAGGCCTGCGGGTCACCCGGATGCAGCCCGGCCAGGTGCTGGATGAACTGGAGGTGCTCAGCCACGGCACCACCGAGAACACGATCGTGGCGGAGACCAGCGGCACCCGCGTTCTGGCTGTGCCGGTCGACTGCTTCGACATCACGCTGGAGCGAGATCCCGACTTCGCCCGCCGCGTCCTGGCCCTGGAAACACGTCAGCTGCAACGGATCACACGCCACTCCGCCATCTCCGCCGCCTGAGGACCGTTGCCATGCACGAACTGGCCCTGATGGAGAGCGTGGCTGAGCTGGCCCTGAAGGAGGCACGGCAGCGGGGCGCCGAGGCGATCTCCGCCATTCACCTGCGGATCGGCAGCCTGGCGGGGGTGGAGCCCGAGGCCCTGCGCTTCGCCGCCCGGGTGGTGCTGCGGGGCGGTCTGGCGGATGGGGCCCGTTTCACGATCGAGCTGGTGCCGGCCCGGGCCTGGTGCGCGCCCTGCGGCGAGCTGTTCGCCCTGGAGGCCGGCCTTGGCCTCTGCCCCTGCTGCGGCGCGGCCAGCTCTGACCTGCGCCAGGGCCGCGAGCTGGAGCTGGCGAGCCTGGAGCTGCGGCTTCCCACCTCAGAGGAGCACGGCGGCACTGGGCCGGTCCCGAGCCAGAACACGATCAAGCAATGATGCAGCACATCTGACTAAAAATCGGAGCACAAGAAGCGCGCCGTAAAGCCGATAAGTGCTTAAAACAAAAGGGTCATTTCCATTGACTTGTGATCGATCTGGCCGGCATCTATTTGAGAAGGGTAACGATTGCCGCGATGGCGGCATGCTGCCTCACATCAGTGGCAATCTCGACGCCAAATCCTGTCCATGCGGCGACACTTCTCAACGGACTCGGCGGCGCTACTGGCTATGGAGAAGGGGAGCTAGCCAGCAATGATGACCAGTCAACCGGCGACCGGCCCCTGCCATTTCCGATCAACTTTTTTTGGCAAGGTCTACAACAATTTCTACGTCAATAATAATGGCAGCATCTCCTTTGGCTCCCCGGTAGGCGAATTCACGCCATCCGCATTTCCTGGTGCACCCGCCCCGATCATTGCACCCTACTGGGCGGACGTTGACACCACCAATCAACCGGGTGGTGGCCGAGTGTTTTTCAATCTTGATGACCCATCAGCCCTTGTCGTGACATGGAGCAAAGTTGGATACTTCTCCGGGAACAATGATAGGCTTAACGACTTTCAATTGGTTCTCAATAACAGGGGGAGTGGCGATTTTGATTTCGAATTTCGCTACGCACAACTGCAATGGACAACCGGAGATTTAAGCGGAGGAACCAATGGGCTTGGAGGCACAAGAGCAGAGGCTGGCTATGACGCTGGCAATGGAGTGGATTACGCAGTATTGCCGGGCTCGTTGTCAGATGACGTCCTGAAGCTTGTTGAAACCGGCAATAGCCCCTCGGGCAGCCCCGGGCTCTGGCAGTTCCGGGTCAAGGATGGGAATCCTGATATCCCCACATCCCAAGGTGTGCCGGGTCCGCTTCCCTTCACAGGTGCCCTCACCGCTTTTGCCTGGAGCAGAAGGGTGCGAATGAGAGTCAGAAATCGCTGCCTGCCCATAGCACCTGCAGGATGAAGCAGAAGCCAGCATCGATCCACTCTGATGTGTCTGGACTGCACCTGTGGCGGCAGCGATCGGCAGCGGACCCCGCTCCACCGGCCCCCCGTGGCTGCGGAGAATCCCACGCCTATCGCACCCACGATCTTGGAGCCGCTCGGCCTGCGGTTGCTGGCCCACAACGACCGGCAGGCCGAGGTCAACCGCCGCCATTTCGACGCCGCCGGGGTGAGGGTGATGAACATCCTCTCCTCGCCGGGCTCCGGTAAGACCGCCCTGCTGGAGGCCCTGGCCCGCCATGGCGCCGCCAGCTCCCTGGCCCTGGCGGCCTTGGTGGGGGATCTGGCCACCGACCACGATGCTGCCCGCCTGCGGGCCGCCGGTCTGGAGGCGGTGGCGATCACCACCGGTCAGGCCTGCCACCTTGATGCGGCGATGGTGGCCCGCGGTGTCGAGGCGCTCGAGGCTGGCGGTCGCCCCCTGGCCGCCCTCGATCTGCTGTTGATCGAGAACGTGGGAAACCTGGTCTGTCCGGCCGCCTACGACCTCGGCGAGCACCAGCGGCTGGTGCTGCTGGCGGTGGGCGAGGGAGAGGACAAGCCGCTCAAGTACCCCGCCACCTTCCATAGCGCCGACGTGGTGGTGATCAGCAAGAGCGACCTGGCGGCGGCGGTGGGCTTCGAGCGGGAGCGGGCCTTGGCCCATCTGGACGCCGTGGCGCCCGGGGCCGCGATCGTGGAGGTGTCGTCCCTGCACCACAGCCATGTGGTGACGATCCGCGGCGACAGCTACCGGCTGAGGGAGAAGCGCCGATCTGGGCTGTTCCGCCCGCAGGCGGGCGGCTCCTCCTCGTCTGGCATCGGTGGCACCCCGCCACCGACGCCAGCCAAGGAGGCCTGAGGGGAACAGCCAGAAGATGCCCACGGGCAGGAACGACAGACGACAACCAACCCGACCGATCACGAAAACGATGAGCAAGCACCGAACCAGCCGCCGATCAAGCCAAGGCGGAACGACTCCGAGAACAGACGCCCAGCAGACCTCAGGGGTGGCTCAGTTTTCGATGTCGGAAGTGGCTCAGTTTTCAGTGTCGCTTGACACGGCCCGCTCCACCAGCCGCTGCAGCTGCTTGAGGCTGCGCTCCCCGCGGGCCATTTCAAAGACGCCCCTGTCGCGCTCCTGGCGGGCCTGATCCAGCGCCAGCTCCAGCAGGTGTTGGGCCTGGATCAGATAGAGGGTGGTGCTCATGGGGTCTCTCCCTCCAGCTCCTTGCGGCGCCGGGCGACGGCACTCCACAACCGTTCGGCGGCGCTGTCGGTGATGCGCCCCGAGCCGAGCAGCTGATTCACCCGCCCGTAGGCGGCATCGAGCTCCAGCAGGGTGGCGATGCGCGGGATCTGCTGCAGCCCGGCCTCAACCGGGTCGACGTCTGGAGTTGCCGCTGGTGCCGGGGATGCTTCCACTGGCTCCTGGGAGCCGACTGGCGCCGGATCTTGCTCAGACGGCGGGCTTTCGGGCGTGTTGGCTGCGGTCGTGCCGGCTGCGGATGTCCCCTGGTTTCGCGAGCGGCGCGTCGCTGCGGGGGTTGCTTTGCTTGCGGGGGCAGGCTCCGGCTGGTTGTTGCCGCTGTCGACGATCTCGGCCTCCACCACCGCAGCAGGAAGAGCGGCTTCACCTGCAGCGGGTTCGCTGCGGATCAGCGGCGCATCTGCCTCAGGGTTCAGGGGACCCGGCAGAGGAGAACCGCCTTCCCGAGAGTGCAGGAGTGCAGGAACTGCTGGGCCCTGCTTGGCATCTGTCGCTCCTGACGTTGGTTGATCAAGCGAGCTGGTCGGCAGGGTTGCCGCAGGCGCCTCCCGCACCGACACCGGCTCGATGTCCAGCGCCTCCTCCTGGGTCATCAGCCCCAGGGCAATCTCCGGGCAGTAGACGTTCGCCCACCAGGCCGCGGCGCGGTAGCGCAGCATCTGGCCGGTCATCGTCTGCCACTTGCTGGTCTCGTTGCCCTGGCGGTCCTTGCGGCTCCACCAGCCCTCCTTGCGGGCCAGCTCGAGCGTGATCGTCTCCCCCTCCAGCACCTCGCCGGTGGCCTTGTCGGTCGCCACGGCGTGGCAGCGGGTGGGCTGCTCCTTGTCGTCGAACACGAAGCGCAGCGGCGAGAAGCGGCCGCTGGCATTCACCGTGGCGATCAGGAACTTGCTGCTCCAGGTGGGCCGCCCGTGGATCGGCGTCATGTTCTGCATCACCACCAGGGGCGAGAGGCGCATGCGGCCGGCGATCTCCAGGGCGATCAGGCTGTTCGCCAGCCCCTGTTGCCCCTGGTACTCCTTGGGCACGAGGGTGGAGGAGCACAGGGCCTTGGCCATGCGCTGGGCGGCGTCAAAGGCGGCGATGCCGCTGAACACCTGCAGGGCATCCCCGTGCACCGTCAGCGCTGAGGAGGTGGAAGTGGAGGGCGCAAGCGCGCCGGTTGTGAGGGTGGGGTCGCTCATCAGAAGAGGTCAATGGAATCCTGATCAAGTTCTTCGCGTTCGGGAAGGCTGAAACTTGAGGGCGCAGGGCGGAAGGCGTGGCGGCCGTGGCTCGGCCAGATGCCACTGGCCTGGCAGTCGGCGATCCGCTGGAAGGCTTCGTCCCGCCGCGCCAGCCCGGTCTGCAGGTCCTGTCCGTCGAAGATCAGCAGGCTGCAGTCGATTGCCGCGGCTGGATCGCTCGGCCACTCGAAGGCGATCACCCCGGTTTCGGCCGGCTCGGAGCCGCAGCGGTGCTGGTGTCCCAGGGCCAGATGGGCGATCTGCAGGTCGTAGGCCAGATCCTTCGCCTGCCAGTAGAAGCGGCGCGGCACGGCGCTGCGCGTCTTCTTGAGGTCGAACAGGCGGCCGTCGCTGGTCACCACATCCGGCAGGCAGCGGCAAGGCCGGCCGGCTTCGTCATCCCAGAAGTGGGGCTGCTGGCTGGCTGCTGGATCCAGGGCCGCCAGCACCTCCCCCACCACCGGATCGGCATGCAACGCATCGCGGATGCGTTTGGCCTGCTCCACCATCTCGTGGCTCACCGGCGTCAGCCCGGCTGCCTCGGCCTCCGCGCAGTTGGCGGCACCGGCCTTGGTGTTGCGGGCGATCGTCTTGAACGCCGCAAAGCGCTCCTCGATGCGGAACGGCGGGGTGAGCAGGGCATCGACCAAATCCCCCTTGACCATGTCCGGCGAGGGGATGAACGGCGGCGCCCCCGGCCCGAAGCGCTGCCACCAGGCCCGCATCGTGCCCGTGACGGCTGCCTTTAAGGCGGTGGGAGACCAGGCGGGATGGCGGTGGTAGTCCGCCAGGGAGAGGTCGCTCATGGTCCCTCCTCCCGGCCATGGCCAAGGACGAGCTGCCTTGCCTCCAGCAGCGACGGGCACAGGCCCGAATCGATGCCACCGCCTTCGCGGTGCAGCAGGGTGGCCACGTAGCCGCCGCAGGCGCTTTGGCGATAGCTGATGGCGATGCCGTGGCCGGCCAGGGCAGCCAGGGATTCAGCGTTGATCGCCGGCCAGCGCTGCTGCCACGTGGCAAGGGCTGCAGAGAAAGAAGCCTGGATCAGGGTGTAGTGCTCCAGATCGGAGCGATGGGGGTATCGGATCTCCAGGCCATCAGGAGGCCTGGAATCGGCATCAGGAGTGCCGCGTTCGGCGCGATCCACAAGGTCTTGCAGGTCGACGCCAAAGCTACCCCTGCTGTAACGGTTTCGGGAACGCTAATAGCCGGGTATTCCGGCTACGCATAATTGCTGGTCTGTAGTGATGGCCACGGCCCCGGTCTGGTGCCGCGTGCTGCTGCTGGATCAGGAGGAGGCCTCGCCTTCCGAGGAGAGCAGTTCCGGGGCTGCTTCTTTCACCCAGGCTTCCAGTGCCTGGCGGGCGATGGGCAGGATGGCCGCTTGCAGTCGCTCGCCGGCAAAAAGCGCGTTCTCGATGGCCACGACCTGCTCCATCGGCAGATCACCGGCCTTGCGCAGCACCTGCATCGCCGCCGATACCGGCCGCATGCCGGCGCTCTCTGCTGCCTGGTCGAACAGCGTGCGCAGACGTTTGGTCTCGGTCTCCGCGTCGATGTCGTCCTGGCGGGGCCAGAGCTCAGCGGGACCCTCCAGCTTGCCGATGTAGCAGGCAAACCAGTCCTCTGCGCCCCAGACACGACCGTCGGGGTGCCGCACGGGCTGGGCCCGCTGCACCCGGTCGCGCAGGGTCTTGTCCTTGATCGGGCCCCGATCATCCAGGGCCAGACACTCGTTGAGAACCCCCAGCTGAATGAAGGTGCTGGGCTGGGGCTGCTGCACCTTGCCGTTCTCCAGGTTCCCCCACTGGCCTCCGGCCACCCGCAATGGCCAGGGGATCAGGGCAGGGCAGGCCTTGGCCCAGTCCTGGGCGGTGGTCACCGACCAGTCGTTGCTACGACGCCAATTGCGCAAAAATTTGCCAAATTGCACCCGCGCAGCGTCTAGCTTGTGCTGGAGGCTCTGCACTGGGTTGCCATTTGGGAACCCTAACATTATGCCTGTTGACTTCGCGAACGGTTGGCGGTAGCTAGCGCCTTCGCAACGAGCTGTATTGCCGTGGGGCTCTGCGGCAGGTCTCACCTCCTGCAGGGCCGCCGTCGTGCCGGGTTGCCAGCTCTTTTCAGCCTGGGCGTCCCGCCCTGGCTGGATGGCCCCAAGCCAGTTGCCCAGGGCTTGCAGGG
>Ga0208086_1000081_pt1 | contig 23794 bp, 16 predicted proteins | sample LakMenEpi06Jul10_FD_150675 | JGI IMG/M metagenome (GOLD analysis project Ga0208086, IMG submission 150675) | Freshwater microbial communities from Lake Mendota, WI - 06JUL2010 deep hole epilimnion (SPAdes) | ecosystem: Environmental > Aquatic > Freshwater > Lake > Epilimnion/Euphotic zone ...
CCGCCGGTCGATCCGTTCGTCCCCGGACGGATCCGCCTCGCCGCGATCGGTGACCCACAGGATCTCCAGGAGCCACTCCTTCCCGACGACCTGGCCCCACCGGGGCAACCAAGGCAGGAGTTCGAGCCCCCCGCCGGCCGCAAACTCCCTCCCGGTGCGAAGCCGGGGATGCTCCAGCAGGTGATCTCCACGGTCACCGAGCTCCCCAAGCGGACCAGCGACGGCCTCGGACTCACGGTCATCGACCAGTGGGTGACCCTCGGTCTGCCGGCGCCGACGGTCGATTCCCCGCTCCTCGTCACGCCCGGCTTCGGGGCGTCGATCGTCGACGCGCCGGACGGCGTCGATCTGCCGGGCACCCTCTACGAGAGCTACATTCAGGCCAGGTGGCTACGGAAGATCGGCACGCGCCTCGGCGTCGATCTCGCCGTCGCCCCCGGTTGGTACAGCGACTTCCACAACAACTCCTCCCAGAGCTTGCGGATCACCGGCCACGGGTTCGGCGCCTGGGAAGCGACCGACAATCTCCGGGTCGTCGCTGGCCTGATCTACCTCGACCGCTACGACGTCAACATGCTTCCCGCCGGAGGGCTCGTCTGGACGCCGGCCGACGACAAACGCTTCGAGCTCATCTTCCCGCGTCCGCGTCTTGCCTGGCGGATCGCCGAACTCCCCCGCGCCGCCCACTGGAGCTATCTCGCTGCCGAGTTCGGCGGCAATCAATGGGCGATGCAATCGGCCACCGGCGTCGACGAGGTGGTCGTGATCCGTGACTATCGGCTGCTGGCCGGGTGGGAGCGGAGGCCGGCCGACCTGGGGATCTCGTGGCGGCTGGAGACCGGCTACGTGTTCGGCCGCACCGTGCAGTACTACGATTCCAACCAGCCCACCGTCCACCCCGGTGACACCTTCCTGGTACGGGCCGGGGTGTGGTACTAGCTTCATCGTGGCCGAGGCCATCCATGGCCTCGGCCACTCTCGCTCCGGCTGAAACGCCGAGGGTTTCTGCCGCCGCGGGCATCGCATCCGACTGGCCGGTCCACGCGCGCGGCGGCCCGCAGGGATGATTAAGATGGCCGCATGCGCCGTCGCCCGAGCCCCTCCTCATCCCGTCCCAGTCGCCGCCTGTCCGGCGCGGTGTGCGCCGTCCTCGTGGTCGCGATCGGCACGAGCTGCGCCAAACCGCCTCCGAGTCGCCCCGCACGGGTGCCGACGAAAGTCCGCGTCGCTGCCGCCACCGATCTCCGCTCCTGCCTCGATGCCCTCGCCGACGGCTTTCAGCGCGAGCATCCAAACATCGACATCTCCCCAACCTTCGGCGCCTCCGGAGCGTTGCTTGCGCAACTCAAGTCAGGGCTCGAGAGCGATCTCTACCTCACCGCCGACATCGCCTATGCCAACGAGCTCGCGGCGGCCGGCCTCGCCGCCGAGGGGGAGGTCTTCGAGACCGGCCAGGGCCGGCTCGTCGTCTGGGTGCGCAACGAGTCGCCGATCGACGTCCTCAAGCTCGGCGCCGATGCGTTGCTCGACCCTTCGGTGCGAAGGGTCGCGATCGCCAATCCTGTTCACGCCCCCTACGGCCGGGCCGCTGAGGCGACGCTCGCCCATCTCGGGCTCCAGGATCGGCTGAAAGCGAAGCTCGCCGTGGGGGAGAGCGCGGCGCAGGCGGCGCAGTACGTGGAGAGCGGCGCGGCGGAAGTGGGGCTCTTGCCTCTGGCGCTCGCGCGGGGAACGAGGCTCTCGGAACGGGGGCGATTCTGGGTCGTTCCGGCCGAGGCGCACCCGCCGATCCGTCACGGTGGAGCGATCCATGCCCGCGTGATCGACCGCGAGGCGACGGAGGCATTCCGCGATTTCCTCCTCGCCCCGGCCGGTCGCGAGATCCTCGCACGCTACGGTTTCGAGTTCCCCGCGTCACCCTGACCGCCGGCCATCGGAACCACGCCGTGGACGCCACCGCCACCTGGCTCACGATCCGACTCGCCGCGACGACGACGCTCGTCCTCGCCGCGGTCGGGCTGCCACTGGCCTGGTGGCTCGCCGCCCCACCGCGACGAGGCAGCGGTCTCCGTGGGATCGTCGAGGCCGTCTGCACGCTGCCGCTCGTCCTTCCCCCGACGGTGGCAGGATTCTTCCTCCTCCTCGCCACCGCTCCAGAAGGCGTCATCGGCCGCGGTTGGGGATGGCTCACCGGGGGCACGTTGCCGTTCACGTTCGCCGGCATCCTCCTTGCCGCGGTGCTCATGAATCTCCCCTACGCGGTCGGTCCGTTCACGGCGGCCTTTGCCGCGCTCGATCGGAGGCTGGTCGAAGCGTCCTGGTGCCTGGGGGAATCGCGGAGCGCGACCTTCCTCCGCGTCGTCCTCCCCGCCTGTTGGCCAGGGATCGTCACCGGCCTGGTGATGACGTTCGCCCATGTGGTCGGAGAGTTCGGCGTGGTGCTGATGGTGGGGGGGAACATTCCCGGCGTCACCCGCACCCTCTCGGTAGCGCTCTACGACGACGTCCAGGCGCTCGATCATGCCTCCGCGGCGCGGACGGCGACGCTCCTGGTCGCCGGAGCGCTTTCGGCGCTCGTGGTGGTGCAGTGGCTCGCGCGGCAGTCGGTGGCACGGGGAACGGGCCGATGAGCCACGCCGCATCACGGCTCGTCGCCTCCTTCACCGTCCGGCACCGCTCCGGCACGACGGTCGACGGACGCCTCGAGACGGGGCCCGGCGTGGTGGTCCTCTACGGTCCGTCGGGGTGCGGCAAGACGACGATCCTCCGGGCGCTCTCGGGGCTCGAGCGGCCCGCCACCGGAAGGATCGCATTCGACGGCGAGCCATGGTTCGACGCCGCGCTCGGCGTGCATCGAGCGCCGCAGGCGCGCGACATCGGCATGCTCAGCCAGGATCTCTCCCTCTTCCCCTGGCTCGACGTCGCCGGCAACGTCGGCTACGCCCTCCGCCGCCTCCCTGCGGCCGACCGGGCCACGCGCGTCGCCGAGGCCCTGCGCCGTTTCGACCTCGACGCCCTCGCCCGAAGGATGCCGGCCACGCTCTCCGGCGGCCAGCAGCAGCGCGTGGCTTTGGCGCGGGCGCTCGCGCGCCGGCCGCGGCTGCTCCTCCTCGACGAACCGCTCTCCTCCCTCGACGCCCCGCTCCGGGCTCGCTTGCGGCCGGGCCTACGGCGGTTGCTCGTCGATACGGGGCTGCCGGTGGTCGTCGTCACCCACGACCACACCGAGGCCCTGTCGCTCGGCGACGGAATCGTCGTCATGGATGAGGGAAGGGTGCTGCAGTCCGGGACGGTGGCCGACGTGTTCAGCCGTCCGGCCGACGCCGCCGTGGCGCGGATCGTGGGCACCGAGTCGATCCTCCCCGGTGAGGTGATCGGGATCGAGGCGGGACTCGCCACGGTCGACGTCGGCGGGGTGCGCCTCACCGCCATCGCCCCTCCCGACGGCACGAGGATGGTCCATGTCTGCCTCCGCGCCGAGGAGGTCGTGCTCCTGCGGAACACCGGCGGGGACGTGAGCGCCCGCAATCGCTTCCCCGTCGCCGTCCGCTCCGTCGTGCCCGAGGGGGCGCTTGTGCGCGTCGGACTCGATGCCGGATTCGACCTGACGGCGCTCGTCACCCGCGCTTCCGCCGAGGAACTCGGGCTCTTTCCCGGCGAGCGACTCCTCGCGGCAGTGAAGGTGCCTGCCGTCCACCTCGTGCCTCGCTAGTCGAAGGCCGGCCGGCGGGACCCGCGGAACGCTGTTTCAGCCGCGATCGACGTCCGACTATCATGGTGTGTTCGAGCACGGTCCGGGTGGAGCCGTGCACTGACCGCTTTCCGCGGTGTCTTTCCTTTCGTGTCAACCCTGTCGCGAGTGCCTTCCATGTCGCTTCGTCCTGCCGCTTTGCTCCTCGCTGGTCTGCTCGTCACCCTGCCCGCGATCGGGCGAGAGGCCACCCGCGCCGCCGAGACCTGGGAGCAACGTGCCGAGAAGCAGCCCGTCGGTGCCGCCGCCATCGAGGCTCCCGCCACGAAGAAGGGGCTCGCCGACTGGATCTGGGGACCGAGTGACGACGGCGAATACCGGCTCACCAAGTCATTCACCGGCGGCGCGAAGAAGGTGGTCATCACCGCCACCGCCGACAACCGTATGACCCTCCTGTTCAACGGCCGCGAGGTGGCCAAGAGCGACTCCTGGGAGAACCCCGTCGCCGTCGATGTCACCGAGGATCTGAAGGCCGGCGACAACGAGTTGGTGGCGACCGTCGCCAACGAGGGTGGCCCGGCCGGGTTCTCCTGCCGGATCGTCCTCACCGCCGCCGACGGCAGCGAGAAGGTGATCGCCACCGACGGCAGCTGGAAAGCCGCCGTTGCCGGCAAGCCGACCGAAGCGGTCGCCGTCCGGGTCGTCGCCAAGGCGGGGGATGGCCCGTGGAAGAACGCGCTTGCCGGTGAGGCCCAGTCGGCCGCGGCGCAGCCGTTCAACGTCCTTCCCGGCTTCCAGGTCGAAAAACTCTTCACCGTGCCGCAGGACGAACTCGGCTCGTGGGTCTGCATTACCACCGATCCCAAGGGGCGGCTGATCGCCAGCGACCAGGGGGACAAGGGGCTCGTGCGGATCACCCCGGCGCCGCTCGACGGCTCGAAGCCGACGGTCGTCGAGAAGATCCCGGTGCCACTGTCGGGCGCTCAAGGGCTCCTGTGGGCCTTCGACGCGCTCTATGTCGTCTGCAACGGCGGCCCCGGCAGCGGCCTCTACCGGGCCACCGACACCGATGGCGACGACGTCCTCGACCATGTCGAGAAGCTCCGCACGTTCGAAGGGGGGGGCGAGCACGGTCCCCACAACATCTGCCTGTCGCCCGATGGCAAGAAGCTGTTCATCATCTGCGGCAATCACACCCTCCCGCCGTTCGCGGTGAAGAACCTCACCGAGCCGCAGACGCTCGGCGGCATCCGCCCGAACCAGCGCCGCGTGGAGTTGCCCGCGGAGGCGACGAGCCGGCTCCCCGCCAACTGGGACGAGGACCTCCTCATCACGCGTCTGTGGGACGCGGGGGGCCATGCCGTGGGGATCCTCGCGCCGGGCGGGTATGTCGTCAGCACCGATCCCGACGGGAAGACGTGGGAACTCTGGACCGGCGGCTACCGCAATCCCTACGACTTCGCCTTCAATGCCGACGGCGAGATGTTCGTCTACGACGCGGACATGGAGTGGGATTTCGGCTCGCCGTGGTATCGCCCCACGCGCGTCAACCATGCCACGAGTGGCAGTGAGCTCGGCTGGCGCAGCGGGGCCGGCAAGTGGTCACCGGCGCTCCCCGACAGCCTGCCGGCACTCGTCGACATCGGCCCCGGCTCCCCGGTGGGGGCGTCGTTCGGCTATGGCGCCAAGTTCCCCGCCAGATACCAGAAGGCGTTCTTCATCTGCGACTGGACGTTCGGCACGATGTACGCGATCCACATCACCCCCGACGGCTCGACCTACAAGGGGGAGAAGGAGGAGTTCGTCTCCCGGACGCCGCTGCCGCTGACCGACATGACGATCGGCAAGGATGGCGCCATCTACTTCACCGTCGGTGGCCGTGGTGGCCAGGGGGAACTTTACCGGGTCACGTACGCCGGGAAGGAATCGACCGCCCCGGTCGATGCGACGTCGACGGCCGGAGCCGAGGCCCGCAAGGTCCGCGCCGGCCTCGAGCAGTATCACGTGAAGGGGGCCGACACGAAGGCGGCCGTCGCCGCGGCGCTCCCGCAGCTGGCCAACTCCGACCGCTTCATCCGGTATGCCGCGAGGATCGCGCTCGAGCACCAGCCGCTCGAGGCCTGGGCCACGAAGGGGCTCGGCCTGGCCGATCCGCTCGCCCGGATCCATGCGGCGATCGCCGTCGCCCGTCAGGGGGAGCCGGCGATGCAGCCGCAGCTGCTCGCCGCCCTCGACAGCGTCGACCCGGCCAAGCTCGACACCGCCTCCAAAGTCGATCTCGTCCGTGCCTACGAGCTGGCGATGATCCGCTTGGGCGATCCGCCGGCGGAGGCCAGGGCGACGATCGCAGACAAGCTCGCGCCGCTGTTTCCGTCGGGGGCGTTCGATCTCGATCGTGAGCTCTCGAGCGTGCTCGTGGCCGTGCGGGCCCCGGGCATCGTGACGAAGCTCGTCGGCCTCATGGCCGAGCCGTCGCAGTCGGCCGGCTCGACGAATCTCGCCCCCAACGAGGAGGAACTGCGGCAACTGATCACGCGGAATGCCGGCTACGGCAGCGCCGTCCGCGATGCCCTCGAGAAGCGCAGCGACCTCCTCCAAGTCCACTTCGCGTATGTCCTGCGGACCGTCAACGAGAAGGACGCCTGGACGCTCGACGACCGCAAGGGCTACCACGGCTGGTTCAACCGTGCCCAGCAATGGGCCGGTGGCGCGAGCTTCCGGAAGTTCCTCGTCAACATCGAGAACGACAGCCTCGTCGGCCTCTCGGAGAACGACAAGCTCGCGCTCGAGGCGATCGGCGCCCGCAAGGCCTACGCACCGCCGCCGCTGCCCAAGCCCGCTGGCCCGGGGAAGGCCTGGACGGTCGACGACGTCCTCGCCTCGGCGGAGAAGGGGCTCGCCACGGGCCGCGACTTCGAAGGGGGCAAGCGATCCTTTGCGGCGGCGCGATGCGTCGTCTGCCACCGCTTCGGCGACGACGGCGGCTCGACCGGCCCCGATCTGACGCAGGCCGGCGGTCGCTTCCAACTCAAGGACATGATCGAGGCGATGGTGGTCCCGAGCAAGGTGGTGTCGGATCAGTACAAGGGGAGCATCGTGACGACGCAGGGGGGCAAGGCCCACACCGGGCGGATCGTCCATGAGTCGCCGGAGAAGGTCGTCGTCGTCACCGATCCGGAGGACGCGACGAAGTTCGTGGAGATCCCCCGCTCGGAGATCGACGAGATCATTCCTGCCACCGAGTCGCTGATGCCCAAGGGGCTCCTCGACACCTTGAACGAGGAGGAGGTTCTCGATCTCCTCGCCTACACGCTCTCGCGGGGAAACAGGAACGATGCCCGGTTCAAGAAGTAGGCCTGCGGTGCGTGCGGTCCTTGCGATGGTCATCGCCATCGCCGCATGGTCTGCCCGTGCCGTCGACTTCTCCCACGACGTCGTGCCGATCCTGCGGGCGAAATGTGGCAAATGCCACACCGGCTCGCAGCGGCAGGGGGGCTTCTCGCTCAACGACCGGGAGACGCTCCTCGCCGGCGGTGATTCGGGTACCCCGGGCCTCGTGGCCGGCGATGCGACCGGGAGCGAAATCATCCGTCGGATCACGAGCGCTGATCCCGACCTTCGCATGCCGAGCGAGGGGGAGGCCCTTCCGCCCGAGGCGGTCGCGATCCTCACGCGCTGGATCGACGCCAAGGCGCCCTGGGAGGATGGTTTTTCGTTCGCCGGCGACACCTACGAGGCGCCCCTCGCCCTCCGGCAGGTCGACCTGCCCCCCGCTCACGACGGCCGGCTCCATCCGGTCGATCGGCTCGTCGATGCCTACCAGCAGGGCAAGGGTGTGCCGACGGCGTCACGTTGCGACGACGCCACGTTCCTCCGCCGCGTGAGCCTCGATCTCGTCGGCCTCCTGCCGTCCCCGGAGGCTGTCGACGCCTTCCGTGCCGACGCCGATCCGGGCAAGCGACAGAAAGTCATTCAAAAGCTTCTCGACGACGACCTCGCCCGCGCCGAGCACTGGATGACGTTCTGGAACGATCTCCTTCGCAACGACTACACCGGCACCGGCTTCATCACCGGCGGTCGCAAGCAGATCACCCCCTGGCTCCATCGGGCCCTCGTCGACAACATCCCCTACGACCGGTTCGTCCGCGAGCTCGTCGCCCCCTCCGACGCCTCGCGCGGGTTCATCGACGGAATCGTCTGGCGTGGTGAGGTCAATTCGAGCCAGACCGTTCCGATCCAATTCGCGCAGAACGTCGGTCAGACATTCCTGGGGATCAACCTCAAGTGTGCGAGCTGCCACGACAGCTTCGTCGACCGCTGGAAGCTCCAGGAGACCTACGATCTGGCGGCGGTGATGGCCCCGGACAGGCTCGAGCTCTTCCGCTGCGACAAGGCGACCGGCACCTTCGCGAGCCCCGGCTGGCCATTTGCGGAGCTTGGCTCCATCGACGGCGCGAAGCCGCCGGCCGAGAGGCTCGAGCAGCTCGCCCGGCTCATGACCGACCCGGGCAACGGCTGGCTGTCGCGGAATCTCGTCAATCGGATCTGGGCGAAGCTCATGGGACGCGGGCTCGTCCATCCGGTCGACGCCCTGCGGACGAGGCCCTGGAACGAGGAACTCCTCGATTGGCTCGCCGCCGATTTCGTCGCCTCCGGCTACGACACGAAGCATCTCCTCGAGCGGATCTGCACCTCGGAGGCTTATGGGTCCGTGACGCCTGCCGTCGAGGGTCAGCCCCAGGGAAAAGACTACGTCTTCCGCGGGCCGCTACCGCGGCGGATGACGGCCGAGCAATTCACCGACGCCCTCTGGCAACTCACCGGTGCGGCGCCGGCCAAGCCCGATGCAGACGTCGAGCGCGTGAAACCCGATCCGGCGGCGCCGCGGCCGCTTCCGCCTCGGGCCAAGTGGATCTGGAACAACCAAGCCGCCGCCTCACCGCCGGGTGAAAAGCTCGCCTTCCGGGCGCGGATCAATCTCCTCGATCCGGTGACCCATGCCGTCGCCGTCGCCACCGCCGACAACGAGGTGACGATGTGGGTCAACGGCACGAAGGTCGGCCACTCGGCCGACTGGGGCAAGCCGTTCGCCGAGCCGATCACCGGCGCCTTGAGGTTCGGCAGCAACGAGATCCTCGTCGTCGCCGCGAATGCCGACGCCGGCGGTCCTGCAGCACTCAAGGCCGAGGTCCGCGCGATCCTCGCAGGGGGTGGTGTGACCTGGGTCGCCTCGGACGATTTCTGGGAGTGGACGGCAACGCTTCCTGACGGAGAGGGAAAATGGCCCGGCGGCCAGGAGCCGGCCGACTGGCAGAAGGCGAGCATTGTCGAGAACCAAGGCACCTGGGCCTCGAGCGATGCCGCCTTTGCAGCGGGCCTTGCCGGGGCCACAAGCCCACAGCCGATGGTCCGCGCAGTCCTCGTGAAGGGTACGCCGCTGATGGCGGCGCTCGGCCGGCCGAATCGGGATCAGGTCGTCACCTCGCGGCCCACCGATCTCACCACCCTCGAAGCGATCCAGCTTGCCAACGAACAGCCCCTCTTCGAGACGTTTTCTGCCGGGGGAAGGCGCTGGCTCGCCGAGCACGGTGCCGATCCGACCACGCTCGCTCAGGTGATCTTCACGTCGGCCCTCGCCCGACAGCCGACGGCCGCCGAAGCCGCGGCGGCGCTCGAAATCCTCGGCCGCACCCCGACCGAGCAATCGGTCGCCGACTGTCTCTGGGCGGTCGTGATGCTCCCTGAGTTCCAACTCGTCCGATGAGTCCTGGCCCCCGTCCGGAGATCCTCCCAATGCGATCCCGCCCCAGCGATCACCAGCGCCGCGAGTTTCTCAAGTCCCTCGCCGCGGCGGCGACGGCCACGCTCGGCCTGCCGCAGCCGCGGCTGCTCGCCAACGAGGCGATCGAGCATCCGCGGGCGAAGGCCGACGCGATCATCGTCCTCTGGATGGCCGGCGGGATGGCGGCCCCCGACAACTTCGACCCGAAGAAGTACAAGCCGTTCGAGAAGGGTCTCGCCGTCGCCGACTGCATCAGCACCTTCCCGGCGATCCCCACGGCGGTCGACGGCGTGCAGATCTGTGAGGGGCTCGAGCGTGTAGCGAGCATCCTCGACCGCGGCACGCTCATCCGCTCGCACGTCCAGCCCGACTTGGGCAGCATCCTCCACTCGCGCCATCAGTATCACTGGCACACCGGCTACGTCCCGCCGCAGACGGTCGCCTGCCCGCACATTGGCGCCTGGATGGCGCGGGTCCTCGGGCCGCGCAATCCGACGATGCCGGCCTTCATCAACATCGGCCAGCGCCTCGAGGGGATCGGCGAAAACGAGGAGATCAAGGCCTTCACCACCCCCGGCTTCTTCGGGAGCGAGTTCGGCCCGATGAATCTTCCCTTCCCCGAGGAGGCAGCGCTCGCAGTACGGCCGCCGAAGGGGATGGAGCCGGGCCGGTTTGCCGATCGCTACCAGCACTTCCAGAAGCTCGTCGCCGCGGCACCGGGACGGGAGTTCACGAGCGACTATCACCAGGAATCGATGCTGCGGAGCCTGGAGAACGCCCACCGCCTCCTCTCGGCGAAGGAGCGAGCTGCGTTCGACATCACGCTCGAGCCGAAGGAGGTCGTCGAGCAGTACGACACCGGCCGGTTCGGCCGCGGCTGCCTCCTCGCCCGCCGGCTCGTCGAGAACGGGGCCCGGTATGTCGAGGTGACGACCGAATACATCCCCTTCGTCCACTGGGACACCCACGAACGCGGCCACGAGACGGTCGACCGGATGCACAAGGAGATCGACCGCCCCATCGCCACGCTGATCCGCGATCTTGAGGCCCGCGGCCTCCTCGACCGGACGCTCGTCGTCATCGCCAGCGAGTTCAGCCGCGACATGATCACCGAGGGACGGCCCGGCTCGAAGGCCACCGACCAGGCGAGCTCGCCGAAGGATTTTCTCCTCGAGCCGAATCATTACGGGCAACACCGCCACTTCACCGGTGGCTCGACGGTGGCCCTGTTCGGAGGCGGCGTGAAAAAGGGCTTCGTGTACGGGAAGACGGCCGACGAGCGGCCGTGTCTCGCCATCGAGAACCCGGTCACGATCACCGACCTTCACGCCACGCTGTTCACCGCCATGGGCATCAGCCCGAAGACCGTCTTCGAGATCGAGGGACGGCCGTTCTACGCCACCGAGGATGGCAAGGGGCGGGCGGTCGAGGCGATCTTCGGGGCGTAAGATAGCGTCCGGCCGACAGGCTCCACCGCTCCCTCTCCGCGGCCTTGCCATGCGTGTGCCACGAGTCCTCGTCTCCTTTGCCGTGTTCGTGCTTTCGCTCGCCGCGCCGGGCCTGACGCAGCCAGTGGCCAGGGTGACCGATCGGGCAGCATCCGCGCGCTACCGCTCCCTTTCCGACGACCCGAAGCCGGAACCGCGCCCGATCCGGTCACGGCATTTCTCCTTTCTCTCCGACGTCTCCGACAGGGAAGCGCGGATCATCCTCGACAAGCTCGAGACGATGATCGGCCTCCTCGAGCGCTTTTTCGGTCGCCGTCAGCAGGGGATCATCGAAGGCTTCATCGTTCACGATCTCACCGTCTGGCCGGAGGGGGTGCTCGGCGAACCGTTGGGCATCGAGAAGATCAAGGAGCCCGCCGGAGTCTGTTTCACGACCGTCGTCGGGCCGCACGCCAGAGCCGTGCTCTACGCCTGCGACGACCACGGCATCATCCAGCACGAATGCACCCACGGCTTCTGCCATCTTTCTTTCGGCGGCGTGGGGCCGCTGTGGCTCGCCGAGGGCCTTGCCGAGTTGGGGCGATGGTGGCGCGAGAAGGAGAAGGGGGTGAACGTCGCCCCGGAGATCCTCGCCCATCTCCATGACGCCGTCCCCCCCACGCTTGCGGCGATCACGGCACCGAACCAGCCCCCCTCCAACGACTGGCGCGACTACACCTGGCGCTACGCGCTCTGTCAGATGCTCCTCGAGAATCCGAACTACGCCGATCGCTTCCGTGGACTGGCCGTGGCGCTCATGGAGGGGCAGCCTGGGGTGTCGTTCGAGAGTGTCTACGGGCCTGTCAGCCGAGAGGTCGGCTTCGAGTTCGAGCAGTTTCTCACCCACGTGGGCAACGGCTATCGGGCCGATCTCACCGCCTGGCCTTGGAAAGCCAAGCAGCGAAAGCTCGTCCCCGGCGGCGTCGGCCGTGCGAAAGTGAAGGCAGGGGCCGGCTGGCAGGCCAGTGGCGTCGAGGTGGAGGCAGGGGCGGTCTACGTGATCACAGCCGAGGGAGCCTGGCGGATGGCTGCCGACGCCGAATCCACGGGACCGGAAGGGGACGCGGCCGACCGCGGCAGGCTGACAGGCGCGCTCTACGCCGATTTCACGCTCAGCCCGGAGATCCCGCTCGGCAGCCACACAAGTTGGATCGCCCCGGCCGACGGGATCCTCATGCTCCGCCCGGCCGATGCCTGGACGGAGCTTGCCGACAACGACGGCACGGTCTCGGTCACGATCCGCCGCGGGGAGGCTCCATGACGTTTCTCGATTTCCGCCGCCGGGTGCTCGTCGTCCTGCCCGGGCTCATTTTGGCCGGCTGTGGAACACCACCTCCGCCCCCCCTCGAACCCCGTGCCAAGATCGAGCTCGATCTCGACAGCCTCGACGTCGACGGCCTTCGCGGGCCTGCCGATGGCAAGGTGGCGGTCGATTACGAGTTCGCCATCCCCGACACGCCCGCCGCCCGGGCCGCCGTGACAGGGATCGACCCGAGCGTCGCCTTCCGGCCAGGGTCCCGGGGGAGGATCGGCGCGAAGGCGGGGGAATGTCTCTGCCTCGGCTCGACGCACCAGCCCCGCCATCGCGAGATCCTCCTCGCCCTCGCCCGGCTCCCCGAGGTGGCCCGGATCATCGAGTGCCATCACGAGTGAACCGGGCGGCACGCGCCGTCAATTCGGGATCGGCTTGCCGCCGTGGGGCAACAGTGCCCCCGCCTCGCGGACGAGATCGAGAAACTCTGCCCGCAGCCCCCCTGGATCGGCCCCGAGCGCCCCTGCCGCCGTCGCCGTCACATGGGCGAGCGACGCCTGCCCGCGATGGTCACTCGTTCGCAGGAGCATGCCGAACTCGGCGACGGCCGCGGCGAAGCGGAGGTTCGTCGAGGCATTTTCGAAACTGCCTCCGGCATCCTCGAGGGGAAACTCCCGCAGCGTGCTCTCGACGCCGGTCGGCTCCTTGTAGCGGAGCTTGAGGGTGAGCAGCTCGCTCGAGACCGGCCCGGCTGCGGCCCGAGCATCCGGCTCTGTGGCCACCTTGTCCTGCGGCTGGTATTTCAGCGGCTCGCTGATCACAGGGCTCTGCGCGGCATTGGCCGTGGGGACGATCTCGTACAGGGCCGTGACGCCGTGACCGGCGCCGATCTCGCCGGCGTCCTTCGTATCGTCCTTGAAGTCCTTCGCCGCCATGATCCGATTCTCGTAGCCGAGGAGCCGGTAGGAGGCGACCTGGGCAGGATTGAACTCCACCTGGATCTTCACATCCTTGGCGATCGTCACCGTGCTCCCGGTGAGCTGCTCGACGAGCACTTTCCGAGCTTCGCGGGCCCCGTCGATGTAGGCATAGATCCCGTTGCCGTTGTCGGCGAGCTTCTCCATCTTCTCGTCCTGGAGATTTCCCTGACCGTAGCCGAGGACGGTGAGGAACACCCCCCCGGATGCCTTCTGCTTGATCAGCTCAACGAGCGCCGCGTCATCGGTGACGCCGACGTTCAGATCGCCGTCGGTGGCGAGGACGACCCGGTTGGATCCCCCCTTCACGAAGGCCTCGGCGGCCTGGGCATAGGCAAGCTCGATCCCGGCCGAGCCGTTCGTGGAGCCTCCGGCGGAGAGGGCGTCGATCGCGGCCCGGATCCGGTCCTTCTGGTCACCGCTGGTCGGCGCGAGCTTGAGCCCGGCGTCGCCGGCGTAGGTGACGATCGCCACCTTGTCGTTCTCGGTGAGCTGGTCGACGAGCATCGACAGGCTCTGCTTCACCAGCGGCAGCTTGTTCGGCTCGTTCATCGAGCCCGACACGTCGACGAGGAACACGAGACTCGTACCGGGGCGGGCCGTCGCGGCGATCTCCCGGCCTTTGAGCCCGACACGGACGAGCCTGTGCCCCACGCGCCACGGGCAGGAAGCCGTCTCGAGCGATACCGAGAACGGATCGTCTCCTGCCGGCGGGGCGTCGTCGTAGCGGAAATAGTTGAGCATCTCCTCGAGACGGACCGCGTCGGGCGGGGGGAGCTGCCGGTCATGGAGAAACCGGCGCACGAGGGCGTAGCTCGCCGTGTCGACGTCGATCGAGAACGTCGAGAGCGGCTGCTCCTTCGGATCTCGGAAGGCATTCTCCATGAACCGGGCATAGCGCTCCGTTCCTGGCGCGGCGCGGCTGAGATCGAGCTGCATGGCGTCCTGATCGCGGAACCATCTCTGGTCTGGCGCCGCTTCGCCATCGGCGAGTGAGCGCCGCCGGAAGCGGGCCTCATTGGCGGATCCCGCGGCTTTGCCAGCCATCATCCCCATGGCTGGTTGTGGGGCGGTCTTCCCCTGGGCCATCGCCTCAGGCGGTGGAGAGGCACCCATCTTTCCTCTGCCTCCCGAATGATCGCTCCCGGGCGGCCCGAGGCCGTTCATGCCGAGCGCCGCGCCGGGCCCGGGGCGGCCCCCGCCCGCGCCTGGAGGCCCCATGGCGAATTCGGTGGCGTCTTTGGCCTCCATCCGCTTGCCGGCAATCGCGTCGGAAGCGGGGCCTGCGGCAGGCGACGACTCCGCGAGCTTCTCGGCCATCTCGCTTTCGTCGAGCTCCTTCATCACTTCCGCGACTGCCGCGAGGCCATCGGTCGCTACGGCGGGGCCGGCAGGCACAGCCTGCCCCTGCTTCGCCTCGCCTGGAACCGCGATCGCGTCGACGTTGGGCGCGGCCGCAGCGGCGACCGATGCGTTCATCTCGGCCTTGTCTGCCGGTTGATCAGCTGCTGCAACAGCCCCATCGGGAGTCGCAGCGGTTGTGACCTGGGCAACGTTGCGGCCGAACCTGTCGTCCCGCAGTCCCTCCCCCTTCCGCTCCTGAGCGATGATCAGGGCGAGGACCGCAGCCGCCGTGCCACCGGCGGAGAGAAGCAGCGGCAGCGCCGACAACGGCCCCCGCGTGAAGATCCCCTTGGCCGCCGACGGCTCGGGTGTCGAATGCTTTCGGGGCCGATCATGGCCCAGGCTGGTGAGCTTTGCGGTCACCGCGGTGCGCAGCGCCGCCGACCCCACTGGCTCCCCCGATGGGATGACAGATTTTGCAGGCTGGCGGAGTGCCGTGGCCATCGTCTGGAGGTCGGCGACCTTCGCGCAGGCGGCCTGCGCTTCGGGAGCGCCGAGACGGCGCTCGATCTCGGCTGCCTCTTCCGGCGAAAGCTCGCCGAGGGCGTGGGCCGTGAGCTTGGCCGCCGCCTTCTCCTCCGGGGTCACGGCCACCCCATCGAGGCCGTCGCCAACGAGGGCGTGGAGTCGCTCCTCGGGTGTGAGCGCGCGTTGCGACGATCCATCGTGGGGATTACGGTCGTGGGTCATCGGGTCACCTCCTGGGTGTGCGTGGGGCGCGGTGGCGGCGGCGGCGATGTGCCGGCCAGCAAACCACGGACGAGCGGATGGGCGCGGAGTTTCGTCAGGCCGCGGTGGGCGAGGACGCGGATGTGCCCCTCTTGGCGGCCGGTGATCTCGGCGATCTGTCGGTAGGAAAAACCCTGGCACCAGAGTTCGATCGCCTCGGCCTGGGCGGGCGGAAGCTCGGCGAGGAGCCGATGGAGGCGGGCGGCGAGATCGTGCGCCTCGGCGACGAGCGCCGGGTCGGCCTCACGACTGGCGGGGGATGGCTGGGGCGATTGCCCATGGGAGTGTTGGCGGTGGGGGGACGAGCCGTCTCCCAGCGGTCGCTCGCGCCCCCCGCGGCGGAGATGATCGACGGCCCGGTTTCGACAGACGGCAAACAGCCAAGGGCCGAGCCGGTTTTCGATCGACCCCTTCGATTCACCGCAGAGTTTGAGAAACGTGTGTTGGACAGCGTCATGGGCGAGGTCGAGATCACCGACGAGCCGGCGCGCGTAGCGGAGAAGCGCCCCCTCGTAACGTTCCACCGCCTCCATCACCCAGGCATGGGGGTCGGCGATGGTCATGGGATGCCCTGTTGCGGGCCTGCCGTTCGCCCCGTCGGGCGAAGCAAGCGCCCCGATCGATCCTGGTTGCATGGGAAAATCCTCCTGCCTTGCCGATGGGGAGGCCGACGCCAGAAACACGCCGCCAAGGACGATCCGTTACAACGGAGTCAGGCATCCCGAGCCGATCAGCCCCGATTCTCTCCTTCCCCGGTCGTTTCCGCATGTCCACACCCCGCCCCACCGATCCGTCCTTCGCCACGTGCCCCGACCGGCGGCACACAGGCGCTGAAAAATGGGACCGCTGGCCCGACCGGGACGTGATCCCGGTGTGGGTCGCCGACATGGATTTCCAAGCGCCTTCAGAGGTCCTCGAGGCGATCCGGGCGCGGGTCGACCATGGCGTCTTCGGCTACACCGCCGATCCCCCCGGCTTCGCCCCCGCCCTGGCCTCCCACCTCGAGGCTGTCCACGGCTGGCGGATCGACCCCGGATCGGTCGTCGGCACCCCCGGCGTCGTCACGGGGCTCGCGCTCTCGGCCCGGCTCCTCGCCGCGCCCGACGACGAGATCATCACCTTCGCACCGGTCTATCCGCCGTTCCTCTCCCTCCCCGGTGCGGCCGGCCGACGCTGCGTGCGCGTCGGCCTGGCGCGCGATGGCCACGCGCCGAGCGGCTGGTCGATCGACTTCGACGCGCTCACGGCCGCTGTCTCCCCCCGCTCGCGCCTCCTCTGGCTCTGCCATCCCCACAATCCGACCGGGACGGTGTTTTCACGGGCCGATCTGCTCGCGCTTGCCGACTTCGCCGAGCGAAACGCGATCCGGGTGGTGAGCGACGAGATCTGGGCCGACCTCGTCCTCGACGACGTCCCCCACGTCCCCTTCGCCACGCTCGATCATCCCGCGGCGCGGACCTGCATCACGCTCTTCGCCCCGTCGAAGACCTGGAATCTCGCCGGCCTCGGGTGCGCCGCAGCGATCATTCCCGACGCTGGCGAACGGAAGCGGTGGCGGCCGTCGGGAGGAGGGTTGGTGCCGATGGTCAATCCGCTCGGCTATGCCGCCGCCGAGGCGGCCTGGCTCCATGGAGACTCCTGGCGACGCCGGCTCGTGGCGGTCCTTGCCGATCATCGCGAGCGCGTTCTTGCCACGGTGGCGGGGATCGCGGGGCTCGAGGCGACGCGTCCGCAGGCGACCTATCTGGTCTGGATCGACTGCCGGAAGACCGGCCATCCCGACCCGTTCGCGGCCTGCGTGGCGGCCGGCGTCGGCCCCTCCGACGGCGTCGATTTCGGAGCGCCCGGATTCATCCGGTTGAACACCGCCTGCCCCACCGACCGGCTGGACATGGCTTTGAAACGCCTCCGCAGAGCGTTTTAATATGGTGGGGAGGAAACGCATGAAACCTTTCTCCAGCTCGGCAGTTGGATTCTTCAGGAAGACCCGCCCGGCCCCGGCCGTCGCTTGGCACCCCATTCCCCCCACCGTGGAACGCTCGACCATGCCGACGACGTCGTTCTCCCGTCCCCTCCTCGTCGCCCTGCTCATCGCCACCTGCGGAGCGCTCGGGGCCGAGACGAAGAAGCCCGCCCCGAGGAAAGCCGCGGCGCGGTTCCGGCTGCCGGCGGCGGTCCGCGACGCACCGGATGGCGCGTCGTTCACCGTCGCACCGATCGACCGCACCGCGCGCGACGACGTCCGCGCGGCGGCGGCCCGGATCGATGCGTTGCTCACCGAGCGCCACGCCCGCGACGGTGTGACGGCTCCCCCGCCGCTCACCGATGCCCAGTTTCTGCGCCGCATCCATCTCGATCTCGGCGGCCGGATCCCCACGCATGACGAGGCGGTCGCGTTCCTCGCCTCGACCGACCCCGACAAGCGCGCGGCGCTCATCGACAGCCTCCTCGAGAGCCCCGACTGGGTGAGCCGGAGCTACAACGTCTGGGCCGACACGCTCCGCCTCACCGAACGCCCGCAGAAGACGATCTGGAGCGAGCCCTACCTCGACTGGGTGAAGCGGTCGATCGCCGCCAACCGACCCTACGACCAGTGGGTCTACGAGATGCTCACCGCCGACGGCAAGGTGTGGGAGAACCCCGCGGTCGGCTACCAACTCCGCGACCAGGGGATGCCGCTCCCCTATGTCGACAACACGGTGCGCGTCTTTCTCGGCACCCAGATCGGCTGTGCGCAGTGCCACGACCATCCCTTCGACGCCTGGACGCAGCACCAGTTCTACGAATTGGCCGCCTTCACCGCCGGCACCCGATCGGGCACCGGCGGCAAGCCGCAGAAGCCCGTGCGCAAGGAGATGCGGAAGGAGGCCCGGTCCGACACGACCGACGCCACGACGAAGAACGTCCGGGCGCTGATCGCCGAGTCGCGCAAGCGTGCCCAGGCCAACGGCACGAAAATCGACAATGCTTTCACGCAGTTCCTCCAAGCCAACGGCACGATCGTCAACTTCCGTGACCGTGAACTGAAGCTCCCCCACGACTACCAATACGCCGACGCCGAGCCGGAGGATTCGGTTTCCGCCAAGGTGCTCTTCGGGGAGGTGCCGGAGGACGCGCTCGGGCTCGACAGCCGCGCGCAGTTTGCCGCGTGGCTGACCTCCCGCGACAACCCGCAGTTCGCGCGGACGATCGCCAACCGGTTGTGGAAGCTCTGCTTCGGCGTCGGCCTGGTGGAGCCGATCGACGACTTCCGCCCCGACAATCCCCCGTCCCATCCGGAGCTCATGGATCATCTCGCCGCCGAGATCCTCCGGCTCGACTTCGACCTCCGGGAGTTCGTCCGGATCGTCGTCTCCACCGAGACCTGGCAGCGGCGGGCGATCCCCTGGGATCCGACGACCGGCGAGGCGTTTTCATTCTCCGCACCGGCCCTCCGGCGGCAGTCGGCCGAGCAACTCTGGGATTCGATCCTCACCCTCGTGGCCCATGACCCATGGGCCTACGAGCGCCCCACCGGCGAGGCCTTCGCCGCGGCGGCAAACCTCGATCTCTCCGGGAAGAATCCGGGCTGGGAAGCGGCCCACGCGGCCTTCGAGCGCTATCAGGACTCACAGAGCCCGCGCAAGACGCGCCGCCAGACGATGCAGACCTTCGGCTACCAAGGCCAGCTGCTCGCCCGGGCAAGCGAGCTCCCCACCCCCCTGCCGCTCGGGCACTTTCTCCGCCAGTTCGGCCAAGGCGATCGGGAGACGATCGACGGCAACCGCACGGTTGCCACCGTCCCGCAGATCCTGGCGATGTTCAACGGCCCGATCACCCACGCCATGCTCGAGCGGGGATCGATGGTGGTCGACGAGCTGGCCGAGCACGATCCAAAGCAGGCCGTCGACGTCATCTTCCTGTCGGTTCTCTCCCGGCTCCCCGACGACGAGGATCGGAGGCTGGCCCTCGACGAGATCGCGTCTGCCGACGACATCTCCGCCGGATGCGGCAATGTTCTCTGGGCACTGCTCAACACCCGCGAGTTCCTTTTCATTCAGTGAGGCATCCAGTGACGCCCGCCATGAACCTCCCCTGGCTCGACTCCCGTGTGGCCCGCCGCGGTGCGATGGCCCGGATCGCGCGCACGGCCCTCGGCGTGACGGCCCTCGACGCGATCCTGACCGATCCGACGAGGGGCCTGGCCGCCGACCCGCTCCCCACAGGCACGAACATCATCACGCTCTTCATGCGTGGTGCGATGAGCCACCTCGACACCTTCGATCCGAAACCGGGGCGTGAGGAGCAGGGAGAGACGGGGGTCATCCAGACGAAGACGCCCGGGATCGTGTTCGGGGAATCGATGAAGAAGCTCGCCGGCATGTCCGACAAGCTGGCGATCCTCCGCGCCGTGACGACCCAAACCGGGGCCCACGAGCAGGGGACGTATCTGATGCGGACGGGCTACCCACAGATCAACTCCATCCGCCATCCGGCCTTCGGCGCCTGGGCGCTCCACGCGGCCGGCCGGCGCCCGGGGGATCTCCCCGGCTATGTCCTCGTCGGCAACGGCAACGATCATCCCGGCAGCGGCTTTCTCGATCCGGCGCTCGCGCCGGTGCCGGTGGCCGATCCGAAGGCAGGCCTCGAGAACACGACCCGCCCGGCGTATCTCAGTGAGGAGAACTTCGAGCGGCGGTTGACGCTGGCCGACAAGGTCGATCGCGACTTCAAGGCCGCCTACGGAGGCACCCAGATCGAGGCCTACGATCGGATGTATGCCGAGGCGGTCCGGCTCCTGGGAAGCGTCGATCTCGAGGCCTTCGACCTTTCCAAGGAGCCCGAGAAGACCCGCGACCGCTACGGGGCGGCGACGATCGGCAAGGGGTGCCTGCTCGCCCGCCGGCTCGTCGAGTCAGGGGTGCGGATCGTGGAGGTGGAGTTCAACGGCTGGGACATGCACCGCGAGTTGTTCGAGGAGCTTCCCACGAAGGCCGCCGCACTCGACAAGGCCCTCGCCACGCTCCTCGACGATCTTGCCGATCGGGGGCTGCTTGCCTCGACGCTCGTGGTCTTGGCCACGGAGTTCGGACGGACGCCGAAGATCAACGACAACGCCGGCCGCGACCATCACCCGGCGGTGTTCTCCTGCGTCCTCGCCGGGGCAGGCGTGAAGGGGGGCGTGGTCCACGGCGCTTCCGACGAGCGGGGCCATGCTCCCGATTCGGGCGCCATCTCCGTCGCCGACTTCAACAGCACCGTCGCGGCGGCGGCGGGGCTCCCCTGGGAGAAAGAGTTCCACGCTCCCAATGGCCGCCCCTTCAAGATCGGCGGCGGCGGGACACCGGTCCGCGAGGTTCTCGCGTAGCCCGGGGCAGGGTGGCGGCGTTGCCGCTTTCCACCGGGCGCGGATTGGTTCATAATTCGCGGACTCGATCGAGCGGCTTTGCACCTGCAAAAGCCCGTGCTTGATCGTGCGTCTCTTGACCGACGTCCCGCACTGTCGCGTGGACGTCCACCGCCCACCTTTTTTGGGGATTCGCGACATGCCTGCCCGCACGCCCCTCGACCGCGCCTCTGTGTTCACGCGCCGCGCCATCCTGTCGATGGCCGTCGCCGCTCTTGCCCTTTCACACTTTGGATTTGGGGGATCGACCGTGACCGCTGCCGACGCCAAGAACCCGCGCTGCTTCCTCGACATCACCATCGGCGACAAGCCGGCCGGCCGGGTCGTCATCGAACTCCGCGCCGACGTGGTGCCGAAGACCGCCGAAAACTTCCGTGCCCTGTGCACCGGCGAGAAGGGCTTCGGCTACAAGGGCTCGTCGTTCCACCGTGTGATCACCGACTTCATGTGCCAGGGGGGTGACTTCACCAACCACAACGGCACCGGCGGGAAGTCGATCTACGGGGAGAAGTTCGCCGACGAGAACTTCACGCTCAAGCACACCGGCCCCGGCGTCCTCAGCATGGCCAACGCCGGCAAGAACACGAACGGCTCGCAGTTCTTCCTCTGCACCGTCCCCACCCCGTGGCTCGACGGCAAGCACGTCGTCTTCGGCAACGTCGTCGAGGGGATGGACGTCGTCAAGGCGATCGAGAAGGCGGGCTCGCAGAGCGGCAAGACGAGCGCCAAGGTCGTGATCACCGACTGCGGCGAGGTGAAGTGAGCCGAACGTAGCCCACCGCGGAGTGACCGGGGCGCTCCCGCGCCCCGGTCACTCCGTCGGCTTTGCGTCGGTGAGCTCGCGGAGGCGTGCGGCCGAGGCTCGGCCGATCGTGAGCGTCTCGCTGCTGCCGGTGAACGTCAGCACCGTTTCGTCGCGCGACTGCCAAGTGACGAGGGCGAGCCGCTCGAGGCGGACCAGCTGCGACCGCCCAAGCCTCGCGAAATCGGTCTTGGAGAGATCTTTCTCCCATTGGGCGAGGCTGCGCCGCACGAGCATCGGTTTCCCGTCGCCGGCGACACAGACACGCGAATAATTGCCCATTCCCTCGATCCAGCGAATGTCGTCAGAGCGGATGACAGTCTTCGCTCCCCCCTCGCGGAGTGGAATCACAAACGTGGCGGCGCGGGACTTGGCTGGGCTGTCGGATGACTCGAGAGAGGGGGCGGCCGTCTTGCTTCCAAACGCCCGGAGGATGCGGGTCACGGCGACCTCGAGACGATCCGGATCGACCGGCTTGACGAGGTAGTCGACGGCGCCAAAGTCGTAGGCCGACACCGCGTACTTCGAGTAGGCGGTGACGAAGCAGACCTCCGTTTCAGCAGGCAGCGTCTCGAGGAGGGAAAGCCCGGAGCCTCCCGGCATCTCGACATCGAGGAAGACGATGTCGGGAACCCTCTCCTCGATGGATGCAACGGCCTGCTCCACACTCCGTACCGCCCCGAGGACCTCGATCTCCCCGTACGCGGCGAGGAGATCGCCGAGCCGGCCGCTCGCGGCAGGTTCATCGTCGACAAGCAGCGCCGTGGGCATCTGTTGGCTTCCTTGTCAGTCTTGGATAGCAGTCGGGATTTCTGGGGCGACACGCGGACGCGTGTCGGGCAGCCGGATGATGATCTCCACCCAGCACTCCTCACGGACGACTTCCACCGTCGCGGCCGGCCCGAGGAGGAGCCCGAGCCGCTTCCGCAGCGTCTGGATCCCGGAGCCGATCGAGCGGGCCGGATCAGGGGGCACCCAGGAGCCGCTGTTGGAGACGATCACGGAGAGCTGGCCGTCGCGGACGCTCGCCTCGACACTGACATTCAACGGCATCGGGCTCGTCTGGGGCCCGTAGTGAAAGGCATTTTCCAGGAGCGGCTGAATCATCATCGGCGGCACAAGCACCCTCCGCGCCTCCGGCTCGCAGCTGATCCGGCAAACGAGATCGGCGCCAAAGCGGCTCTGCTGGATGGCGAGGTATTTCTCGAGGGCGTCGAGCTCGCGGGAAAGGGGCTCGAGCGGCTGCGACGGTGCGAGCGAAAAGCGCAGGTAGTCGGCGAGATCCTGGGTCACCCTTTCGACAGCGACGTGATCGCGGCTTGCGGCAACGACGCAATTCAGGGCATTGAACAGGAAGTGCGGATTCATCTGCGCTTCGAGGTGCCGCAGCTCGTTATGGCGCGCGGCCGCCTCGGCGAGCGCGGCGCGGGAGACGCTTTCAGCCGCCTCCCGTTCAGCTCGCCGGCGGTTGTGATTGGCCTCGAGGCCGAAGTAGATGGCGCACCACAGGAGGGTGATCACCTGTCGGGTGAGGACCGGGGCTTGCAGCGAGGGCAGGATCAAGAAAAACGCCAGCACTGCGAATGTCGAGATCGCCATCCCGACCGCGACGCGAATCACCAGCGGACGATCGAGCATCCCCGGCCGGCTGAGAAGGAGGTGGACAGCCAAGCCCGTGAGCCACCCGTAACACCCCCGCAGAGCCGCACCGGACAGCGCCCATCCCCCTTCGGCTTGGAAGTGGGCAGAGATCTCGTAACGGGCCACGGCCATGATCAGCCAGTACAACGTGTTGAAGACGAAAAACGACGCCATCCCGCGCGACGGCACGAAAAGAGACCGGAAGGCCTCAGCCCGGCCTCCGCTCTGCGAGCCCGCCGCCGCCGAAGACTGGGCAGGGTCAGTTCGCGTAAGAAGCTCGCGGGGGCTCATGGTGACCGCCGGCTCCGAAAGGACGCGAGAGCTGGGGTCGACACCTTTCCCGGCCGTCGGTGTCTGTCGCCCCGGAGGTGCCGTCAGCTCCGCAAACGCCGGTTGTCGGCGGACAGCCTGCCGCGCCTCATCCCCTGGCAATGGGGGCAGTATAGAGAGCCCCGGTCGCCAGACCGGCAGCGAATTCGGGCAAAATCGAGCAATTGAGCCGCTCGTGCGCCCGTTCGTCCAGAATTTGCCAGATTCGTCCAACCTCTGACAGTTGCCGGATGGGGTAACTCCCATGGACTCAAGCGGCAGGCTGACTGATTCGGCCCGGGTCGGGCCTCCACCGCCATGAAAAGAGACCGGG
>Ga0208086_1000082_pt1 | contig 23391 bp, 23 predicted proteins | sample LakMenEpi06Jul10_FD_150675 | JGI IMG/M metagenome (GOLD analysis project Ga0208086, IMG submission 150675) | Freshwater microbial communities from Lake Mendota, WI - 06JUL2010 deep hole epilimnion (SPAdes) | ecosystem: Environmental > Aquatic > Freshwater > Lake > Epilimnion/Euphotic zone ...
AGCTTGGTGGTGGTGGAGAACTGCTGGGCCTCCAGGGTCTTCACCTTGCCCTCGAGGGTGTCGACGCGGCCCTTGAGCACGGCCAGTTCCTTCTCGAACTCGGCCATCAGGCGCTTGAGCTCGTCGGTCACCTCGGTGACGCGGTCGAGGCAGGCGTTGAGCAGGGCGGCCGCTTCATAGCGGGTCATGGACTGGCGGCCCTTGAAGGTGCCGTCGGGGTAGCCGGCCACGCAGCCGTAGCGCTCCACCAGGTTGGAGAGGGCCTGGTAGGCCCAGTCGGTGGGGCGCACGTCGGAGAACTGGGACACGCTGGTGACCTGGTTCTGGGATTCCCAGGCACGGAAGCGATCCACGTCCTGCTGCTCCATGTAGGAGCTGATGGCGGCAGAACTGGAGATGGCGGTGGCGTCCTGGGCGTTGGCGGCCAGGGGAGCCAGCAGGCCGGTGCCGGCCAGGGCCAGCAGCAGCTTGGACAAGGTGGACATCAAACTCCTCACAACAGGGGTTCAGTGGCAGCGAACGGCAGCGCAGCAGCCGGGCAGGAGGGTTCTATCGGTTGGCCAAGAACGGGCGCCGATCACTGGTCACGACTGTCCGTGATCAAAGTCACATCGAAGTGTTCCTTGTCCGAGAGGATTGGTTGTGACCTTTCGGCAGAGGGCAGATCGCAGATGGAAGATAGCTTGGGCCGTTAGTGAACTTGGCCATGCCAATACCCCCGCAGTCAAAATCTCAGATTGGTCTGAATCAGCCCTCCCCAAGTTGGGTTGAATTGGTTTTCTCTGTAGGAACTGGTATAGAACAGAGCCGTGGTCACTGAGATTGAATCACTGATCTGAGCGCGGTAAAATGTCTCCGCCAGCCAACTCTGCGTATCGCGGTGCCGTGTGAAAGGGGCCTGGCCGATGGCGATGCCGGCCGTATGTCCCCTGCTCAGTGGTTGGTCCCACTGCAGGCCCAGCATCCAGGACTGGGACTCGGGCATCGATCCGTTGCTGGTGGTGTTGACGCCGTAGCCCAGGGTGATGGAGGGCTGCCAGCTGTTCTCGATCGGTTGCCAGTAAGCAGCTAAGGCCACGCTGTTGCTTTGCTGTCCACGTCCAACTGCACGGGGACTGAAGTTCGGGTCCCTGATCAATGCAGCCTCGGAACCGAAGCGGTAGGCCATCGCAGCCCCCCAGTTGAGACCTTGCACCCCCAACTGACCCAGGGTGTTGATGCCGCTGGCTCTGGAAAGAAGGCCGGTTTGGGAATCGCTGAAGCCGTTCTGTGCAACGGTGTTGAGATCAACGGTGATCAATGGAGTGCTGTTGTTGAGCCGATGGCTGAACTGCACTCCCAGCCCACTGCCCACCGCCCGGTTGTAAGTGCCTGAGGCACCTGCCAGTTGAAAGAAATCGAGCACCCCGGAGCTGTAGGCGCTGGGAATGAACGCCAGCATGCCGGTATTGCGCACAAGGGGCCCCGCGGTGACATGCATCGCATTGCCGATCGCCACGCTGTAATACAGCCGATCAACGCTCACATCCCCATTCGTATCGCTGGGCCTGTCGAGCCGGAAGATCTGGGCGCTGCTGCCGAAGGGCAGGGCAGGGGTGTTGCCGGCACGCAGGCGCGTGCGCAGGAGATCCTTGCCAGTGAAGCTTGAATCGAGTGTCAGTCGCAGGTCGAAGGTGAACGTGGTCTCGTTGGGATGGGCCGATTGCCGATGGTCACCTCCTGCTGTGGCGGCATCCAGATTGGGGGTGCCGCCGATGAAAGTCGTGGTGTCAATGTGCAGCCTGCTGATCGGAGAAAAAAAGCTGCTGTCCGCAGGCAGTTTCCCTTCGCAGGAGGCGCGATTAGGGCAGGCAGTGGGGCTGGGTTCGGCCCAGACTGGTTTGTCCGCTGCCAACAAGGACGGAGGCTGGGAGAAGAATCCAAGCCCAAAAGTAATGAAATAACCGAGGAGCTGGCGAGGAAATGACCCTCGGGATGGATTGGAGTTATGAGGACCTCGGTCGGCTCCTGCCAACTCCACCAAGACCGTCTGGGCTTGCTTGTCTATCGGGGAGGGGGCCTCGATTCAGTTCAACGGCGGAACTGGGACGATCTCACCGGCACCAGCACGGGTTGCATCAGTCCGCCACCACTGTTGTCGTCGTCGGAGTCGGTGGTGAGCAAGAAGGCCAGGCCGAACGCTGCCAGCACTCCGATGAACAGCAGCAGTTCGGCCATGACTCGGTTTCGACTCGACTCACCGTAGCGGCAATCCACCGTTGTGGTGTAGCGGTTGCATCTCAGGCCAGGGGCGCCACGGCCAGCACCAGGCCCGTGAGGCTCAGGGCGGCGGCGAGAGCAAGGGTCCAGCGGCTGTGCAGCCGACGCAGCACCAGTCCCGTGGCCCCCACCACTGCCGCCGAGGCCAGGCCAGCCCCCAGCCACCAGGAGAGGGTGCCGCTGGCTTCCTGGCCATGCAGCAGGGCATGGACGGCCACCGCCGCTGCCACCACGCTGCCCACCAGGCTGAGCTGGGGTGAGCGCTGGCTGCGTTGCAGCGACAGCAGCAGCACGCCGAGGGCCGACACCGCCAGTGCCGCCCACACCTCCGCGGAGGGCAGGTCGCCCCCGAAGGAGCCGAGCACGGCCCCCACCAGGGCGCCGCCGAGGGCGAACAGCAGCACACCGCCGCTCACGTAGGCGGCCACGCCGCCCACGCCGAGCAGCAGCAGCAGGTGATCCAGGCCCAGCAGGGGGTGGCTGGCGCCGGCCAGCAGGCCCGCATCGGCCGCGCCATGGGCCTGCACCGGCAGCGCGGAGAGCAGGCTCAGGCCGAAACCGGCGGCGGCGGCCAGGCCCAGGGGGCGGGCAGAGCTGGGGGGGAAGAGAAGAGACATGGGCTGGCCGGTCCGCGCCGGCGTTGAAGGTGGACGGGATCGGGCGAGCGTTCTGACTGAGGCCAGCCTCCCTTCCCTGGTCCGGGAACGGGGGAAGGAGATGCTGGCCATCACAGCTGCGGGACAGTGCCGGACTGGGAAGCGGGGCCCAATCAAGGGTGGCTTCCGCACCGGACTTTCCTCGTTACCTCTCCGGGCTGAATCCGGGGAACCCACCCCAGTATCACCGCGATCCGCCGCGGCGCATGGTTCAGGCGAAACCCTTGCCAGCGTTTCGGGCCACACAGGCCTGCAGCTGCTGGCGCAGGCGGTCGTGGTCGAGGTTCCGGCCGATCAGCACGATCTGGTTCTTGCGCTGGCCGTCGGGCCAGTCGGAGTCGTCGATCGAGAAGCGCTTGCCGGCGAGGTGGAACACATGGCGGCGCTCGCTCTCGTTGAACCAGAGGATCCCCTTGGCGCGGAACACCTCCTCAGGCAGTTGGTTGTCGAGGAAGTTCTGGAACTTGCGCAGGGCGAAGGGGCCGTCAGCGGCGAAGGAGAGGGAGGTGAAGCCCTCGATGGCGGCGTGGTCGGGATGGCTGGCGTGCTCGTGGGAATGGTGGTGCTGGTGATCGTGATGGTCGTGCTCGCAGTGGCCGTGGTCGTGGTCGCAGTCGCTGTGGTCGTGGGCTGGATCGGGGCTGATCTGCCCGGCCACCACCTTGTCGCTCTCGAACAGGCCCACGCTGAGCAGCAGGGGCAGGGGTACTTCGCCCTTCACCGCGCGCAGGATGCGGGCGTCGGTCTTGATCTCGCGCAGACGGGCCTCCAGGTCGGCGAGCCGCTCCTCGGCCACCAGGTCGCACTTGTTGAGCAGCAGCATGTCGCCGTAGACGATCTGGGCCCGGGCCACCTCGCCGTCGAGAATCTCGTCGCTGAAGTTCTCGGCGTCCACCAGGGTGATGATCGAGTCGAGCCGGGTGGCCTCGCGCAGGTCACTGCCCAGGAAGGTCATCGCCACGGGCAGGGGGTCGGCCAGACCGGTGGTCTCCACCACCAGGTAGTCCACGGGGTCGGGGCGGTCGAGGATCCGGTACACGGCCTCCAGGAGCTCACCGTTGATCGAGCAGCAGATGCAGCCGTTGCTGAGTTCCACCATGTCGTCGCCGGTGGCGACCACCAGGTCGTTGTCGATGCCGATCTCGCCGAACTCGTTCACCAGAACGGCAGTCTTCAGCCCCTGCTGGTTGGTGAGGATGTGGTTGAGCAGGGTGGTTTTGCCCGCGCCCAGGAAGCCGGTGAGGATCGTGACGGGCAGGCCCGTGGCGGCTGCGGTGTCGTCGGGCATGGGGTGCCGGGAATCGTTCCCAGACCCTAGGGTTTCGGCCACGGCCTTAGGTGAGCGGGGTTCAGTGAGCGGCCTGGCGCTGCTGGCAGGCAGGGCAGAGGCCGTAGAACTCCAGGGTGTGGAACAGGGGCAGGAAGCCGTCCAGCTCGCCCCTGGGCAGCTCGAGGTCGTGCACCGGGCAGTGGGGAAGACGCCGGGTGCTGCCGCAGTCCACGCAGGTGAGGTGGTGGTCGTCCCGCTCGGTGGGGGCGAACAGGGCTTCGCCGCTGGGCAGATGGCGGCAGCGCACCAGCCCCCATTGCTGCAGCTGGCGCAGGTGGCGGTACACCGTGGCCAGCCCCATCGGCGTGCTGCTGCGGCGCAGCAGGGCGTGCAGGTCCTGGCCGGACAGCTCCGTGGTGGCGGCCTGCAGGGCCTGCAGCAGTTGGTCCTGCCGTGCCGTGAGCCTGGGATCCACGTGGGCCTCCGTTGCAGGGGTGTTCACGGTGAGTTGTTCTAGCCCGCAGGCAGCCAGTGCACCTGGCGCACCGGCTGGTTCAACGGGCGCAGCTCCAGGCTCTGGCCGTCGATCAGCACGGGTTGGGCGGGCAGCAGGGGGGGGCGGCCGCCTGGGGCTACCGGGCTGGACTGAGCCGGCTGGGGCCGCAGGGCGGCCAGCAGCTGGCCGCTGGCCGGATCCCAGTGCAGGCCCGTGCCCGGTTCCAGTTCCCAGCCCCGCAGATCCCGCCGCGCCAGCAGCTGGCCGCCGCGACTGAAGGTGACCAGGCTCAGCAGGGGACGCTCCTGGCCCTCCAGCAGCAGCGCCCAGACCCGCTCGCCGCTGCGGTCACAGGCGCTGGCCACCAGGGCCTGGGAACCCAGCCACAGTTGCCGGGGTGGCTGGCCCGGCTCCACCAGCTCCAGGGAGCGCCGGAAGTCGGGCCAGTGGCGCAGCAGCAACGCCCGGCCGGCCTGGGGGCAGAAGCTGCTCAGGTCGCGGCTGCCGGGTAGGGTCTGGCGCCGGGGGGGCTGGGGCGGCAGGGCCTCCAGATGCAGCCCCTCGGTGTCCGGTACCACCACCGCTCCCCCCTCCGGCAGCAGCTGCATCGGGCCGCTCACCGGCCAGAGCAGGCGCTGGCGTCCGCCGCCGTTGCGGCGTAGTTCACTGTCGCCGCTGCCCGGATCCAGCTGGCCGCTCTGGATCAGCAGGTCGCCGCGACGGTTGCTGCTGTAGTGGGCGAACAGCACGGGCGAGCCCCCTAGCGGTTCTGGTTCCCCGGCCGTGGGGGGTGGGGGCGGCTGGGGGTCGCTGGCCTGGAGGGGCACGAGATTGTGCTGGCGCAGGGGAATCCGCCAGAGCCGCAGCTGGCCATCGCCCTGGCGGCTGGCGGTGGCCAGCGCCGAGCCGTCGCCGAGGGGCAGCAGCAGGGGGATCTCCGCCCATACCGGGCTGAGCGGCCGCCAGCGGCCGTCGTGGTCGCGCAGCTGCACCTGCTCCCCACCTGGCACGCTCACCACAGCCAGGATCCGGGGTCGGGGGTCCCAGTGCCACTCGCTCGCTGCCAGGGCCAGGCCCCGGCTGTCCTGGCCGCCAATCCCAAGCCGCAGGGGGGCATCGATGCGCTGGCCCTCGTTGAGGCCGAGCAACAGGCTGTCGCCCCGGCCGAACCAGCGGTGAGCCAGGGAAGGCTGCAGCTGGCTCTGCCGCTCCAGGCTGGTGGGGTTCATCGGCCGGCTGAAGCGGGCCTGCAGGGCTGCAGGACCGGCGCTGGCGGCGGCGGCGCGCAGCTGCTGCAGCCTTGGAGGCTGGCGCTGCAGCAGCTGTTGCTGGCCCAGGGCCAGCAGGGCCGGCAGGGCCAGCGCCAGCAGCAGGGGGCGGTTGCCGGGGGCTGCGGGGAGACCGCTCATGGTTCCAGGGGCCGGGCCGGCCGGGGGATGGGGCGGATCACGGCCGGCACCACCACCAGTTGGTCGCCGTCGGCGGCCATGGTGCCCTCGATGGCCAGCCACTGGTCGGCCTGGGGCAGGGGCTGGTCGCTGGGCCAGCGCACCGGCAGCCCCACCGGCGTGGCGTCGGCCAGGCAGCAGCGCACCAGCAGCCGGGCGATCTGGGGCGGCTGGCCCGGCACCGGCAGCAGGAAGCCGCTGATGCGCACGGGATCCCCGTCGAACAGCTGGGGGTCGGGCTGGCTGCGCAAGAGCCGCACCCAGTCGGTGAGGCTGCGCTGGGCCGGCGGCAGCACGAAGCTGAGGCTCTCGCTGGCGGTGTCATCCCCGGGCCGCTGGCTGGCCAGATCGGCGAAGGAGGGATTGGGCGGCCACAGGATCAGCAGCAGGGCAATCGCGGCCGTTGCCAGGCTGAGGCGGCCATCCCGCTGGCCGCCGCTCTCGCCGACTCGCACCGCGGCCAGCACCTGGAGCAGGGCCAGCACTAGCAGCACGCCACCGGCGGCGCTCACCAGCGGGTGGAAGGCGGCCCGCAGCAGCAGGTCAAGGCGGCCATCCACGCTGCTCTGCAGCAGCACCACCGCCCAGAGGGCCAGGGCCAGGCCCCGCAGCAGGGGATTCGCCATCACAGCCTCCAGAGATTCACCCACTGGCCGATCAGCAGCACCACCAGCATCGAGCCGGCGGCGGTGAGCAGCAAGCCGCGGGGTTTGAACAGCAGCCCCAGCAGCCCCACCAGCTTGATGTCGATCACCGGGCCCAGCAGCAGGAAGGCCAGCAGGGCCCCGGGGGTGATCTGGGCGGCGAAGCCCAGGGCCAGAAAGGCGTCCACGCTGGAGCACACCGACAGCACCAGGCTGAGGGCCATCAGCGCCAGGATCGAGAGGGTGGGGGCGCCGCCCACCGCCAGCAGCCACTGGCGCGGCAGCAGGGCCTGCACCAGGGCCGCCACGGCGCAGCCGGCCACCAGCAACAGGGCCAGGTTGAGGAACTCGCGGCTGCCGTGCTGCAGCACCTCCCGCCAGCCTGGGCGAAGCGGGTTGGGCAGTACCGGCGGCTGATTCTGCGGCAGACCGATCACGCCGCTGTGGCGCTCCAACAGGCTCACCGCCGCCAGGGGTTGGTTGAGCCGCCGTTCCTCGAGCAGGTCGGCCCGCAACAGCTCGTTCTCCGGCAGCAGCCGCAGCAGCAGGGCCAGGGCCAGGGCCACCAGCACTGCCCCCAGGGGCCTGGCCAGCAGCAGCCAGGGCTGGTTGGGGAAGGCGGCCCAGGTGCTGGCGATCACGATCGGGTTCAGTACCGGCGCGGCGAACAGGAAGCCCAGGGCGGTGCCCACCGGCGCCCCGCCCACCAGCAGTCGTCGCGCTACCGGCACGTTGCCGCACTCACAGGCCGGCAGCGCGAATCCCAGGGCGGCGCCGCTGAGGGGGCCGGCCACCGGGTGGGATGGCAGCCGCCGCAGCCAGGCCCCGCCGGGACTGAACCAGCGGGCCAGGGAGGCGATCAGCACGCCGATCAGCAGGAACGGCACCGCCTCCAGCAGCAGTCCCTGGAACAGGGCCCAGGCGGTGTTCAGTCGGACAGGCACAAGCACATCGAAACCAGCTGAACCTCAGGGTTCGGGGTGATGCTCGCAGGGCATCCACAGGCTGCCCATGCGGTGGGCGCCCTGGCAGCCCAGCTTGCGGGATGCCTGCAGGGCCTGCTCCCGGGTGGGGTAGGCGAAGCGGTTGGCGGCCGGATCCGGGGGTGGGCCGGCGGCGGGGTGGTGGTGGTGATGGCCGCCGGCCCCCGCGCTGCCCAGCCGGTAGGGGCCCATGCCCTCCACACCGGTCCACCACACCCCCATCACGTTCACCCCGGCCACCAGCACGCCCATGCCCACCACCGCCAGGTTCACCACCCCCATGGCCACGGCGCCAAGGCTGAACACGCCCATCGGCACCACGCCGATGCTCACCACCCCCATCGGCACGATGCCGATCGAGATGATGCCCAGGGGGGCGATGCCCACGGCCAGGAGTTTGGGTTTGTCGCCGCAGTTAGCCACTCAGTGCTCCATCGCCAGCTGCTCCTCGCATCACCGCGTGCCTCGCTGCTGGTGGATCACCGGCTGGGGGGCGATCCCTGGCCGGAGCTATGGCCGGCACAGGGCATCCACTGGTCTCCCATCCGGTGGGCCCCGGTGCAGTTGAAGTGCAGCCGGGCGGCCTTTTCCGCTTCCGCCCTGGTGGCGAAGAGCGCGGGCACGGCCCCGCTTCCCGCATTGGCCAGGGCCGGGATGGGGAACAGTGCCAGGGCGGCTGCGGAGAGCGACAGGTGGACGGGCTGCAAAGGGTGCCGGCAGATGGCCCACACGGTACGCGGACTGTCCAGGTTGGAGGCGCCGGTTTCAGGCCTTCATCACCGCGCGCGGGATGCCCAGGTCGCCTTGCGCCCGCCGAACAGGGTGCGGGCGGGGGGGCAGGATCGTCCCGTTGACGGCGCCCTGCGCGGTGGCTCGGACGTGTTGCACCGGCTGATGTGCCCGTTGATACGACCAGGCGCCCACATCCGCCGCCGCCGCTTGTCTAGAGATCCCCCAACCCTGTTCCCATGGCCGATTGATGCGGTCGTTGACACCATGCCCCCACCACGGTGCCCATGGCGGCAGCCGCTATGTCCGCCGCGCCACGGCGCTGGCCGCGGCGCTGCTGCTCACGGCGTGTGGCCAGCCCCGGGGCCCGGAGGGCGCGGAGGCCGACGGACAACCCCTGGTGCTCACCAGCTTCACCGTGCTGGCCGACCTCGCCAGCAATGTGGCCTGCGGCAAGCTGCGGGTGGAATCGATCACCCGCCCCGGGGCGGAGATCCACGACTACGAGCCCACCCCCAGCGACCTGCGCCTGGCCCAGGACGCCCAGTTGATCCTGATGAACGGCCTCAACCTGGAGCTGTGGTCGCAGAGGTTTCTCGACAGCGCCAAGTTGGCGTCGCGCGCCGTGGTGAGCGAGGGGGTGGAGCTGATCCCCATCCGTGAGGACGCAAGCGCCCGCAAGCCCAATCCCCATGCCTGGATGTCACCCCGTCAGGCCATCACCTATGTGGCCAACATCCGCGATGCCTTCATCCGCCTCGATCCCGCCAACGCCGACACCTACCGGCGCTGCGCGGCCGACTACACCGCCCAGCTGGAGTCGCTGGACGGCGAACTGCGCGAGCAGCTCGCCCAGCTGCCGGCCGATCGGCGCCTGCTGGTGAGCTGCGAGGGTGCCCTCAGCTACCTGGCTGCTGATTACAAGCTCGATGAGGCCTACCTCTGGCCGGTGAACGCCGAGAGTGAAGTCACTCCCCAGCGGATGGAGCGGGTGATCCGCACCGTGCGCGAGCGCCAAGTGCCTGCTGTGTTCTGTGAAAGCACCGTCGACGACCGACCCCAGCGCCGTGTGGCCGAGGAGACCGGTGCCCGCTTTGCGGGAGTGTTCTACGTGGATTCACTCTCCGAGCCGGATGGCCCGGCGCCCACCTATCTCGACATGCTGCGCCACAACGCCAAGACTTTGGTGCAGGGTCTCAATCCCAATGGCCAGTCCTGATTGCTCCGCCACCCCCCTGCGGGGCCTCGCAGGCATCGCCGTCGACCACCTCACGGTGGGCTACAACGGCCGGCCGGCGGTGGTGGATGTGACCCTCTCCTTGCAGGCCGGCAGCATCTGCGGCCTGGTGGGGATGAATGGGGCCGGCAAGTCCACCCTGTTCAAGGCCCTGATGGGCTTCCTTCAGCCCAGCAGCGGTAGCATCCGCATCGCCGGCTGCGGACTGCGCCAGGCCCAGCGTCGCCAGATGGTGGCCTATGTGCCCCAGAGCGAGCAGGTGGACTGGCAGTTCCCGATCCGCGTCTGGGACGTGGTGATGATGGGCCGCTACGGCTCGATGAACCTGCTGCGCTGGCCCGGCAGTGATGACCGCCAGCGGGTGCAGCGGGCGCTGGAGCGGGTGGACCTCTGGCCCCTGCGGGAGCGCCAAATCGGCGCCCTTTCCGGCGGCCAGCGCAAGCGCGCCTTTCTGGCCAGGGCCCTGGCCCAGGGCGCCGGCGTGCTGCTGCTGGACGAACCCTTCAGCGGCGTGGACATCAACACTGAGCGGCTGATCATCGACCTGTTGATCGAGCTGCGCGATCAGGGCGCCACCGTGCTGATCGCCACCCACGATCTGGAGTCGATCCCCAGCTTCTGCGACCGGGTGGTGCTGATCAACCGCACGGTGCTCGCCTACGGCGACACCTCCGAGGTGTTCACCCAGGCCAACCTGCTGCGTACCTTCACGGCTACCCCGTCGTCCTACGCCCCCGGCTGATGTCCCTGCTGCTGAACGCGGTGCTGGAGCCGATGGCGATGGTGTTCATGCAGCGCGCCCTGGCCATCGGGGTGGTGGTGGCCGTGGTGTGTGCTGTGCTCTCCTGCTTCATGACCCTCAAGGGCTGGGCCCTGATGGGCGACGCCGTGTCCCACGCCGTGCTGCCGGGCGTGGTGATCGCCTACGCCCTTGGCCTCCCGTTTGCCCTGGGGGCTTTTGTGTTCGGGGTGGGGTCGGTGGGGGTGATCGGGGCGATCAAGCAGCACACCCGTGTGAAGGAGGACACGGTGATCGGTTTGGTGTTCACCGGCTTTTTCGCCCTGGGTCTGGTGCTGATCTCCAAGATCCGCAGCAGCGTTGACCTCACCCACATCCTGTTCGGCAACCTCCTGGGTATCAGCGATGCCGACCTGGTGCAGACCGTGGTGATCAGTGCGGTGTGCCTGCTGGTGCTGCTGCTGCTCCGCCGCGATCTGTTGCTGTTCTGTTTCGACCCCAGCCATGCCCGCACGATCGGCCTGAACACCGGCGTTCTCCACTACCTGCTGCTCACCCTGGTGAGCCTGGCGGCGGTGGCCGGGCTGCAGACCGTTGGCATCATCCTGGTGGTGGCGATGCTGGTCACCCCCGGCGCCACCGCCTACCTGCTCACCGATCGCTTCGATCGCATGACCTGGCTGGCCGCCCTCTCGGCCGTGAGTGCCACCGTGCTGGGCATCTACTGCAGCTACTGGCTGGATGCCTCCACGGCCGGCTGCATCGTGGTGGTGCAGACCCTGCAGTTCCTGCTGGTGATGGTGCTGGCCCCCCGCCATGGCTTGCTGGCCCAGCGGCGGACTTGATCGGGCTGCCGAGGGCGCAGCGACAGGTGGCCTGGATGGGGGTTCAGCCGCCTGTAATGGCGGTCTTGCCCCGGTTGGTTTTCCGGTAGCCAGCCCCCGGGCCAGGGCCGCGTTGCGGGGCGGGCCCCAGGCCGGCTGGAAGGGACTAGAACGGGGAGCAGCGCACCTGGCAATCCTGCCGGAGGCAAGCCAGAAGGGCAGGTATACGGTGCTGCTTGTCGAATCAACAGGCGATCCTCATTGGTTCTCCTCCACCGTCATCCAGAGCGTGCGGTGGGCGTCCACCATCTCAAGCGCTTCGAGGTGTTCGGCGGTGAGGGCACGGGCATCACCCATCCGCAACTCCAGCGATAGCTTCGAGAGCCGCTGCATGCACCAGTCGCGCACCTGGGTGAGTTGGAGCGTGCGATCCAGAGTGGCTGGTTTGGTCGGTTCCATTAGGCTCTAAGCACGAAGGTTCTCCAGTGTGCTGGGGGTTCGGGATAGCCATTGATCCGATTTCACAATTTCGGGTGACCATCAGCACAGCGCCAATGCCGACTGGGCACAGGCCCTCGCTTCGATTCATTGTTGGTGGCCACCGGATCAGTGCCCTGTCCTCTGCGGCGCTTCGCAGCTGTTGCAGATCCACATCAAGGCGTGATCCCCGTTACCCGAGAGCGTGCCCGGCTGAGAGACCGGTGTCACGCTACTTCTTTAGACCGGTCTGGCTTTCGGAGAGCTATGACGCTCACGATCTTTTTCGCCACGTCCACTGGTAAAACTGAGGATGTCGCCCAGCGGCTTGCCAACTTGCTGGGTGGTTCAACCGATCTTCGCGACGTTGACTCGCTTTCCTCCGCTGAGGAATTCTGCGCTGTTGACGCGATGATCTGCTGTGTTCCCACCTGGAACACGGGTGCCGATTCTCTGCGCTCAGGTACATCCTGGGACAGCTATGTGGAGGACATTCCTGAGATCAGCCTGCCAGGCAAGCCGGTGGCGATCCTTGGTCTGGGTGATTCCTCCAGCTATGGCGACTATTTCTGCGACGCCATGGAAGAGCTGTACCGAGCCTTCGAAGCGTCCGGCGCCAGGATGGTGGGGACTGTAGCCACTGATGGCTACACCTTCAACGAATCGAAAAGTGTCATCAACGGCCGCTTCTGTGGGTTGCCGATTGACGAGGACAACGAGGCTGATCTCACCGATGAGCGGCTCAGCGCCTGGGCCCGGCAATTGCAGCAGGAGATGGCCGCACAGCTGACCTGAGCCGCTCAGGCACCGTTGGCGGAGTGCGGTGGCAGCGCGCTCCCCGCGCCACTACAGTTGGGTGAGAACCATTCTCGTTCTGGTTCGCATGGGGGTGATGGCCGCTGACCAGGGCGCTGCCGCGCTGGAGCTGCCTCATGGGCGCCGCGGCGTCGGCCCTAGCGCCTGGGTCATCGCCCTCTTCGCCGTTCCTGTCTCCTACCTCGCCCATGCCTGTTCTGTCTGCTCGCCTGCGGTCCGTACCCCTGCGGGGCGTTGCTGCCATCGGGATGGTGGTCCTGATCGGGGCCTGCGCCACCCCTCCCCAGGAGGAGAACGCGACCCAGGCCGGTGGCGACTTGCAGGTGGTGACAACCTTCCTTCCGATCACGCTGTTCACCCGGGCCGTGGCAGGCGAGTGCGCCACGGTCACGGCCCTGATTCCGCCCTCGATCGGGCCCCACGACTACCAGTCGAGGCCCAGCGACGTAACGGCACTCAGTCAGGCCGCCGTGCTGGTGAAGAACGGCCTGGAGATGGAGGGCTTCCTCGACAAGCTGGTGAGCGCCGCCGAGAACCCCGATCTGGTGGTGATCGATTCCAGTGCCGGCGTGGCCACGATCGAATCTGACGATGACCACGCCCATGACCACGGCGATTCCCACGGCCACAGCCATGGCCCGGTGAACCCCCACATCTGGCTCGACCCGCTGCGGGCCGTTCAGCAGGTGGAGGCCATCCGCGACGGCCTAGCCGCTGCCGATCCCAGCTGCGCCGACGGTTACCGCCGCAACGCCGAGGCCTTTATCGCTGAGCTTCGCCAGCTCAACGACGACATGGCCGATCGATTGAGTCCGTTCGCGGGCCAGACCTTTGTGGCCTTCCACGACGTTGCCCCCTACTTCGCCGAGCGCTACGGCCTGAAGGCCGAGTTTCTGGTGGATGTGCCGGAGATGAACCCCTCGCCGGCCGACCTGCGCCGCGTGGCGGAACGGGTCAAGGCCACCCAACTCCAGGCCTTGCTCAGTGAACCGCAGGAGGGCGCCCGTTCATTCAATACGCTGGCTAAAGATCTAGGTATCCGCATCAGCGTGTTCGATCCACTCGAAACCGGCAGTGAGGAGCAGGCCCTCAACCCCGCCAGCTATTTCGAGGTGATGCGCCGCAACGTGGACAACCTGGTGGGCGTGTTCGGAGGCTGAGAGGGAGGTCCATGGCAGAGCTGGTGCTGGAGGTACGGGACCTGCGGGTGAGCCGGGAGGGTGTGCCCGTGGTGGATGGGGTGAGCTTCCAGCTGCCGGCCGAGAGCGACACGGCCCTGGTGGGTCCCAACGGAGCCGGTAAGAGCACGCTGGTGGCGGCCCTGTTGGGGTTGCTGCCCCGGCAGGGGGGAGAAGTGCGGTTGCTGGGCCAGCCCCTCGGCCCCCATGGCCACTGGCCCCGGGCGATCCGCAGCCAGCTGGCTTACTTGCCCCAGACCCTGGCCGTGCGCGGTCGTTTCCCGCTCACTGTGCGTGACTTCGTCGGTTTCGGCTTTGACCCGCCTGGCCCCCGCTGGCCCTGGCCCGGCGACCGCCGCCGCAGCGCGGCCATCGCCCGGGCTCTGGAGCGAACCGATAGCGCCTCCCTGGGCGATCGCCTGATCAGCGAACTCTCCGGCGGCCAGTGGAAGCGGGTGCAACTCGCCTTCTGTGTGGTGCGGCCGCGGCGGCTGCTGGTGCTCGACGAGGCCCAGGCCGGTCTTGATGCCCCCGCCAGCGAGCGCTTCCAGCAGCTGCTGCTCGACCTGCGCCGCCAGGAGGGCTGGACCCTGCTGCAGGTGTCCCACGATTTGGAGATGGTGCGGCGCAGCTGTGACCAGGTGCTCTGCCTCAACCGCCAGCTGCGCTGCAGCGGCAGCCCCGAGCACGCCCTCAGCCCCCAACGGCTGGCGGAGCTCTACGGGCCTGGTTATGTGGCCTACAGGCACCATCACCACCATGCCCCGCTGCCGCAATGACCGCCGTGGACGCCCTGCAGGCGGCCCTGCAGCAACCGTTCATGCAGCGGGCCCTGATTGGCGGCCTGCTCACCGGTTGCCTGGGCGGACTGCTGGGCAGCTTCGCGGTGCTGCGCCAGCTGTCGTTCTTCAGTGACGCCCTCGGCCACTCGGCCCTGCTCGGGGTGAGCATCGCCGTGCTGCTCAACCTCAACCCCACCCTGGTGCTGATTCCCTTTGCGGTGCTGTTCGCCCTGCTGGTGAATCAACTGGTGCAGCGCAGCCGCCTTCCCACCGATGCCCTGCTGAACATCGTGTACTCCAGCTCCCTGGCCTTCGCCGTGGTGGTGCTGAGCCTGGTGGAGAGCTACCGGGGCGGCATCCAGCAGCTGCTGTTCGGCGACATCCTTGGCATCAGCTGGGGCGATCTCTGGGTGATCGGCGGCCTGCTGGTGCTGGCCGTGGGCTACGTGACCGTGAGCCTGCGGGCCCAAGTGCTGCTCACCCTCGACGACGACCTGGCCGGCGCCTTCGGGGTGCGGGTGAACGCCCACCGGCTGGCCTTCATCATCCTGCTGGGGGTGGTGGTGGCGGTGTCGGTGAAGGCGGTGGGGGTGCTGCTGATCAGCGCCTTCGTGGTGATTCCAGCCTGCGCCAGCCGGCTGGTGAGCCGGCGCCTGCCCCTCTATGTGCTGGGCGCATCGCTGCTCGGCGGCCTGTGCGCCCTGGTGGGCCTGCTCGCTTCCGGCCTCACCAACCTGCCCTCCGGCCCCTGTGTGGTTATCGTGCAGTTCACGGGGTTTGTGCTGGCGCTGCTGGTGAGCCTCAGGCGGCCAGGGCCACCACCCGGTCCTGCACCTGCAGCTGCACCCGGCAGCCTTCCGCCAGGCAGGGCTGGGCTGGGGTGATCACGGTGAGGGCCTCGTCGCCCAGGCGCACGCGGTAGAGCTGGTCGTGGCCGCGGAATTCGCGCACTTCCACGGTGGCCGCGGCGGCGGGATCGGCCACCAGGCGGATCTGCTCGGGCCGCACCGCCACCTGGGTGTAGCCCTCGGCAGGTTTGAGCAGCGGCAGCTCCCCCAGGATCGTGTCCACCCGCTCGCCGTGGGCCTGGCCCTCGAGCACATTGGCGCGGCCCAGAAAGTTGGCCACAAAGGCGGTGGCCGGCTGGCGGTAGATGGCATCGGCCTGGCCGATCTGCACCAGCCGCCCTCGCTCCATCAGGGCCAGGCGATCGGCCATCACCATCGCCTCCTCCTGGTCGTGGGTCACCAGGATGGCGGCGGTGCTGGTCTGATGAAACAGCTGGCGCACCTCCTGGCGCATCTGCACCCGCATGGCGGCATCCAGGTTGGAGAAGGGCTCATCCAGCAGCACCAGCGCCGGCGCCGGCGCCAGGGTGCGGGCCAGGGCCACCCGCTGCTGCTGGCCGCCGGAGAGCTCGTGGGGGAAGCGCTTGCCCAGGTGGGCCAGCCCCACCAGCTGGAGCATCTCCTCCACCCGGGCTCGGGCCTGGCCCCGCGGCAGGCGATGGAGCCCGAAGCCCACATTGGCCGCCACGGTGAGGTGGGGGAAGAGGGCGTAGTCCTGGAACACCAGGCCGAACCCGCGCTGCTCCGGCGGCCGGTGGGTGATCTCCTGGCCGTTGAGCCGCACCACGCCTCCGTCGGCCCGCTCGAAGCCGGCGATCAGGCGCAGGGTGGTGGTCTTGCCGCAGCCGGAGGGGCCGAGCAAGGCCAGCAGTTCGCCCCGGGCCAGCTCGAAGCTCACCCCGTCCACCGCCGCCGCTTCGCCGCCGTACCAGCGGCTGAGGTGCTCGATCTGGAGGAGGGGAGGCTGGCTCATCAAGGGAACTGGGGGGCGGATAGCGGTGGTGAGGCACGCCGAATCGAGGACTGGAGTGCAGGCCGGAGGAGCAGAAATGGCGGCAGAAGGGCTGCGCCTCACGGCTGAACAGCGGGATGAGATCCGTTCTATCCACCAGCCCAGGCGCTCACCGACCAGGTGATACGCCTGGGCGTAACAAAAGGCACATCCGCTCAGCCGAGCGAGGTATTGCTGGGCGATCGTTTCGAGTTAAGGGCTTGAAGGGTGCTGGAGGGGGACGGAACATGTGCTGCCTTGCAACCCCTTTCCACTCGTGATGGGGCCGATCGCCTCCGGCTTGGGTTGATTGGTGACCTGGCGGCGGAACGAGAGTTGCCGGAAGGCCTCAGGGGGGGGGGGCAATGGGCACCGAAGATGCTTTCAAGAACTCGGATCGCTAAATCGAGCTTTCAATGAGCGAACGCTCCAGATCACAGCTGGCAGGGATCTCAGCATAGAAACCAACACCAGTTCCCGTCTTCTGTATCTGGATGGTAAAAGGTCTGCTCAACGGTAGACATCTCTTTGATGACCAACCTTAACAACATCAACCACAAGGGCCTTGTCATCGACGCTGTAGATTACTCGATGGCTCCCTTGGCGAACACGATAGAGATTCGACCTGCCCGTTAGCTTTTCAGATCCCGATGGCCTTGGCAGAGTGGCCAGTGATTTAATCTTGTCAAGTAAGCGAGTCAAGGTGGCTGCGTCGGAAATCGCCTTCAATTCCTCGGCAGCTGAAGGCTTGATAGTAAGACTATATACGACCACTATTTCTGAGGCTGGTAACAAACTCCTCAAAGCTTGTGCTGACTTCTGCTTGCCTCTGATCAGCATCTATCAGATCATCTGCATCCTCTGCCAATGTCATGCGCACCGCTTCATTAACCATGTCCGATATTGAGCGATTACATGCAGCAGCCCTTAGGCGCAGAGCACGGTGTACGTCTGCGTCAAAGTAGATGGTAGCGCGCTTGGATTCATCCATGGAGGCGTGTTAGCGCTCTAGCTTGGTGACGTCAAGGCGTCACCAAGCTGCATTTCTTGATCCTTCTGGCGCTGCCCTTGAGTGGCAGGCAAGGAGCTTGGGGTGGCGTAGCAGTGGGTGATGGCGGCCTGTCTACCCAAGGGGCCGGTTAGGCAGTCATCTTCGCATCAGCAGCAGCAGTGACATGCAATTCCAAACCCAGCGCCGAAATCACCCTCAATACTGTTGCCAGCTCAGGATTGCCCGAAGAGGAAAGTGACTTATACAGACTCTCCCTGCCAAGACCAGCCTCTAGTGCAACTTGGCTCATGCCTTTGGCTCTAGCTATATCGCCTAAGGTGGCTGCCAGCCTAACGGTCGCAATCACCGGACACAGATCACCTTTGCTAATTACTACATAACCTCAAAGTTCCGGTGCGTTGCGCTTGTTAGCTTGTGCTGCCAGCCAGCAGTGTGACAACTTGGTTCGCAGTGGATTTGTTTTCGCTCGCAATAGAGGTGGGTAGGTAAAGTGGTTTGCCCTACCCACCCTATTGCAGGTTCGTTAGCGTAGTGTGTTAATGAGTTCCAAGTCTCGACGATAGCGCATCTCACGATATTTGATTCCTTCTGCAAGCCCCTTCGCTACAATTTCGCCAAGCAGCTTGGCACCGGAATCATGCAGACGCTCGGCGCTCTTTGGAAGCTCTTCCGGGTTATTGGGCAATTGCGCCTTCAGTGCGAGAAAGACGCGCCCGATTAATCCAAGCTTAAGCTCTTCGATTCCAACTGGATCATCATAATGCTTCATGCTTCGCTCTTTGTTTTGCGACGTGAGTAGACGCAAATTATTGTTGATCGCGAATCGCACTTCTTCGCCTGTTTCCGCGACGTCGAGCACATCCTCAATCAGTCCGTCAAAAGCCCCGTTGCCAAATTTTTCACTCAGAGAAGCCTTTACAAGCTTACCCAGTTCAATGGCACGAGGCCATTCTGGGAAATCTGGAAAAGGACGAGGTGGTTCTGGTAACACCACAATCTCTTCCCAAATGGGGTAGTCGAAGAGTTCAACCGCAATCATGTCAAAGATCCGGCACCACTTGCGGTTCTTTGGTGTCAAGTAGTCTGCGATATTGGCAAAGTAACGCTGAATTTGTTTGTACGCCGCATTTGCTGCGAGCGGTGTTCCTTCGCGCAAACCGCTGTCGCCATATGGATTAGAGGCATTCAGATTCATATTGACGAAGTGATGCCAGGTCGAATCGCAGACAACACGCCCTTTGTTAGCAAGATGCCCGTCATACGCGGAAATAGCGCCAAAGCAGCGCGGGTTGACTGCACCCTTACCGGGATCAACGTTCAAGCTTGCCGACATGGAGATGGCAACAAGCTGCGGGCCGTTCTCTAACCCACCGACAGTTGGAAACTCTGTAAACGGCGCGAGTCCAGCGACTGAAAAACTACCGGTGAGATTCGCACCAAGCAGCGCATAGCATTCACTTTCGTGAGGATGGTCGGGAAGGACATTTATTGCACCGGCTGGACTACGCAGCAATGGATGAGGTGCACTGCTCGCATCAAGTAATGGATACATCGTTTGTGGGAAGCGATCACTCTGATCAGAGCTGCGCGCAACGCCATCGATTCCAGGATTGTTGACCGTATCAATACGTGTGGGTCCACCCATTGGGACGGCTGCCCACTCGCGCATTTTACGGATGCGAGGCAGTGCGCCGCATAATGGATTACCGATAGTACTGTGATCGCCTGTTGCAAATACACCGCCACCACTCTCCATAAACTGTGCGAGCACACGAATTTCATTGGCATCTGAAGATGGCGCACCCGCCTGGAATCCAAACAGCCAGACTTGATCGTAGTTAGCCGTAGTAACGGCAGGAGATGCTGTGGAAAAGTTAAATCCTGATGCTTTCGATACCTCTGTCACAGTTGCAGGAACGGCAGCAGGCACATCTCCACTGCCTTTCAAGACGCGGATTAGCTCGGTGAGACCTGTACTGTTTGCTGGGTCAAACGATCCCGAAGTGTCGGTTACAATGAGAATGCGTTGGGTGCAACGCTTCTCCAAAAACTTATACCAGTCTCGTTTCCAGGCAGAGATAAGTACATCTTGTCTGTTCCAAATTGGCATTGTTATTCTCCAGATGGAAGTGGGGTTGAGAGCTGTGCAGAGGAAATCCTCCGTGTTCATAATCATGTTCGCAGTATTCCTATGGTGTGACTGGGCTCAAACATTTCAGTGATCTTTATCACATGCCTTCAATCCACTCCGTAGTCATTGGTAGAGGCATTGGATTCCCCCCGCGTTCAGGAAAGATGTCACCCCTCTCAATCGCAAACCCGGGGGCTTGATGGAGCAGAGCAATGCGTCGTTACAGCGAGGCGATCAAGGCTGATGTCAGGAGGCGGATGAGTCCGCCGAACCGGCAGAGCGTGGCCCGGATTTCAGAGGAGTTGGGCATCCATGTGATCACCCTCTACAAATGGAGGAAGACCTGGCGATTGCAGGGGGATGTGGTGCCGGCATCCCACAAGGACCATGAAGGCTGGGGTTCTGCCGACAAGTTCACGGTGGTACTGGAGACCGCTGCCTTCAACGCCATTGAGCTCAGCTCCTAATGAAAAGGCCGTAGCCGACCAAATTCTTGGTTTTGCGAATTGATCGCAAGCAGACGAAGAGAATAGCAAAGTTACATCCGGCAACCGCGATTGGATCGGCTCGACCCTACAATACCTCTTCCAGCCGTCGCCTTAACGACAGCAGGAATTGGCGTTTAATAGTTCATGCCAAAGTAATTGCATCGGCCCATTTTCGGACAATTCGACAAAGCAATTCAGCAGGTTGCCGGTTGCCTGAGGCTACTGGTTTTGCTTGTAATACTCTTCATTTCGGTGTTGGCATTCGTCCTTTCCTTCTGGCCAATAGATTCCTTTGAACTTATCGAGTGCCATGCGGAGGTAGGCGTCTTCGCTCATCACCACCTCGGCTGGAAAGTGGTAGGCTAGTTCAGCTTTATCGCTTGATGAGACTACCTTTGGCTGAAAAGTACGGCTACCGTTGAGTCGGTTGGAGAGAGTGTGAACTGCCCTGGGCGAAGTCGTGCCATATTGTGTTGAAGTGTGGTCGTTTGCAGCACGCATTAAGCCATGTCTGATTGGATCCATACGGTTTTGCCGGCCATGCGGTTTCAGAGTAAGGGCAAAATCCCTTGTCCGCCCAACGCTGCCCGTGAGTGGCAGGCAGGGAGTATGTGGTGGCGGAGCAGAGACATCATGGTGGCCTGTCCACTCGAGGGGCTTGTTCGAAGTGTCGCGTCTCTACAAGCAAGATCTGCAGACCTTCGACATAACGGCAGAAGCCCTATCATTCAAGGAGTCACCAATGGAATCGTCTGTCTTCCATGCCGGCGGTAAATATGAAAATCGCTGTCAGTGGTGATCAACAATGGTGAGTCGTTGATCTCAGCCAGCCGAATCAAGGCAGCGTCAGCAAGGGAAGCAGGAACATTCTCGTACCGCTTAAACAATGAACTGACTGAGCCAATCTGCTCCTGCAACACGAAAGGGAGCTGAACAACACCTCGCTCAATGAACTGCAACGGCAATGAAGGATCAAAGCCAGACCGCTTGAGCAGAAAACAAGTCTCGGCTACCACAGCCTCACAGCTCAGCAATGGAGGAGGCAACCGTCGAAACTGCTCCACAGCCCATTTGTGGTGTGTATCGTTGCGACTTAGGAGAGCAACCCATGGGCCCGTGTCTAGCAGCACGGCCATGATCAGTTAGTGCCAAAATCAGACAGGTAAGCAGGATTAGAAGAAAGGTCAGCGGGACCATCTTCACAACAACCCACGAGATCAGCCAAAAGATCAGCTGCGGATTGTGGCTGCAGGCCATCACCTCCTTGCTCTGAGGACTGGAGGAATGCGGACAATGCTCGACGAACCAACTCAGACTTGCTCAGCCGACGTCGTTGCGCCTGTGCTGTGAGCTGGGCATCAAGGTCCTCTGTCAGCTTGAGCGAGATCACCGCCATGGCACGCATCCCTTAAAGCATCACCATCTTAACCCCTGACAGCTGGTATTACGTCAAGCGCTGGGCGGCCTTATTCGGAGCAGGTCAGCAGCTTCTGCCCACGCCCTCGAGGCCACGCTTGCCACCAGGAGATTCTGCCTTCTCTTCCCGATCCTTCGAATGCTAAATGGACGGATCCTCGTATGTAGTGCTGCTGCGCCGTTTTTGCCGCCTATGCAGGTGTGTCGTCAGGCTGACGCCCTTGGGATCTCCTGCGCCGCTGGGTCCTTTGCCCAAGTCGGAAGCTTTCCGCCTTTGATGGGCGGATCCGCCTATAACAGTTCGCGCTGTTACAAAAGGTCGGCGGGGCTGGCCACCCCCAGTGGGCCTCGGTTCAGCACGTGCGTGTAGATCATGGTGGTGTTGACGTCGTTGTGGCCCATCAGCTCCTGAATCGTGCGGATGTCTTGCCCCCGCTCCAGCAGGTGGGTGGCGAACGAGTGCCGGAAGGTATGACAGGTGGCAGGCGTCACGATCCCTGAGGCGAGCACCGCTCGCCGCACCGCCTTCTGGATCAGGCTGGGATCCAGGTGGTGCCGCCCCTGCTCTGCGCTGTCGGCATTGGTCCAGCGGTGGTGTTGCGGGAACACCCATTGCCAGCCCCACTCCACTGGGGCATGCGGATACTTCCGCGCCAGTGCGTAGGGCAGCTCCACCCTGCCATACCCCTCGGCAAGGTCCTGGCGATGCATTCTGCGCACCCCCTCCAGATGCACACGCAGCTTCTCTCCCACCGTTGCAGGCAACATCGTGCGCCGATCCTTGCCGCCTTTGCCCTGCCGCACCGTGATCTGCCGGCGCTGAAAGTTCACGTCATGCACCCGTAATCGCAACGCCTCCATCAACCGCAGCCCTCCCCCGTACAGCACGCCAGCCACCAGCGCCTCCACACCATCCAGCTGCTCCAGCACAGCTCGCACTTCCTCTACGGTCATCACCACGGGTAGCCGCCGCTTGGTTCTCGCCCTCACCAGCCCATCCAGATCCAGATCCCGCTCCTGCAACTCCCGATACAGAAATAGCAGCGCTCAGAGGGCCTGGTTCTGGGTGGAGGTACTTACCTGCAGGTCCACCGCCAGATGGGTGAGGAAGGCATTCACCTCCTCGCTGCCCATCTCCCGCGGATGGCGCATGCCATGGAAACGCAGGAACCGCCGCAGCCACTGCTCGTAGGTCGCCACGGTGCGCCTCGCGTAGTGGCGCGCCTGCAGCTCTTCGCGGTAGCGCTGAATCAGCCCCGGCGGGCGTGGAGTGTTCCCATCCCTCGGCTCTGGCCCACTACACCAGAATTGCCACCTCTGCCATGGACTGGCGTTTGCCAACACCATTACCGCACGCAGTGGTTGTTGCCCATACTGCCCACTTTATTCATGATAGCACCAAGCCTATTTCCGTAAGCCGGTATCAGCTCGCATGTTTATGGACATCCCCTTTCCTGATTACCCAGCTCGCCCCGCGTTGGCCGCTCTGGAGTCATAGAGTGGTACATAGATACCCGCTTGTTTATCGCCCGCAGCGCGATCCAGCTCCAGAAAGGTCTCTCCCTGCCTGCGTTCCAGCGGCTCTACGGCTCCGAGGAGCAATGTGAGGCCATTGGAGAAGGCGCGCTGGCCCAATGGGTTCCGCTGTCCCCGCTGCAATGGCCATGAGCATGGGCTGGTTTATGGCCGCCGGCTCAAGCGCTATCAGTGTCGCAACTGCGGCCATCAGGCCCAGCTCACGGCGGGCACGATCATGCAGGCGACCAAATTGCCACTGACCACCTGGTTTCTGGTCTTCTATCTGATCGGCCAGGCCAAGACTGGGATCTCCTCTCTGGAGCTCAGCCGCCACCTGGGCGTGAAAGTCGACACGGCCTGGCTGCTGCACAACAAGATTTTGCGGGCGATGGCTGATCGGGAGGAGGCCTACCTGCTGCGGGGAAAGATCCAGATCGATGACTCCTACC
>Ga0208086_1000091_pt1 | contig 22416 bp, 8 predicted proteins | sample LakMenEpi06Jul10_FD_150675 | JGI IMG/M metagenome (GOLD analysis project Ga0208086, IMG submission 150675) | Freshwater microbial communities from Lake Mendota, WI - 06JUL2010 deep hole epilimnion (SPAdes) | ecosystem: Environmental > Aquatic > Freshwater > Lake > Epilimnion/Euphotic zone ...
CGACGCGGGCAATTGGCCTGGAAAGCTCGACTCGATCAGGTCCAGCAGTCCGGCGGCGATGCAGTTGGCCCCCTGCGGGTGCAGGGTCACTTTGCGGCAATCGAGGTAAAAGGAAGCTTGTTTGCCGCTGGCGAGGGTAAAGTTCCCGAACTGCAAGGCGTGCTTTCGCACCAGCGCCTTGAGTTGCTCTTGGTCGTATGGCATAGATCGTGCAGGGTAGATGGACTGTTTTTGATTTACTTGCGTATGGATACTTGGGATCCACGTCCGAGCATACCAAAAACGTCTCCTGCATCTAGCGGTGATAGGCTGATGCAACCGATATTCGTCGCTCCGGAATCGACGGCCGGCGATCCGTGGATGCATAGTTCTTCTCCAAGGTCGATCCAGTATCCGCCTAGAGGGTTTCTTGGATCCTTGGCGGGAATTTGCATTCCGTTAGCCGAGTAGTAGTTTCGATCTCTTTGTTTGTCTTGGACCTCGTAGACGCCTGGGCGTGCGGTCGGTTCGTCGCCGAAGCTTACAGGGTAACGACCTGCGTAGAGTTCGCCGAGAAACAAGGTCATCTCGCTGCGGTCCAATACGATTTCAGCGCGGAATGGGCCTTGGAGGACCTTGAGCTTCCTATCGGGTGCCAACGCGGATTGATCGTCGAGTCCATTGATTTTCGCTAGGATCGACACGGGCACATTGCACGTTTTGGCTACTTGTTCGAGTGTCTCACCTGGATTGACGACATAGGGCACATCGAGCAAGTGCCGTTGGGAGAAGATCACCTCTCGGGCCAGGGCGTCGAGCAGGTCGATCAAGTCGGTTTGTTGTTCGTAGGTCAGATCTTGAGCATTGTAAAACACCGAAAGCGTGGCGAGTGCCTCCTTGAGCTTTCCAGCGTTTGCTTGTTCGAGCGCCATACGCTTGGCGTTGGAAAACGATTTGCCTGATGCCGAAGACGGCATACGTGCAGCAGGATTAATCCCAAGTTCGGCCGTTGGACTCGGAGAGCTAGCCTCGGGGTTGCGAAGTCGGGTTGCATCGGACATTGTCCTGGCATCGCCGTGGAGCGAGGGGAGATCCAAAACGGGAATCTCGTTGGACTTCGTTCCGGCTGCGGGCTTGACGTTCGGGTCTAGGTTCGGGGAGGAAGATTTGGGGAGCAAGGTACCGACAGGTGTTCCGAGCGAGGGTGGCTCTAGAGGCAATTGCGACTTGGGCAACTCCAAGGAGGGTATTTCAGGCAACTGTGGATCGAGAGTTGGACTCGAGGGTGCTGCCGAAGGTTGGGCAGGGCCTGGGGATGGCAGGGACAAGGGGGGTGGGGCCGAGAACGAAGGATTCGGATTCTTGGCGAATGCCTCAAAGGCATTGCCTTGAGTCGAACCGTTGGAGGCCGAGGGGACGCTCCCTGGGGCTGCTCGGCTGGCCGAGGAACTCGACGCGGGAGCATAGTTTGGTTCCGGTAAATCGACATCCGCGTTGAATACATCGGGGTCGACCAAGCCTTCGATATGGTTTAGTTCCGGTTCTCGGTGATTCAGAGCGATGTAACCGCCGTAGAGCACAAAGAGCAACAAAACTACAACGACTGCTGTTTTGATCGTTTGCACTGCGGTCCTCCTGACCGTTTCGATTGTCGAAATCCGTTGCGAAATGCCGGAAACCCTCCGGACTCGGGGCCGATGCTAGAGAGGATCAAGCGTCGAAGTCAATCTCAATTTTCCCATCCTGTTCTCGGACGCAGTAGGGTTTGAGCATGGACTGGCAGGTCGCTGAGTTGTTTCCGGTTTTCAGATCGTACTTCCAGCCGTGCCAAGGGCATTGGATAGTACCCTCGGCGAGTTTTCCCTTGGCCAGCGGGCCTCCTTGATGCATGCAAAGTCCATCCAGTGCATAGACCGCACCGCTGTGCCGAAACAGGGCGATGATATTCCCTTGCCAGACGACTTCGATCCCTTGGCCCTCGACTAAGGCTTGGGATGTTGCAACCTCTTGAAATGCCATCTTTCGTGGTTCCACTTTTTGGAAAATTCATGACTTGGACGCTTGAGCGGTGTTGAAATCTAACGAATCCCATTCCGGGCTCCTAGATTGGACCAATTCAAACTGGAATTCTTAAGTACAATTCTACTGGGCACATTTTTTCCCTTCAGTTTCGAAAGACAGTCCCGGAGTCCCTCGATGATGTTCTCTCCATGTTTCGTTCCAGTACGCCATTGGGCTATGTTGGCCCTAGGATGTTGGATCAGCCTTACCGCAAACGGATTTGCAGACGACAAAATGCCTGAAAAAATTACCACGGTCGAGGGAATTACCGAGTTCGCTTTGGAAAACGGATTGAAAGTCTTGCTGTTTCAGGATCGAAGCCAACCCAAAGTGACCGTCAACTGCACGGTCTTCGTAGGTTCTCGACACGAAGGTTACGGCGAAGCCGGGATGGCACACCTGCTCGAGCACATGCTTTTCAAGGGTACCGAACTTCATCCAGAGATTCCCAAGTTGCTCAAGGACAAGGGGGCTGACTTCAACGGGACGACCTGGTTGGATCGGACCAATTACTACGAAACACTGCCGGCCAGCGACGAGAACCTTGAGTTTGCCATCCGCCTAGAAGCCGACCGATTGGTCAACAGCAAGATACTTGGCGAAGACCTCCAAAAGGAGTTTTCCGTAGTTCGGAGCGAATTCGAGCAAGGAGAGAACAACCCGGTTGGGGTCCTTCAGCAACGCATGTTCTCGACGGCTTATCAGTGGCACAACTATGGAAAATCCACCATCGGCAACCGCAGCGATATCGAGCGGGTCCCGGTCGATAGCTTGCGTGCGTTTTACCGCAAGTACTATCGGCCCGACAATGCCATGCTGATCGTCGCGGGTAACTTCGATCAAGACAAAGCGTTGGAGTGGATCCAGAAGTACTTTGGAGTCTTGGCCAGACCCAAGACCCCGTTGCCACTGACTTATACCGTCGAGCCTCCTCAGGACGGGGATCGGATCACAACGGTCCGACGCGTGGCAGACACACAATACCTCGGAGCGGTGTATCACATCCCTTCGGGCTCGGATCCCCTATTTCCGGCGATTGAAATCCTTTCGGTCATCCTGACCGATGTTCCGAGCGGACGGCTTTACAAGGCGCTCGTCGAGACGAAGAAAGCGACCTTCGTAGCCGCCGATGCACCTGCGTTGCACGATCCGGGGCTCCTGACGATTTTGGCTCAGGTTCCCAAGGATCAGTCGCTCGACGATGCCCGCAAAACGATGCTCGATACCTTGGAGAATCTCGCCCAAGAGCCAATCACGGAGGCCGAGGTCGAGCGTGTCCGAAGGCAATTGCTCAACCAACGCGAGATGCTCGGAGCCAAAACGCAGTCGCTCGCAATCAATTTGAGCGACTGGGCAGCCCAGGGCGACTGGCGACTGTACTTCCTGTTCCGAGACAATTTGGAAAAGACCACGGCTGCGGATGTTCAAAACGCCGCCCAGCGGTTCTTGGTCCGAAACAACCGAACCGTTGGGATTTTTGAACCGGTCAGTTCCGCCGATCGGATCGAGGTCCCGGATCGACCGAACCTCGAACCGATGCTCGCCGGTTACATCGGACGCGAAGCGGCCAGCGAGGGTGAACAATTCGAACCTAGCCCCAAGAACATCGAATCGCGGGTGACCAAGGGCAAGCTCAAGTCGGGGATCCCCTTTGCGATGCTCCCGAAGAAAACCCGTGGAAGCACCGTCAACGTCACGCTGAACTTGCGATTCGGAGACGAGGATTCTCTCAAGGGCAAGTCGACGGCCATCGAAATGCTCGGACCCATGCTTTCGCGTGGGACCTCCAAGATGCCACTTCAAGAGTTCAACGATCGGCTCGATGAACTCAAAGCCAATCTGAGCGTCCAATCGGCCCGCCAGATCCTGAGCGTGAGCATTGAGACCAAGCGAGAAACGCTTCTCGATGTGCTCGATGTCGTGCGGGAAATGCTCCGAGAACCTGGCTTTGACGCCAAAGAATTCGAGCTGCTCCGATCCCAGACGATCGCCGAACTCGAGAGCCAATTGCAGGAACCGCAAGTCCTCGCGATGCGGGACGTGACCCGCTCGCTGAACCCTTATGAGCGAGGAGACATCCGCTACGACGCGACCGTCGAAGAAGAACTCCAGGACATCAAAGCCCTCAAGCTCGAAGAAGTCCAATCCCTCCACGCAAACTTCCTTTCGGGGAGTCAGGGTGAAGTTTCCGTCGTCGGGGATTTCGATCCTGCCGAGGTGCAAGAGAAACTCTCGGGAATCCTCAGCAATTGGAAATCGAATATTCCTTACCAACGCGCTGCGGTCGCTCCGACACTCGATCTGCAAAAGTCGATCAAATCGATCGAAACTCCCGACAAAGCCAATTCGGTGTATTTTGCAACCCAGCAATACGCCATGCGGGATGATGATCCAAGCTATGCCGCATTGCTCATGGGCAATTTCGTGCTCGGCGGAGGCACTCTCTCATCGAGACTCGGGGATCGAGTCCGCCAACAAGAAGGCCTTTCCTATGGCGTCGGTAGCATGCTGCGTGCCAACCCTATCGACGAATTCGCATCGCTGAGCGTCTATGCGATCGCCAACCCCTCGAATCGAGATAAACTCGTCGAGACGATCGACCAAGAAGTGCGCAAGCTCGTCAAGGATGGTGTGACCAAGCAAGAGCTTGAGGCCGGGATTCAGGGCTTCCTACAGAGCCAGCAACTGAGCCGCTCTCGGGACGGTGCACTTGCTGGACTCCTCGCGACGAACCTCTTTGCAGGCCGCGATATGAGTTATTACGAGAAACTCGAAGAGAAGATCGCCAACCTCGATGTCGAAACGGTCAATGATGCGATTGCCGAACATATCGATCCGGACAAGTTCATCATTGCGACGGCTGGTGATTTCGCCAAACCGACTCCCGCGAAACCAGCTCCCGCCAAACCTGCGAATCCTTGATCCTGCGAGCGCTCTTTAGAGCCACCCAAGCTCCACGAATCTCGCCACGAATCGCTCCATGAACCGCTCCATGAACCGCACCCTGCCTCGAGTTTGCCAAGCGATACTCGGGAGCTGGCCTGCGGATCGCTGGAGCGGTACAACCGTGGTCGTGGCCCTTAGCGGAGGACCCGACAGCGTGGCGATGCTCCGGGCACTCGATGAGATCGTCAAAGCTCAGGTCGTTTCGGCGCAAACACGCCTGATCGTAGCGCACTTGAACCACCGTCTCCGCGGTGCACAGAGCGATCTGGACGAGGCGTTCGTGCAGGATCTTGCGCAGAGACTGGGTCTAGAAGCGGTCCTTGAGGCTGCTCCAGAGCCGATGCACCAAGGAGGAGAGTCTCGCTGGCGTAAGGCCAGGAGCGAATTTCTCCGGCGCACGGCTCTGCGACTCGACGCCCGATGGATCGCGACGGCAGCGACGGCCGACGACCAAGTCGAAACGATGCTCCACCATTTGCTTCGCGGGACCGGTCCGGCCGGATTGGCTGGGATCCGTACCGAAAGAATTTTGGATAACCAACTGGGGCTAGCTCATCCGATGCTGGGGGTTTGGAAGTCGGACTTGCTGGAGTACTTGAGTTCGTTGGGGCAAACCTACCGCATCGACGAAAGCAATTTGAGCGATGAATTTACTCGCAACCGCATCCGCAAGGAGTGCTTGCCCTACCTCGAGCGATTCGTCGGCTCGGACCGGCTCAAAGAACGTCTCTGGACGGCAGGCGAGTTGATCCGTCAGGAGCATGAGGTCATCGAGGGGATGGCCAAAGAGTGGCTCGACTCGGCTCCGATCCATTGGGAGCAAGACGCCTTAAAACTCGTAGACTCCAAGGGGCTCGATGCGTTGGCTTGGCCGGTCCTGCAATGCGCTCTGGTTCGGATATGGCATCGGATGGGCTGGCCACTTAGGGACGTAGGTCAGCCGCATTGGAATCGAGTTCGCAAGTGGATGGAAAAATCGCTCAGGACGCCCCATCCGCAAAGAATGCAGATGCCCGGCTGCATCGAGTTTCGTTTCCGTCGAGGTCAGCTTCAGATCCGTCGGATCGATGCATCTTCGGAGAAGTCCGCCGATTGAGCTTAGGCTCCGATAAAGTTTCCGTCTTGGTCGTAGCGGACCAAGGCGAAGTAGATGAAGATCACCACGAGCATGGGGATCACGGCCAGAAAGATCGGGTGAACCAGGAGGATCAATCCGGCCAGGATGCAAGCATAGAAAGTCCACAGCCAGCGTGTCTCTTTCCAAAATGCTTTGAAACGTTTCATCGTTCGAGATTTCCTGAAGGGATTACTTGGACATTTCCATAGCGGTCGCATGGAGTCCGGCGGTATTGCCAAAACGCAGCGATCCGGGCAAAAGGTTCGGATCCTTGATCGACGAGGCTTTGGCGAAGTCGAATGTTGGGATCGCCTCAGGAACCTTGATACGTTGGGGCCGCAGCACGGCGGCCGCGTCGAGTAGGGTACCTGTAGCACCGTCTGCTTGCCAAGCCGAGTTCTGTAATGTTTTGCTCGCTGGTGCATCGAGCAAGGCAAGTAGCACGGCGAGTTTCCGCAGATACAAACTTGGGTTGTACCCGTAGGTATAGCAAGCTGCGGGTCGTGGATTTTTAACAAGCGACTGCTCCGAGGCTCCGAGTTGGATCCCCCACGCATCGTCGATCGCGAGGATCGCTTCGTCGGATTTGGGGACTTGCGAGCTTTGGAGGTCCTGGACGATTCGGATTTTCAAGTTGGGGTTCGCGTTGCCCAGCAGCGGGGAGCCAGATCTGAGGATTCCGACGTTGGTCCCATCGGCGTTGACGATGCGAAGGGTGGAGATTCCGTTTTCCGATTTCGCTTCGGTGACCGCAAGAGATTTTGCGATGGTGTTGGCAGGCGATAGGATCGTCCTCCAGCCGGTTTGACGGATTTCGAGTGAGGCCGCGACCTTGGCCGATACGTCGTTTGCCCAGCGATTGAGCAAGTCGGCTTCGAACTCGATCCCACTTGGGGGCTTGGGATGCTGATCGTCCCAGACCGTCATCTCGGGAGCTTGGAGGACCTGAAAGTCTTTTTCAAGGATCGGTTCGCCGAGCCCTAAACCGAACAGACGGTTCATAAACCCGTACATCGGTACGCGGGTGACGTGATTGTAGTTGTGCGGAAAATGAGTTGCATTGTGTAGGCTGACCGCATCAGGTACACCGTACAGACCGTAGAGTTTCTTCAGCTCGGGAAAGCCGTCTTTGGCCATGTCTTTGGTCCAGTCGTTGGCTGCATTGACCCCCAAGGGGCGTGGAGCAGTCAAGGCTGCGATTTCAACATTGCCTGTATCGACCCGTAGGCCGACTGCATTTTCGCACGTGCATCCACCTTGCATGGACGTGCTGACCATGACGACCGGATAAGCCCCTGCGAAGCGTGGCTCGATGGCCGAGGCGATGAAGGTCTGAGTTCCTCCGCCGCTGGCACCGGTGATTGAAATCCGTTTCGCGTCGACATCCGATCGTTGCAGGAGAAATTCCAACGACTGGATGCTGTTGATGGTTTGCATCCCCATGATGTTTTGAAGCATGCCTTCGGCCTTGGTGCTATAGAGCAACCATTTGTCGGCAGCGACATCGGGGTTAGAAACTTTGTTTCCGAACCCGTGGACGCGTTCGGCGCTGATTTGCAGGCTGTCGGCGTTGCCCATCATGTCGTAGTGGAACACGACGATCCCCATGCGAGCCATCTGCACGCAGCGGGCTTGGAGGGGGCTATGGGCGGCCGATTCGAATCGTTCGGCACCGGTGCTCAACTCGCGTTTCATTTCCGCATCGGAGGTGTAGTAAAAGCGACCGTTGGTCCAGTGCCCGTGCGGACATAAAACAGCAGGTCGTTTTTGGCCCTCGGCCAGCGGGCTTGTCGGCGTGTAGAGGCTTCCGGTGACAAAAAAACCAGGCAAGCTTTCGAAATAGACTTTTTCGATCGCATAGCCATCCATCTCCATTCGGGAATGCACGACGGGTTTCATCGGCGCCAAAGTAGGCATAGGGTACATCCCCAACGAGACGAGCAATTGCTGCCGCAGATCCTTGGCCCGAGACTCCCAAGCCTCCTTGCTCTCCGGGACCGCGAACGGGAAATGGCCATCGAGATCCTTCAGCGCGTACTTGGACTCCGGTGCTCGAATCGGATCGACCGGTTCGATAGCCGAAGCGACATTTCGATCGAGAGCTAGGTTCGATAGAGCGGCCGTCGCGACAAGAGTTCGGATCCAGATCGAGCGGGTGCCGGAGCGGGTAATGCGGGAATCTCGAAATTTCATGGCAGAAGGCTCCTGGGAGGTGGGAAATGCTTGAGGATGCAGAGGAGAACCAAGGGGGCTAAAATGGAACGAAGTCCAAGTCGGTCCGAGCTCTATAATACCAACAATTCGCTCGGCGATGTTTTGGGTTCATGAGGCTCAGCGATCAAACCACCAACGAGCAAGCGGGACGACCATGCTATTGTACCACAGTGAAATCTTTGAAAAACACGACACCGGAACTCATCCCGAGTGCATCGCACGCATCGTCAATGTCAACAGGATGCTTGAGAAACAAGGCTGGATCGAGCGTTGCACGAAGCCGAATTGGATGGCCGCAACGCTCGAGCAGTGCAAGAGAAATCACACGGAGAAGTACCTGGATCAACTCCACCGTTGGTGCGAAGAGTCGGCTGGGCGTGTGGAGTCCGACACGGTCGTATCGTCGGGCTCATGGGATGCGGCCACCTTGGCGGCCGGCGCCGCATGCGATGCGGTACGTCGCGTTTGTCGTGGCGAGGACACGCAAGCTTTTTGCGCGGTTCGACCGCCCGGACATCATGCGTTGCGGGATGCTCCGATGGGATTCTGCTTGCTCAACAGCGTTTCGATCGCAGCGCAGCACGCACGCTCTTTGGGGTGCGAAAAGGTCTTGATCGTCGACTGGGATGTGCATCATGGCAACGGCACGCAGGCGTCCTTCTGGGAGGATCCGACGGTGGGATTTGTATCGATCCATCGGTTCCCTTTTTATCCTGGAACGGGTCGTGTCGATGAAACCGGGACCGGAGATGCTCTAGGCACCACGGTCAATATTCCCGTCAGCGCACAGACCGGCCCGAAGAGCTTTCTCGATCAACTTGCAACTCAGACGGAGAAGTTTGCTAAGAAGTTCAAGCCCGATTTGATTTTGCTCAGCGCAGGGTTTGATGCCCATGAGAACGATCCGGTAGGGGGATTGAGTTTGCAATCCGAGCATTACTTCGAAGCCGGAAAGTGGATCGCCGCTTTAGCGAAGGAACATTGCCAAGGAAGGTTGGTGTCGCTTCTTGAAGGTGGCTACCACCTAGAGCACCTACCCGAGTCGCTCGATGCTCATCTGCGGGGCTTCATCTCCGATTAAACCGCTTTGAGCCGATCGCAGCGATCGGATCAAAGCGGGCTGGTCCATCGCGATGGCGAATTTTTTTTGAACCAAATACGGGCAAGCCACGCACTTCTTTTCTAGAATCGACAGCGGTGTTGATCGCTGGCCAGCGCACAGGTTGAAAGCACACCTGAGCAACACTTAGGACCCAATCACATTGATACCTAAGGAGGGATTGCTATGCGTTCCATCGCTGCTGGCTGGACTCGTCGAATATTCGGTAAACGATTTCATTCGCTCCGCAATAGATTCTTGAATCGCAACTCGAAACGCAAACGAAGTTGGCTTCGAAGGGTCCTGTTCGAGAGCTTGGAAAACAGGCAACTGATGACCGCTTCGGCCTGGCTCGATCCGATCCCCGAACTGCCCGACGCTGGAGCCAACGCACCGGTCAGATTCCCCTGGATCGGCACCGGCGGGAACTTGTTCGGCCCCCGCGAAAAAGTCTGGATCGACAGTGTTACGCCCACGGTCGAAGGGGGAGAGCCAGGATCTTTCCGAATCGCTAGGTCCAACGCGCAGCCCCCCTTGGAAGTCACCTTCAATATCCTCGCAAACTCCACGGCTCAAAAGAACATCGACTATCTCGAGCCTAAAAGTATTGTCGTTTTCGAACCCGGACAAAGCTATGTCGATGTCCCAATCATCGCGATCGATGATGCGATTCCTGAAGCGACCGAATCGGTACGCTTCGTCCTCTGGGACACCTCCCGGATCGGTACGTGGACCCCACCGGATATTGCCAGCTTGCTCATCTCCGACAATGACCAAGCTTCTCGGACCACGGTCCTCGAATTGCTCCCACCGGTCGATGGCCACGAAGGCCATCAGAACGGAAAACTGCGGGCTCGCCGATCAGGTTCGAACGAACTGGCTCTCCAAGCCCCCTTCGAAGCGAGCTTCGGAAGTGGGCTTGTCGATGAACTCGACATACGGCTGAGCCCTAAGCAATGGAACTCGGAATCCCGGACCGGTTTTTTCTACTTCCCAGCCGGTGAATCGCTTGCCTCAGTCAGTGTCCAAGTCCTCGATGATCCCCAAGCCGAGAACACCGAATGGATGGAAATCCGTTTGCTCCCGAGTTCCGGCGGCGAGTACCTCCTGGGAGGCAAACCGCAACAAACCCTTCGCGTCCTCGACAACGATTCGCAATCCGGAAAAACACCAACCGATGCACCTGTGGTCAAGCATGTGTTCCTTTCGAATGACACCGGCTCCTCCCCGAGCGATCGTGTCACCTGGGACGAGCGGTTCGAGGTAGCCATCGATGGAAAATTGCTAGGCGGACGCTTGCAAACCGAATTCGATTGGTCCGGTGATTTCATTCCAGAGATCAGCTATTGGGTCGATCAAAGCCCTTCGTCGTTCGCAATCGACCCTCGGGAAATCGACCCGAGACTTGCCGAAGTTCTCGGCACGCGCATCGTTCGGTATCGCGCGAATTGGTACACCCAAGACGATGTCTTGATCCAGCAATCCCCTTGGGAGGACTTTACCTACCAAGTCGTCGAGAAACCGGACTCAGGACCCTTGCGATTGAGCGATTTGCGGCTCAAGGTCGATACGGGAAATCCCACCGACCGGATAACGAGCGTTCCCTCGGTTGTAGTCTCTATCCTAGGCCAGTATCCCAAGTCCGATTCGGAACTCTCGACGATTCGGATCGAATGGGACCAGACCGATGATGGCCGTGCTGACTATTCGGTTCTGCTCGCGATGGATCAACGCAGCGTCGAGTTCGACCCTCGCACTTTGGATCCTGCGTTTTCTCGGATTCCAGGACCTCGAACCGTTCGGGCCAGGCTCGTAGACGGTACGACGCGCGAACCTCTGGGCTCCTGGGAAACCATCGAGTTGACCATCCCGAATACTCCGATCCTACCTTGGATCGTCACAGAGATCACCCACAGGACTCCTGGGCTTTTGCAAGGTCGTCTGATCGATCCGAGTGGGACGGGCTTGAACCCCAACGCCGAGTCGCCCGACTCGGATTTTTCGGTGCAGATCGCCCGGGGGCCCGACGAACAATCGATCGCCACGGTTCCTGTCGAACAAGATTTCTCCTTCGAAACGAACATCGGGAACTTATCTCCCGGAACCCACACCCTAAGGCTCCGAGCGCAGCGGTGGTCGAGCGAACTGAGTATGTTTCTGAACGGCAACTGGACCGAGTACCGATTGGTCGTCTCGCCGAGTGAACCGCCATCGATCCCCATGCCTCGGCTTCGCAATGACACCGGATTCTCGAGCACCGATCGATCGACCAGCGATCCGACGATTCTAGTCGACCTGGTCTCCCATGCAGCCGCCCATGAGTCTGTGTTTCTCGATATCGATACGAACTCCGATTCCCAAGTCGACCGCTCCATCCGCGTCTATCGCAATGGGGAGTCCGACTCTAGCCTCATCGTCTATCACAACGATACCCTCGTAGTCGGTCCCCAGCACTACCGTTTTCGCTCTCGAATCGTCGATTCGCGTGCAGATTGGGAAACGGCCGGGGAATGGACCGATTTCCACTGGACTTATACGGCATTAAAAGCCCCCTCGATGTCGATCGCACTGCTGCGCGACGATGGCGTCTCGAGCACCGACCGGATCACGTCGAGCTCTACGTTAGTCGGACAGTTCATCCCCGGTGAAGACGGGATCGACGCGGAGTCCTCGCTGATCCAGGTCGATTGGGATTCCGATGGCAGGATCGATCAGACACTCCGCCCGGAACCCGACGGTAGCTTCACGATCCGACCTTCCCGGACCCCTGCAGGTCCGCGGCGTGTTGCGACTCGGATCGAATGGACAGATCCCTTTCGAAATACGATCCATTTGAGCCCTTGGACATCTTTCGACTTTCAACTGACCACCCCAACGGAGTCGGCGTTTGGCATTGGAAATTTGCGACTGCTTTTCGATACCGGGATCGACTCGACGGATCGCATCAGCAGCATCGCGACGATCACTGGGACGGTTCCTGACGATGATCGCTTCGCTGAAGCGGGACTTGGCCAACTCGTCGAGGTCGATCGCAATGGCGATGGTCTTGCGGAGGAGCAAGTTTCCCTCGATCCCTCGGGACGCTTTCATTACTCCCCGATGGGGCTCCCTTTGGGTGCTCATGGGATATCCTTTCGGAGCCGAAGTCCCAAATCGGACCTGACCGGCTTTACAAGCAGTCCCTGGCAACTGTTCGACTTCACCTATGTCGCCTCGACCTTGGAGCCCTTGGTGATCGATTCGATCGGGCTAGTCAATGATTCGGGCATCGCCAACGATCGGCGAAGCGAGCAAGGAATCATCGCAGGCCGCGTGTCGAGCCTATCGGGCGTCGCGGGCTCTGTCGTGATGGTCGATCGCAATCAAGATCGCTTAGCGGATCACACCCTTGCAGTGGATTCTCAAGGGCGGTTCCTCTTTGACCCAAAGCTCACATCGAGTGGTCAGTCAACGTTTTCTTTTAAGCCCATGCGACTCTACGATACCGAGGGGGGCCTATCCGCGACGAGCCGATGGACGGATTTCACGATGGTGATCGAAGATCAACCCGATGCATCCCCTGAACTCGACGGTTTGATTTTCGTCCCAGGCGACCGTTTTGGAGGCGCCAAGATCGTCGGCAAAGTCCGCTCTCAGAGCCCTGTCGAAGCGATACGGATCGAGATGGACACCGATCGAGATGGCCGTGCAGACCGCACTGCCGCTTTGAGCGCATACGGTGATTTCTCGATAAGCCTCGATGATCTAGCGCCGGGGGGACATGCCTATCGGCTGCGCGCCGTGTCGAACAAAGGATTGAGTTCCTCGCTCGAGGTGGGAGCATGGCAATCGCTCGATTTCGAATTGCCCGCCCCACCGACGAGTCCGTCGCAAATCGCGGAGCTCAAGCTCCGAGTCGACGATGGATTCGATCATTCGGACGGAATGACCAGTGACCCGAGTTTGGTCGGTCGGGTCACTCGCCCCAGAGCCCATGGGATGCTTGTCATCGAGTTCGATACCGATGGAGATGGACTCGCCGATGACCGCTGTGTCGCCGCCGAGGATCTTGTCTTTCAATACACTCCAACGCAGCTTGCGCCTGGAGCGTTCCACATGCGCGCCCGCACGGTGGAATTATTGCACACAGGAAATGTATTGCGTAGCGAATGGTCGGAACTTCGAGGGACTCTGGTATCGAAAAACGTGGGCGAGTTGCGGATCGATTCGATCGAATTGCTCGGCGATTGGGGGCTTGCCCCTGACGACCGACGTTCGAGCCAACCGATGATCATCGGCTTTGTGGGCAATGGGGTCCAAGGAGCCAGTCAGTGGGTTTTGGACATCGATCTGGATCGTGACGGAACGAGCGACCAAAGCGAGTTGTTTTGGGGAAACCGGTTCAGCATCGTGCCTAAGATCCCGCATTATGGGATGGTGGATATGGGATTGCGGATCCGTTCGAACGACTCGACCCTGGCGAGCGCATGGCATTCCTTGAGTTTCCTTTACCATCCCGAGCCTAGGAGCCAAGAAGCAAATCTTTGGGTGTCGACCTACCGGTCGATCACATCGGCGATGAACCAGGGAAACTCCCAGCATGTCCAGGGACTAGCCGCAGCGATATCGCAGCTTGCACTCGATAAGCAAACGGCAACCAGCGAGCGAGAGGTCCGCAATCAAGCTTCGGTCAGCCATCGGCTCCTGGCGATGCGGGAATCGGCAAGAGGATATTGGACTCAGATCGCCGATGCTCAGGTACAGTTGAGTCAAAGTCAACGCGAGGCTCTCGACGCTCTGCAGGAGCAATTGAGATCGACCGGTTCGCCAGAGGCGAATTTGCCTTTACCCGAGGAACTAGCGATTCAATGGCCGTCGGAGCAACTTGTCATGCTCCCCTACCTCGAGAGCGATTGGAGCCCTGCCGAGGAAACGCTTGCTCGCGCTCCGGTCCTAGCACCCAAAGATCCGGGTGAGCCCAGCGTTGCGAAGGTCTCTAGGAGCATCAAGCTCTCCGATGCTCTCTACCGTGACGACCTGAGCGATATCGGTATCGACTTGTCCGATCACGAGCATTACCAGTCCGAATTGCAGACGCTTCGCTCGAAACTGAACACCGACTACCAGACCCTCCGATCACAATCCCACGATAGGATTGCGCAAGCGCAGGAGTTCTACGACTTGGTCCTGACCGAGGCGGAGTCGGCGTATCGGCAGGCGATTCGAGAAAGCGGATTGGCCATGGACGGCATTTCCGCCGAAGATTACGCTCCTATTTATCAGCGATTCGCTCAGGAATCCCTCTTGGCCCAGGAGTCCTTTCAGGCAAAGCGCAAGGCGATCGACGCTCGCTACGAAGTCGCATTATCTTCGATCAGCCAATCGCATGCCGAGCAATTGCGGACCGCCGCGAGGAATCGCGATGCGAGTTTCGAAGCAGCGATCCGGGAATTGGCTTCTGTGCTCAATACGTTGCCACCTCCGGAATGGCCGGTCGTCAAGTCCGCGATCATCAAGCACGCGCAGTTGCGATTCGATGCAGAGCATCTGTATGAACAGACGATCCTGAACCTACGCGTCGAGGAGCAGAAAGCTTCTTTCAAGCTCCAGCGGGAACGGCTCACAGAGAACGCTCAAGCTCAACGTCAATTCGCTATCGAAACCTCGGAGATCCAGCGAGTTCGAGATGCGGCACTTGCCGAGCAAAAGTTCCAGTTTTCACGTCGTCGATCCGATGCGGCCGAGCGTTCCGATCGCGCTGTGGAAACGGCAAGCTATGATCTCAAGGTAGCTCGCGATCGAGCTTGGGCGGAACTCGAACAAGCGAGGAATGAAGTCGAACACGATCGACGAATCGGTTTCGATGGACTGATGCGACGATTCGACCTGGAGCGAGCGACTGCACTGGTCTCGACCCTCACACAGATCGATCAGGCCCTTTCGACTCCGGACTCCCACTCGAACTTACGGAAAGCCAGCAGTCGACTGGAACTGCTCAACGCTTGGAATACCAAGTTAGAGCAAAACAGCATCGCCCAGGCCGACCTATGGAGACAGTTTGCTTCTGCGAAAACAACAGCCGAGTTGAATAAGCGCCTTGGGGATCTAGCCGATGAGCATGCACAAACACTCGAGCGACTCGAGGCGACCTGGGGATTTCGAAAAGAGCATGCTGCCTTGGTGCAATCCCACGCCAATGACTTGACCCAGCTAAGGTACGATACACGATCCGCGAACATCGAAGCCGAACATCTGCAATCGCTCGATACAGGGCTCATGGGGATCTCTTACCTCCAAGGGGAGTCCTCCCTAGGGTCTGAGTTCAGTCAGCGCCGCCTCGATGCGATGGTCTACACACCGCCTGAGCCCCTTAATTGGCTAGGAGGTTGGGGGTGGATCAACGGTGATTTCTTGATCGCCGCAAGCGGGAGTGTGAACATTCCTGCTGAGACGGAATTTCAAATGGTCTACGATCAATCCGTAGCGACCGCCGAGCTGATCTATCGCACCGAATCGAGTCGTATCGCGATCGATCATAAGTACTTTGAGCAACGCGATACGATCGAAGCGGGTTTCTTGCAGGAGGCCGATTCGCTCCGCGCAGGGAGTTTAGGGTCCGAGGTGCAATTGCAGCGCCGTTTTCATCTGGCCGTCGCTCAAGCGGACCGCAAACACTCTCTTGGCCAAATCGATCGAAAGGTCGATATGGAACTAGAGACTGCGACCGCGGAAAAGGACTACCGCATCGCCGGGAATGACTCGATCTTGAGGATCGAACAGGAGCTATCCGCCGGCCTCAACGCGTACCGACGTACCATGCATAGGATCCAATTGGATCGATCCATCGAGGAGTGGGACGCTTATCTATCGAGTATTCATCGATGGCGAGACAACGATCCGTCCGATTGGACCGACTATATCCTGGCCGAAGCGATCGCAGCGCGTCGTCTGGGGGTCGAGCAAGCGCAGTTGACCATCGGAATGGCCGATTCGCTTGCCGAGCGAAAGGCGAACGATGACTTCAAATCCCTTCGTATCGATCGATGGGCAGACACCGAAAACGCGACGAGCGAGTTCGAGTACCGACGATCCAAGCTCACCGCAGAGCGCGAACTAGGCCGAGCGATCGCGGATGCTCAATTCCGATGGGCCGAGCAAACTGCGGGGGTATCGCAGGACTCCGGTTGGAACTTTGCAGTCCGGACCTATTCGACTCCGACCCAGCTTGAGTTGCGCCGCAGAGCAGCGGCGGTGACCGAACAAGCCGACCGGATCGATGCGCTGGCACAGCTTCACGCGAGCACGCGGCGGGCCGACGCCCAACGGAGCCATTCGCGAGGGATCCATCAGCTTTATACAGAGCTTGTTGCAAGCGGTTTCCAATGGGACCAGTATCAACGGGGACTGGATCTGCTCGATCGACTCTTCCGTGAGAATTTGGAGCACATTCAGACCGAACTTGTCCAGGCACAGAGTCAATCCAATCGTGATCTTCGCGAGCAAAGAGCCGAAATCGTGCGGCAGACGCATGTGGAGCTCGCGAGCGTTCCAACGGCCGAAGCGAGATGGGCGTGGAGGGAGGATATCCCGCGATTCGTCGGGTATCGTTCGTCGCAGCTCGAATTGGCTCAGAGAATCCAAGCCGCAGAGGACCGATTCACCCAGCAGGTCGCTTCACTGCAAACCGCTCGGGCCGAATCGACATCGCGGACCGAAATGCGACAAGGGGTCGATGCACGCGCAGTGCACTACGACGCGATGGAAAACGAAAGCAACGTCAGGGCCCATCGCGAAACCTCGTTGACCGAGGCCGCCGAAACCTTTGGATCTTCGGTGCTCGAATCGAAAAACACTTACCAAAAGCGGAGTTCCGATCGGCGGGCGATCGCTATGGAGAAGCTATACACTCCTATCGACTCTCAAACTCAGGAACACCTGAAAAACCAGGTTTCAGGGCAGCTCTTGCAGCAAGCGGTCCTTCGTGAAGCCAGCGCATGGAAGTACCAAAACGAGTCGATCATGCGTCGATCCGATGCAATCGATCGATCGGCAATCCAGCGGGAGACCCAACGGAAAATCCAGGACGCCCAAGAGCGATTCGAGGACCAGAGCGCAGAGCTCCAACGGACCGGTGCCCTCGAGCAGGCCCGTTTGCAGGGGGTATGGAAAGTGGCCAGTCAACAGGCGACCACAGCCTTCCGGAGGGCTGAAACGATTCTCGAGTCGTCCTATGAACAGCAGTCTCAAGAAGCGCTCGAGGCGATGAATCAGAGAAACCACGAACGGCGATTGCTCGATGCAGAGCAAATCGGCGAGGCATGGAAATCGTACTACTTGGCTATCCATCCGGAGTCCGGTCCTGTTTTCGTCCCACTGCGAAGAGAGTTCGATGGATGGTTCGGATTGCGTGTGAGCTCGAACTTGGCCGTGCCCACTCTTTGGCGGTCTCAGACCATGGCCTTCGGTGGACTTGCGGACCTTCGCAATCATAACGCTGCGGACTTGCTCAGGGAAAAGCTCGAAGCGCTCGGAGGGGTCGAGCAATCCAATCGCATCGAATCCCAAGTGGAATTTGCACTTAGGATTTCCGAAGCAAAAGTCCAGCGGATCGACGCGCGGGCTCAGGCTCAACGAGAGCGACTCCAAGCGACCAGCAACGCCGATCGCCAGCATGCTCAACGGGAGCATGAATCGTCGGTCCGTGTCAAAAATCAACTCGCCGAGTTGCACGCCGACTGGGCCTTGCAAAGAGATCAAATGGAAGTCGACTCGGTTGAATCGATTCAAAACCGGACGGCGCAGAGGGCGGAGCAAGCCGAAGCGATCGAACGGAAATTCCTCGAAGATTCGCAACGAGCCGCCCTGGGATACGAGCGTCATTGGGCAATAGTCCAAGCCGACGCCCATCGCGCAATGGCTCGCAAGCAAAGCGATTCGCTCGAGCGAGCTGCGCACGAGGATTTGCGGTCGCAGGCGTTGGCGGCCCATGCCAAAGGCTACGCAGAGTGGATCGACGAAGTCTCATCCGACTATGTCGCTTGGGTGGAGGCACGATGGAACAACCAATCGTTCGAACAGCTTGCAGATCGAGATGCTCAGTACCGCAGAGCGATTGCCGAACGTCTCGCGCATGACGGTTTGGCAAGGCAAAGCGATGCAGCCGTCCGCGCATCGGAGCGGGAGCGAACCGAGCTTGAATACCTCGCAGCCCGTGAACAAACCGCAGCCGAGCACCAAGCGGCACAGCAGCGACGTCAAATCGATCTAGAGTATCAACTGGCGGTGCTCTCGAACCAAGCGGTGTTTCACAAGGCAACCGAGCGATCCGAGGGTGTGGCTCAGGTTATGAAACTGCGAGGGTATCCAGCAATAAACCAAATGCGAGAGAAGAGTTTGCTTGTCGCCGAGGCTCTTTATACCCAGGCTCGCGCCGAGGCCGATGCGTTGAAGGTCTGGCAGCAGCAGGCAGCCAACGAGTCCCTGCGGATGCATCTAGAGGATTCCCAACGGACCGACCGGCTCAGCACGGCTCTTCGCCGTCTAGAGCACCAACGCGAGGTGATCCTCTCGGAGTTCGAGCAAGCGCATTCCGATGCGATGGCTCAAGCTCGTTACGATTACCAAATTCAAACGATTCAGTCCGAGAGCGAATTGGCACGCCGGCAGGGCCAGGTTCAGGCGCAATGGCTTATGGCTGCATCCGAAGCGAGGATCGTCGCAAGGGAATCGCTCCAAGATTCCGTTCCGGGAGCTTGGTCCGATTTCCTAGTAGGGCTAGCCGAGCACGAATACCAAATGCTAGGGGACTGGAATGCGGCCGAGCGGCGTTGGATCGATAGCCGCGGTAGCTCGGATAATCAGTACCAGCATGAGATCGGCCAAGCTCAGCTCGACCGATCGCTCATGCTGAGCCGAGCACAGAAAGGATCCAAGGTATTCGAAACTCAACAGGAGCAAGCTCACTTCGAATCCAAAAGCCAAGCCTTGGTTGCGTTCCTCCAGGAGTTGGAGTCTCCGGCACAACGGTACATCGAGCAAGTCACCTCGGTGGAAAACGCCTTGACCCAATCCCTCGCGTTGGCTCAAAGAGATTGGAAAGTGGATCTCGACGCGTTGAGATACCAACAAAGGGTCGACGAGGCGCATCGAATCCGCAATTCCGAGCTCGAGCGTTTGGCTCGACTTTGGAATCGCGACTTTGCCAATGCGATGGCAAACCGACGGACGACCCAAGCCGATGCGGAGCGAGCCAACCGAGTCGCGCGGATCGGAAACGAGTTTCGGAATGCACAGCAAACGCGAGATGCGGCCAAGGAGTTGATCGAGAAAGAGGCCGATGCGTATTGGAATTCCGAACGCAATTGGGCTGCGGCGGAGAGGGAGTATGCGCAGAGCACTGCGGATCTGCAGCGAGGACTTGCCGAGCGCATCGATCGGGAGCAAGACAGCCTGTGGAGCGAATTTTTTCTCGATATCACCAGGGCCAAGGCCGATTCGATCGAGCGGACCGCGTTGGCGATCGAAAGCAAGGCCGTTGAAGAATCCCAGGAACAGACCGAGCATGAGAAACTCCAGGGGAGCTTGCAGTGGGGTTGGGATCTGGCCGAGTGGACGGCAAGCGACCTGGCGCGTCGAGCCGTCGTCGAGTTGGATTGGAGGCTCGAGGGTACGAGGATCCAAGCGATGCGAGCCTTGGCACAAGCGATGCTTTCGAATCAGAGCACGCTTGCGATCCCCGAACCCGATCGCGGTTTCTTGGATCTGTCGGTGTTCCGGCAGGTTCCGCCCGCGGATCGCCGTTACGAATTGCTCTTCGGACCCCAATTAAGTCTGAATCAGGCTCCATGGAATTGGCAAGACACCGGATTTTTGCAATGGATTCGCTCACCCCAGGAGCAGTTTGCTCCGTCGTACTGGTCGCTCAAAGCGATCGTTCAGCATCGGAGTCTATCGATGGAGTCCCTAAGGTTCGAACCGGTGCAGTTGCCTGAGGCTTTCCTCGAAGATGGGGTTGATCTCGAGGGAGTTTTTTCGAAAGTCACAACTCCGACGATCCGCATGATGCCGTCGGAAGACTCGACGCACCAGTCCATGATACGATCGGCTCGGGAGTTACCCGAAAGCCAGATCGCTTGGTTGGATTCCCACGGAAGGGTGTTAGGGGCCATGGAGCGGCCCGATTTTACCGAGCTGTTTGCCGATCGAACGATCGTCTGGGATCTGCAGATCGCTCCGAGTCCCATCGCGGACACAGTGCCCGAATCGCAGGAGCGTTTCTTTATCAACAACCAGGACCAATGGAGCGAATTTATACGTTTAGCGAATTACTCTTATGAAGGTCCCTCGGCGGTTGCGACCAGTCCACAGGTGCGCCGTTGGATGAGCAAATACCAGAAGCATGTTGGAGCGGAGTTCGATGCCGCAAGTGAAAAATTGCGCAACAAGTACGATCCATCGAAAACGATCGAGCGATACGATCGGGTGGTCGAGGTCCAAGGGGTCGCCTATTGGCAGCACACCGTCGGGATCGAGCCGAGTCGAATCGAAGGTCCCCTCGCGATCAAATCGGTGAGGACCAAGATAGGGATGATCGATCGCCATGGATGGGTTTATCTGCCTTCAGGCCAGCGGGTGCTCTACACGGCATTGGTCAAATGGGCCGACGAGTTGATCATGGGAAGTTCGCAGGAGATCAGCCGACTGATCGACGGATTGATATCTCCTTTTGCGATCCAAACCGAGTCGAGGCAATATGGGATCTTCATCGGTGGGACGGGGATGCACATGTTCGGCCTGGGCAACGTCGAGCGGCTATACAACATGTACGATGGGACCAAGTTCTACTATGGTGGGGTTGGTAATCCGGCGGAGTACGAATCGAAGAATCGGGGGTTTGCCGACAATGGAGCCGGTTATGGATGGACGGAGATTCTCGACCGCATCGAAGCCGATGTTCTGTCTCACTATCGCGGTTGGCAGAAGCTCCATGTTTTTGGTTGGAGTCGGGGTGCGGCCATGGGGATCGAGTTTGCAAGGAGAATGGGCCGATATGGAATCGAGGTTGAGTTTTTGGGATTGTTCGATCCGGTCTATTCGTATTTTTTACCCGGCCAAAGCTCCTCGCTGATTCAATGGAGTCCCCAGGGTCGGCAGGGCAATTACGTCTCGGCGATTCCGACGACGAATGTGAAAGCCATCGGTGCGTTGTATGCGATCCATGAGGATCGGAGTTTCTTTCCCGCCACGAGATTGACGCAGGATGGAATAACCCGAATGAAGTTGATGAAGTCGCCCGGAGCGCACGGGGAGATCGGAGGGCATTTCCTGAGCGATCTTTCTCTGCAGCGAATGAATCTCCGAGCGATGGTGGAATTTGCGATGCTCGATGGAAACGTCCGTATTGCATTTCGGGGGATCGAGCAGGATTTGGTACAGATTTTCTCTTCACCCGTGACCAAGAAACTGCAGACCCAAGCGATCGTCGGGCCGGTGACTCGGATCGAAGGGCGGGGCAAGGCGTTCGCGGCATCGGAGATCTCCAGTTGGCAGGCGATGCGAGCCGATGAGTACTACCGAGAGCTCATCGAATGCTCCGTTCAGAGGTGGAAGCCCAGCGGCTATGGATTTCAGAAAGGGAGGTGGACCGGAGCGATCGCTTATGGACTGGAGTGGGGTCACGAGGTTTTTCCTCCCTCGATTTTGCCGAGCCGCCAGAGCTTAGGTCCGATCCGCCAGACCCCTTATTCGCATTATCGCCGGGATCTCGATTGGTGCGAGCTGGAGTTGTGGGATTTGGAATTCATGCAAGATGCCTCGGGCAGGAATCGGCTCACTGAGCGGCAGAAGGAACGGGTACGCTTTTTCTATCAGCTCAAAGTCGACCCGAGGACCGGCGGTTGGTTGTTCAACGGCAGGCCGGTAGACAGTTTTGATGCTATTCCTAGCAGGGATGCTATTTCCAGCAGAGGCCCTCGTGGAGGGCATTGAGATTGATGCATCCGGACTCGGTGACGACGACCAT
>Ga0208086_1000097_pt1 | contig 22021 bp, 18 predicted proteins | sample LakMenEpi06Jul10_FD_150675 | JGI IMG/M metagenome (GOLD analysis project Ga0208086, IMG submission 150675) | Freshwater microbial communities from Lake Mendota, WI - 06JUL2010 deep hole epilimnion (SPAdes) | ecosystem: Environmental > Aquatic > Freshwater > Lake > Epilimnion/Euphotic zone ...
AGTAGTAGTAGTAGTAGTAGTAGTAGTAGTAGTAGTAGTAGTAGTAGTAGTAGTAGTAGTAGTAGTAGTAGTAGTAGTAGTAGTAGTAGTAGTAGTAATTGAAGATATTTGCGTCTATATGAAAGTTCACTTTAAATGCAAGTCTAAAAGAAAAGCAACGCACAGCATAATACTCGTTTTAGGTTTAAAGGTTCCAAACGTTTATAGATACCTAGGTTCGTAGGTTCCTAGGTTCTTTGGTTGAAGCAACATTTGTTAGTCTACGCAAATGCCGCGCTGCATTGGTCCTAAAGCAGGTTCCTACAAAGGCACCGAGCCATCGCCCAAAGGGTACGGCTACTGCGCACGCAACTGCGCCGAGCTGAGCACTGCCAAAGGTAGGGATGGCCAAGTGTGGATTGTGTGGAACGGCAAGTGGGTGCACTATTCTGACTCTGTGAAGAAACAGGTTGCCGACAACCACTTGAAAGTCACGCGTCTCAAAGTCAGTATTCCTCGCGCGAAACCCACTCAAAAGCGCCGCCCTGTCAAAAAACCCGGTAAATCCCCAAAGACCAAAGCCAAGCCTAGACCTCGTAAAAAGATCAAACGCTAAGCACAAGTCAAAGAGTCGCGCCAAAAAAGCATGCCAAAGAGTCACGCCAAAGAGTCAAGGCAAAAGAGATGATCACAACTTCTTGTAATGCACACTTCTTGTAATGCACATTAAAAACTAAAGCCTTTTAAATGTTAGAGTGTTGGTAACGTCCAACGTCACACAAGGTCAAAGCATGCTTGACCGTTCAGAACGCAACCAAACCATGGCACATGACAATACTTGTACTCGACGTAAAGCTGGACTTTGCTCTTTTTCAGTAACGAGCGCAAGTCGTCGTCACTAGACTTGTAACTCGACTTGCGACGCGCTCCTCGACTTTACCCACATCTCCGCAACGTCGATGTCTCGCCCGCGACCAAGTTCGGCAATTGGGACTTCCCAGCAATGCAACTTGCTGAGTGGTTTGATGACTGTGTGTAACGACGAGTGTTTTTCGTTGTTTGCCAAGAATGCTTGGGACACAACCACCATGTACCCTCCTCGGTTTGCGAGGTTGACTTTTACCAAATCGGTGTTGCAATCTTCTTGACCCTTAATTAAGACAAACTTGAAGACATGGAACGGTTTCTTGAAACTTGGCAAGTGCCGTCAACGTCATGCCCGTCATGTCTAGTACACACCCGGCAACACAATGGCGCCCGGATGTTGAGAGCCATCTTGCAAGACCAAAATGTCCAGTGTTGAGTGTGTTGTGTTGGTACTATGCTTGTTTTACTTGCACAGTTTGGGTTTTAACATAAACTACGACTCATATTAAGTACACATTACAACTCAACGTCGCGTTTTCTTTAAAGCAAGACGCACACTCCGCCTTGCGTTTGGTGCGTCACATAACCATGCCCGCTTGCGGCGGCTTTGCTCGCCGGGTATGTTGATAATTATAGTGTCTTTGCAACTTTTGGTGTCACGTGTAAAGTCACACTTTGCATCACAAGATACGTTTGTCAAGACTTTTGTAGAGACTTTTGCCGAGACGTTTGTTGTCGAGATGTTTGTTGTCGAGATGTTGGTCGAGACGTTGCTCGAGACGTTTGTTGTTGAGACGTTCGTCGAGACGTTTGTTGTTGAGACGTTGGTCGAGTATGTAAACAAATTGCGTTTCATGTCATGGTTTGGAGACACATCGGGTGACGAGTGTTGAGTCGAGTCGAGTTTCGAGTCGAGTGACGAGTCGAGTGACGAGTCGAGTGACGAGTCGAGTGACGAGTCGAGTGACGATGTAGGATCAGATTTCTTCGTAATGTACACACACTCGGGCGACACTCCGGGAGACAAGTTTGGTGTCGAGTTAAGAGGCGAGTTTGGTGTCGAGTTTGGTGTCGAGTTAAGAGGCGAGTTGGGTGTTGAGTTTGGTGTCGAGTTAAGAGTCGAGTTGGAGGAAGGTACAGAAAAGCTTGCAGCCAAGTCGGAGAGTCGGCAAGAGGCTTTGGCAAGCAAGAGTTTTTGTATGGCTTGTCGCTCTACCTCGACGGAGCGGCAAAGAGCAGCAAGGTTTGCTTGTCGGGCGGCTAGGTCGCGCTCGATGCCGAGAAGCTCGAGCTGGTCTTTTGAAGAAGAGCGAAAGTCGGACACCAAGCACTCGACCATGTTGCAGACTTGGTCGATGCCCTCTGTGAAGTGCTGCTTTGCAAGCTCGACCATGTTGGTGGCCCACCGAAAGTTTTTTTGGAGACTCGTCTTGGCGTGCTTGCGCATCACACCAAGCCCAACTCCAAAGATGCACTCGTGGTTGGCAGAGGTCAGCAAGTAGCCCAGTGTGTCGCCTCTTTTGACAATCTTGTCAAACTTGGAAGCCGTGTCAACAAACATGGATGCAAACTTGCAGTCTTCCAGCTTGGAAAACTTTTGGCCGCGCCGCTCCTTGACTTCCAAGATGGCGCTTTGCGGCTTGCCGTGCCGGATCCACGACACGACCACATCACCTTTGTCCGAACAACTCTTGCGCTGCGCTGCACTCTTGCGCACCACCAAGTCGGCTTTGACCAACTTCAAACCAACTATCTCTCCCGGCAAACACGACACAAAGTCGGCGTCGTTCATCCTCTCGTTCAGCTTGTCCACCAAACAACCAACATGCACGTCTGACAGCTTCAAGTCTTCTACAAACGTAGGGTCCTTGACGTCCAAGTAATGTGTCATCTTGTTAAAAGTCTTAGTCTTTTGTCGTGGTAGCAACACACACATCAATCCTTTTCTACTAGTATTTCGCGAAGTTGGCATAGAAGTGGCATCATCTTGTTTTTCAAGCCGACATATTTGTGCGCTTTTCGTCGAGTGAACAATTTTATAAACGAGGCCCGAACAACTCGGGTCGGGTTCCAAGTTTTGAAAGGTGAAACTTGGGCAACTACTTGTTGTCAGAAACTTGAGTTGGTCGGGCAACCTTTTAAAAATGCGAGTTGAGAGCCGAAAAACCCTAGTCGGGTCGGGTTCCAAGTTTTGAAAGGTGAAAGTTGGGCAACTACTTGTTGTCAGAAACTTGAGTTGGTCGGGCAACCTTTTAAAAATGCGAGTTGAGAGCCGAAAAACCCTAGTCGGGTCGGGTTCCGAGTTTTGAAAGGTGAAAGTTGGGAGAAATACCTTTTTTTGGAGGCTTGAGTTGTTCGAGCAATCTTTTGAAAAATGCGAGTTGAGAGCCGAAAAACCCTAGTCGACAACCAACCCAAGCGTAGGCGAAAACATTTATCAACTCGGCTTGCTTTCTTCGACCTTTGACCAACCAAGCAAAGGCGTCAAAAGTGTAGGATAAATTTGTTTACCTAGTAAAAACAAACTTGTCAACTTGTGCGTGGCAGCACTGGAAATTAAAAACAGGCAACGACAAGTACAAACGTGACAAAAGTCATGAAGCACATCAAGCTTTATTTTTACCCGTTTGACTTTACACACAAGACCTTGACGGCAAGGCAAGTCTTGGACGTTGCCAACCACCCAGACGGGTGGTGCAAGCATGCCAACGTGCGCTTTGTCGAGTGCAGGGAAGACCCGCATGTGGTGCTGCGCTTGTTTGACAACCAGCGCATTATGAAAGAGTTTCCTGGATTCGAGGGCTTTTCAGTCACACGCATGGACGTCAAGCCGCGCCAAACCTTTCTCAACTTGTCCAACATCCAAAACCCTCCCCGTGACTACACAGGAAGCCATCAAGACTACCTCTTGTATGCTGTCCAGCACGAACTTGGACACGCAGTGTTTGGAATTACCTTGCACTCCAAACCTTCCGAAACATCCCCTCAAGGCGCTTGCAGCACAATGTACCAACAAACCAGAGGCACCAAACTCTGCAAACCAGGACTCTATTTCACACAACAAGCCATCCAAGCCGCCAAAGACTTTGTTCAACGCCTCGAACCTTCTTCTTCTTCTTCTTCCAACTTGAACTTTGGTTCTTCCACATCTTCTCCTTCCACATCGTCTCCTACCAACTTTGGTTCTTCTTCCAACTTTGGTTCTTCTTCCAACTTTGGTTCTTCGTCCAACGTTGGTTCTTCGTCCAACGTTGGTTCTTCTTCCAACGTTGGTTCTTCTTCCAACTTTGGTTCTTCTTCCAACTTTGGTTCTCCTTCCAATAGTTCTTTGCGGCTTCTCGACTTGCCTAGTGTGGGTGTAATGTCCAACACGAAAAGCCCAAGTTTGGCGACCAAACCTCGTGCGTACAAACAAAAGCGACACCAAGTTGCAAAATATAGACCTCGTAGTAGTACAGTCCGAGCTCAAGGTATAGTGCGCCCGCAAAAGCGCAAACGTAAACGTCAAGCAAAGCAAATCAAGCAAAGCAAACAAGGTAAAACAAAAAGAAGGAAAACATAACGCTCTGTCAAAGCAATAGATGGAACCATAGTACCATTTGGTACCATAAGTTTGAGTAAGATACGTTTGAGTAGGTCAGGGTTGTAGTAGTTATATAGCGACATATGATGGTCATAATTTGTTGGCACAATCTTTTTTTTTCGAGTTGTGGTAAGTTGGGTTGCAAAGTGCAATCCTGGATTGCACAACACAAAAATGTCGGGGCGCTTGGTGGGCGCTTTGGGAAGGGGTTCTTTTGGGAACGTTGTAAATTTTGGCGGCCATGCCGTGAAGTTGTACCGCGAGGTGCCGTCCAATCGCGAGTTGGAAGTCTTGTGTTGCAGGTACCGCGGCACGTACGTCGAGGTGGACCACAAGAGGTGCAGCATCGTGACGAACGTTTTGATCAGAGCAGGTTTTGTTAGGTTTAATCTTTTGGTTTGCGATGCAGGGTGTATGTGCTGCAACGAGCTGTGCGCCAACAACTCGCTCGAGCTCAAAGATGCTTCTGCAATAGCCCAAAACAACTTGCTGTGCCGGCAACACTGCCACCTTCAAATGGACTTGATGGACACGAGCTTGTGGAGTTTTTTGCGCGACTACAAAGTGACTTTGGCAGAGTGCTTGGAGATTTTTCAAAGAGTGGCGCACATGGTCGCCAAGCTAGCTAAGAACGGCATCTTGTTCACCGACCTCAAGGCTTCCAACGTTCTCGTCAAGCACTTGCCGAATTGCAAACTAGACCTTTTTCTTTGCGACGTTGGCGGCGTGGCTTTTGCCAACACCACCACCAAAAACCCCGACTTCCTGTACGTCATGCGCAACCAAAAACGCACAGTCATCTTGCCCAGCGACGAGCGCCAAACCGACTTGTTCATCAAGAACTGCGTACCCTGCAACGCCACGGTGGTCAACTACTTGCAAGACTTGCAAACCGACTGTGCTTGCTCAAGGCAGTTTTCGGACACCTCCCACGTCACCAACCAGTTTGCCTTGGTCGGCCTCCTCATGGAAGTCATCGGCATCCGCCCTCCAAGCTACACCATCATCGACGAACAATTCCAAGAATACAAAGACAGCTTTCCAACTCCCAACGACTTTTTGCTTGCAAGCTTGCCTTCAAACCTGGCCTCTCCCGACGCAACTTGCAACGCAACACCAAAAGCAACACCCAAAAAAGCACCCAAGGCAACTTGCAACGCCACACAACAAGCAACACAACAAGCAACACAACAAGCAACACAACAAGCAACACCAAAGTCAACACAAGAAGCAACACCAAAGTCAACTTGCAAAGCAACCAAGGCACCTTGCAAAGCAACACAACAAGCAACACAACAAGCACCACCAACTTGTGCCGAATCAGACAAGAACCCAACTCCCAACCTCCATGCGGGTGGACTTGACCATGCTACCTTCAACCACGTCAAGCAAGAGCCCCTTTTGTCTTCTTCTTCTTCTTCTTCTTCTTCTTCTTCTTCTTCTTCTTCTACTACTTTTAATAGGCCGCTTTTGATTCGTCCTCCTCCTTCTACTCATTCTTCTTCTCTTCGTCCGACACCTCCTCTTCCGCCTCCACCACCTCCTACTACTAGTCAAGCCGTGATTCCGTTGGACGAAACAACTCAAAAAGTGTTGACTGTGATTGCTTACGTTTGGGACGTGTCGAGCGCGTGGCAGCTGGTTGCTAAGGACTACGCGACGTGGCTTGCCGAAGCGGTAAAGCAAGCATTGATGTAACAAGTAAACGAGCTTCAACAAGATTCAACTTTAAAAAAACATCGTTTGCTTACCTTTTATTGCAAAAGTAGGCTTTCTTGTGCAAGTCAAAGCAACCGCTTTACTTACTAAGCGGTACACGCCTCGAGCCACGACAAATCCAGAGATTGCAAAAGGCGACATGCTGACACCCCACCCTATAGTTGACGCGACGCTTTTACCGACTACGTGTCGCATCAAAGTTGGTCTGGAAGTTTGCGGTAAGTCACCATTATACACCATTATACACCACCACTACCACCATACACCACCACCACTACCACTACTACTGTCTGGTTTTAGGCTCACCGCAAAACAAACTCTTTCGAAACCACCGCCACCGTCTTCCACCATGGCATCCATGATGACTCCCGGCGTCACCATGGGCCGTACGCCCGAGACGAGGCGTGTTTTAAACCATATGCCCGCAAACGGTCAGGTCGTCGTTGACAAATTGCGGTCAACCGTAATTATGCTACATACTCGCGGGGTACAACATTAAATGCCGACGCGTGGGGGATCAAGCACAACGTGCAATGTGTTTCGTGCAAGCAGCGAGGTTTTGTCTGCAAACGTAACCGCGCGGCTCGCCCATATATTTTTGCCATACGTTACTTGGTAAACTGTCCACGGCGTGTTGGCCTGGACGGCATCAAACACCGAGTCGCTCTCTGCAACCAACACCTTGACTTTGCGTCGTGTCTGTTTGTTTGCAGTGTACACACACTCAAAGTCGCGTTCACAGGGTGTGCCGTGAAAAGTTTCGTGTGCAGCAACAATTGCTGTTGCTTGTATGCCCTGCCATTCTGCAAGTCCAATGTTTTCTGGTACGTATTTGTTTGCTGTTTCGTAGTATTGTTTGCGCAACTTGTGGTATTGTTCAGGATCTTCTTCCAAAAGTTTGAGTTTCTCGCGTGCAGTTGTACACACGAGTGCACACACAGTAATGTCGTACGCCATGTCACAGTATGTCTTCATGCGACGAGAATCAAAATCTGCCAATTCCTTCAAAATGCCAGTTGGGTCGAAACCGCCGCGCAAAGGCTTGCGAATATTAAATTTGCGCTTGTGTGGTTTTTTTGGCACACGTTGGGCCAAACGCGCCCAGTACTTGACGCGTTTGTGAGAGTCGCGACGCACTTTGCGTGTTTTGACCACGTACACATGTTGGCCAAACGATCGTCGAGTACCCACTTTGAGCTTGGACGCGCTCGGCCGCTTTGACGTGTTGCTGTTCCTGGCTTTTTGTTACGATGACAAAAAACGTTGTACACTACGTGTATTGCATGTGCTATATTGGATACCAAGGGTTGTGTTGGTGCACATCATGACAATCATGTGAATGTCGCGCAACAACAACCGACCACCGCGTGTGTTGTTTGCAAAATGACTCTTTCGTTTTATGTACAGGTAACTTGAAAAATCAAAACAAGCGCTTTACCAAGCGGTACACGCCTCGAGCCACGACAAACCCCGAGATTGCAAAAGGCGACATGCTAACACCACACCCTATAGTTGACGCGACGCTTTTGCCGACTACGTGTCGCATCAAGTGGTCGGGGAGTTGGCAGTAAGTCACTGGTATGTTGTGTTCCTTGGCGTAGTCGATGGCACGTTGCATGCCAGTTGAGACGCCCATTTCGCTGTACACACGGAGTTTTCGGCATTGGTGGCGACCATGCATGGTGACGTCCAAAGTCTTTTCACGGCCAATGCTAGATGTTTTCTTGCCAAACAGAGCGGTTGGTAGTTTCCCAACAAAGTCGCCGATGTAGGCTTGAACGCCGTACAACACAATTTGAGGGTTGCACAGGTGTGGAGTGAACGTGGCGTAGCCCAAGGAGGTAGAGTGCTTGTTGGCCAGAACTGTGTATTGGAGTTGCTGGTAAAAGCGGAAAATGTTGGGTGCACCATACGGCGTCTCCACGGACACCAACTTGTTTTCTTCTCGAGTTGCAGTGGCTTCCTCGAATGTTTTGCCAGTTGAGGTAGCTTCTCTTTGCGTCGAGCACGCTTCGCCAAGCGCTTCGTCAAGTTGCTCGGGTTCATACACGACTTTCCCAACTTGGGTGTCTCGTGCCACCAAGTGCGCTTTGGCTTGGTGGCCAAGTTCGTCATCTCGATTTGCTGGCATGGCTTGCGTTTGACACGATATGAAACTAATAGCAACTCATAGCAACTACAATACGACCAAACTTGATCAAAAAGTTTTGCAATCATATTATTAACGACTTTACACAAATCACAATTTCATAATTTCAAACTTTACAATGTGGTCAAGAAAGCTACTACAAAGCACGACACCACGAGTCATTACCAACAAACACTCATGAATGTCTATCCTCTTCTTCACCCAAGATTACAAAGGGTGTACCAATCGCGGTGTCATCGAGTGTCCACGACCAACCGCGGTACGGCTTACTTAGAGTGACTTTCCATGTCGTCACTTCGGGCATTGTCGTTTCTAGGTAATCACCGAGCGTTTGCGGTTGAAATATTCGCAACCCACCACCATTTAATACTTGGTTTGGTTTGGCTTGTTTGGTGTCACTTGGTTTTGTCATGGACGAGTTGGACGAGTTGTGCAGTAAGAAACCAAAGTTTAGCAATCACAACTTTTTTTAACTTGAAAGTATTTTTTTTTAAAGCCTCAAACGTACACATGTGTAAACTTTACGTCTTGTTTTCAACGCACCGCCCGAGGGAGTACTTGCAAAAGCTCGTCGGGCGTCATGTACGGTGAGCCAGGCACACGACGAGGGTCGTCTTCTTTGACAAGTGCCACGCACGGGACATAGGTACCCATGCTCTCCGCGTTGAGCACCTTGTAGAACTTGTCAAACAGAGTCGTGTCCGTCATGACAAACAAATCGCTTGAGTTGACATGGGCCATATACTGCGTGACCGTCGTCTCGCTCTTGCCATCCTCCCACCACTTGCGCGCAATCTTGTGCCCCAATGCCTCGAGTTGTGTGGCCAACTCGCGCGGCGGGTCGTGGTAAGGCCCACTAAGGTAAATCGTCAACTCTGCTTTAGACTGCAACGCAAACGCTAGATGAATTGCTTCCATGTCGTCAACTATACGTATACCAGGGTATGTCGGTGTAGATTCGTGTAGTTTCGTGTAGTTTTGTGAGAACCCGCGTCGTTTTTGTGTGGCTGTGATGTTTGTATCAAGTTTCCGTGACGCAACACCAAAACACCAACTTTGTTTTTAGTCATATAACCAAACGCCACACATCAAAACAATTCAACTTTCAAACGTTTCGACTATCCAATTACTGTACACTAGCGCTTGTCGCAAGCTAAAAGTTTAAACATGATCATCCAAAGTCAAACTACTCGAAGCATTACTTTGGAGCGTTACTTGAGGCATTGCTTGTAGCATTACTTGATGCATTACTTGTAGCATTACTTGAAGAAGAAGCTTGCGCGTTCAAAACGGCCACAAAGGTGGTTTTTTGCCTCCAACCATTTCTATAAGCTTGCGTTTGTTTGCGTAAATCGCAGCCGCCAAGACGACAATCACGATCTTCAACATGGCAAGTTGAGAACAAAGCTGCACCAACTACAAATGTGCAAGGTCTGTACACCGTACCGGTGGTGTGCTTGTTATAGCACTTTTATTACACCTTTCAAATATGTATTGTCACAAAAGTAAAGTTTAAGCATCACACAGCTTTGTCATCCAAACTCAAAATACTTGAAGCATTACTTGAAGCATTGCTTGTAGAACTACTTGAAGAACTACTTGAAGCATGACTTGTAGAACTTGGAGGCAAGCAAGCATTACTTGAAGAAGCTTGCGTGTTGTGTCCAAGGTCGGCACGGGCATGGAGAACGCAGAGCATGGTGTCGTTGGAGGCGATGATGATTGAGAGGCGTTGTTCTGTGTAAGGTTCGAAGATGACCGAGGTGTAGGCTCGAGAGTTGACCAGGATGTTGGCAATAGCAGTGGTGAAGACGCCGTCAAACAAGACGACAAGGTCGGGAGCTGACTCGGAGTACTTGCGGGCAAGGCTCACACCCGTACTCGGTCGAGTTGCCAGGACGCGCGACACATCCCGGGCATACGGCATTTTAAGGTGGTTGGTCACCAAGTTGACTCTTGGTTGCTGCCCGTCTTGGTCAACGTGTTGGACTTTGCTTTGTTGTTTGTGTTGTTCTTTTGGTTGCTCTTCTTCTTGGTGTTGTTCGTTTGGTTGCTCTTCTTCTTGTAGTTGTTCGTCTTGTAGTTGTTCGTCTTGGTCGGCACCCAAAAAGATTTTGGCAGACTCGTGTGTTTTGCGAGCCATGCACAGTTCGACGAATAAGCGCTTGCGTTTGATGTCGCGAGTCACACAAAGCCTGAACGTGGTCGATGCGTGGCGAGCACTTTTGCCAAACAGCATGGCTAGCGACTTGGAAGGTACTTGGAAGCAGCAAACTACCGACGCCGGTGGGTAGGTTGGTACTTGGAACTTTAAGTAGTCGACTTTGCTTTCAAACAAGGTCACGCGGCTCGCCGAGTTGACTGAGCAAGTCAGGAGCATCGTTGCAGGGTCAAACGACATGCACAGGCCTTCTGCGCACGTCAAGATTGGGATATTTCGAAGTGCTTGGCGGTCGACGGCCAGCGGCACTCCAAGCAAACCTGCAAAGTCGGCCATCCCCAAGTCGACGTGCGCCAAACAGTCCCCCAAGTTCTGGACGAGCACCAACGACACCGAGTCTTTGTGCTGCACAACTCTCAAGACTACCTGAACCGGCTTGTCACCCTTCTTGCGCTTGTTCTCGCGCTTGTTGCTGCGCTCCACCAAAAGCGGCAAATGCGTAAACGTAAAGATGACCGCCGCGTTGGACACCACACCATACCACCCACCCTCCGGCGGGTCCGGGTAATAACACCCAACTTTCTTTACTATGTCGTTACTACATGAAGCGCTTGTAACACTAGGTAGAGTAGAACTAGTAAAGCTAGTTGTAGAGCTAGTTTTGGAGCTAGTATCGGAGCTAGTATCGGAGCTAGTAGTAGAGCTAAAAGTAGAGCTAGTAGTAGAGCTAGTAGTAGAGCTAGTAGTAGAGCTAAAAGTAGAGCTAGTAGTAGGACAAGGCTTGTCGAGCAAACTCTTGAGCTTTTTCGACAATTTGAGCTTCTTGCTTGTTGGGTTGTATTCAAACTCGCGACACGCCTCTTTTTGCTTGGCCAACAAGCAAAGTTTCTTCTTTACCAGTTTGCGCGGTTTGGTCAGAGCATCGACGTTTGGCGTACTGGTTTTGCTGGCCTTGATCGCACTCTTTGCGGATGTTGCGCATGCTTCCGAACTTGAGCGCTTGAGTTGTTTAATTGCTTCTTTCATGTCCGCCTTGCGCTTCTTCAATGCTGGCTTTGACTTGTCAAAGTCGGGATGCACAGTCCGTTTTGTTTCCATGTCTTGGGTTTGACCTAGTTTTCGTTTGAGCTTTTTGGTTTCCAAATTCATGTCTGACTTTGTAACGACCTTAATGTCATGAACTTGGTCAAGCTTCTTCTTCTTGGGCTGCTTTGGTGCTTGCTTTGTGTCGGTTTTTTTTGTTTCCGACTTTGCCGACTTGGTGTCATGAACTTGGTCGGGCTTCTTGGTCTTCTTTGATTCCGACTTACAGGTGTGCACAAGCTTTTTGTTTGGCGTTTTTGCTTTCACCTTTGGGTCAGGCGTTTTTACCTTTAAAGCATGAGGCTTCAAAGCTAAAGGCTTTGTGGTCGGCTCCTTTGTGGTAAGTACCTTTGTGGTAGGTGTCTTTGTGGTCGGCTCCTTTGTAGTCGGCTCTTTTGTGGTCGGCTCTTTTGTGGTAGGTGTCTTTGTGGTAGGTACCTTTGTGGTCGGCTCCTTTGTGGTAAGTACCTTTGTAGTCGGCTCCTTTGTGGGAGGTGTCTTTGTGGTAAGTACCTTTGTGGTAAGTACCTTTGTGGTAGGTGTCTTTGTGGTGGTCTTGACGGCATAGACGTTTGACTTGGTGTTGTGTTGGGTGATTGGTTGGGTCTTTGCGGAGAAATTGGTTTTGGAGTGGTTTTTGGTTGCAACGCAACTTGTTGTGTCGCTTGTCGAGTTAGCAAGTTGTGTAGAGTTAGCAAGTTGTGTAGAGTTGGCAAGTTGTGTAGAGTTGGCGTCGGTTGGTCGAGGACGTTTGAGGTTGATGGCTTCGAGGGCATGCCTGACTTTTTTCCGAAAACATGCTACGACGCTTGGTGAGACAAGCGTGTCGGTGTCGCTTGCCAAGTTGCAGAACTCGACGCACTTGTCGTAAAGTGGGTTGCCTTGTTGCGCCGAGTGGGTCTCGATGAGCATGTTGTGCAGTTTGCTGCCACACACAAGTCCGGGCCCGTCAAACAAAGCGTCGAGTTGATCCAAGAACGGCCCGGCATCTTTCGTGACTATGTCGACTAACAGTTTGGCTTCCACCGACTCCAAGTTAGAGACTGCCTTTAGCATCGCCGGAGGGCCGAGCTTGCTTCTCGGGTTCTTGATCGCCATGTAGAGCAACATCCTCAAAACCAACACGACTTGTGTGATGCCGGTCTTGTCGAGCGTTTCCAGCGCAACCTTAGGATGCAACAAGCTTGACAGCAACTTTTCCAACAAAAACTGACCATCTGGCAACCTCTTTGGGTTGACGCACGGCGAAATGAGCACATGCGCCAAAGCACACGATATCGACAACTTTTTTGGAATCATTTCTTGGACAACACAAGCCAACCACACTAGCCAAGCGCACTAGCCAAACACACACGCCAAGCACACACGCCAAACACACAAAGCCAAACAAACACGCCAAACACAAAAAGCCAAACACACTAGCCAAACACACAAGCCAAACTCGATTTCTCGCCTAGAGCTTTCTCAAAGACCCAAAACGTGTCACCAACCCAAACCCAACCAATACCTCGTCTAACCGCGCTCATATTTACAAACATTAAGTAGAATACCATGAAACAACTAAACAACCAAGCAAGGAACAATACAAGAACAATCAGCTCAAAAAGGCAAGACAAGTAGAGTAAATTTGCAAAGAAGCCGTGTTATCAAATATGTTGCGCGGGCACTTTACGAGATGGTCACAACGATTACAAGTTGTGGCCTTTGTGGTTTTGGTGCGATGATTTGTTTAGATTGTTGTTGTGATTTTTGTCGGTTTGGTAAGCCAAGCAAAAAGTAACACAACACACCAAAACACAACACACCAAAACACAACACAAAAAATAGCCATGGAGAACGTGACGCGAATGTTGATCGAGGCAAAGCAGCATGTCGACCAGGCGAACTTGGCGGTCAAGCCGCAACGCACGATCTTGACCAAGGCAAAGGCGGTGAAGAGGAAGGAGATGCAGGAAGAGTTCCAGCGCCGCTTGGATGGCGGAGAAGACAACCCGGTGGTTTCAGAGACTACTCCGGACGGGACGGTCATCACCCTGGTCGTCAAAGAAACCGTTCCTTCTTGTGCTCCCGGTGAACTTTCCGTCTACTTCGACGACGAAAGCGTCCAAAAGTACATGGAGGAGAAGCGAAAGCTCAGCTACCGTCTCGACATTAGCACACCCGAAGGACAGGCACCTTCCAAGCCTGCCAAACGTTCTCGGACGTAAAACTACCAATGGTGTTGCTCAACGTCTCTTTTACATAATTGATTTAAACATCTTAGTCTTGTATGCTATTACGCGTAACATATGTACTTGTTTGGGTGTTTATGCTTTTTGGTTTCATTTGGTACCATGTGGTAGATTATACTTGCATCCAACCAAGTTTACTCAAAAGTTTACTCAAAAGTTTACTCAAAAGTTTACTCAAAAGTTTACTCAAAAGTTTACTCAAACGTTGCCTCAAAGCCCAACCCAAACCTCGGTCTATGTCAGGTTTCGCCGTGGCGGCCTACTGGGAAGGTCAGGCAAATGCCAAAAGGTTCGACACGTTTGCAGAGGCGCTCGAGTGCTTCAACAAGTACTCTCCACCGTTCGAGCAAGCCCGACACAACTACATGGCTTTCAACCAAAACACCATCATAGCCGTCGTGACTAGAGTCGACGACTTGATGAGCCGTTTGGCGGTGCTTGATTCAAGCAACAAGACGGAACACTTTTGCTTGATTGAAGGTTTTTCCGTCGACTTTGCCGGAGGATTCAACGACGAAGCCGAAAATACGATCCGACTTGCCTAGCATATTTTTTCTTGGGCTCATTGCTTTGGTGTGTTGTAGCTTTTGTTTGTTTTGTGTTTAAAAAAATTAACATATTCAACCAACTTTTCAACTGGTACACAAAACCACCTCTTGAAAGCTTCTTGTAATAGCTGTTTGTAAATTTGTAATAGCAAGTTGTAATAGCAACGTGGAGGTTTTTAGATCAACTTGGAGGTTTTTAGATTGTTTAATGTCCAAGTACGCGCATGTCGACACGATGCGGGAGCGCGTTGCACACACCATCCAGATTCGCAAGGACAAACGCAAGTCAAACTTGGCTCAAAGGAGGCAAGCTTGTCTTGGCGCAACGCAACAAGAAGAGAGTTCAACGATCCGTGACTTGGCACAGCTTGCCAAAGCTTTACCTGGCTCTGCCAAAGAGCTTTCTTTTATTTTGAGAAACCCACAAGTTGCTCTCAATTTCGTCAAACAGGGAGGCTTCACCGTTTTGTGCAACTACTTTGGCGATCTCGACGTCTTGACTTGCCTGGCCTACGTCACGTACAGCGACACATGCCTCGACGTTTTGGTCAAGACCAACAAACAAGACTTGTACGTACTCGGCTCCAACACCGCTTTGCTCGTCTCTACCGGCAAACCCATCACCAAGCCCAATCTTGCTACAAGTCTTGTCGAACCAAGTTTTGTCGCACCAAGTCTTGTCGAACCAAGTCGTGCATCATCAAGTCTTGTCGAAAAAGGTAGTGTGAGCCAAGCCAATACGATGCTACCGTGTGTTGCGGCGTGGATTTTGACCAACTTGGCAGTGTCAAACTACACAAAGGCAATGGTTTCGGCAATTATTCAAAAGGTCGACGTGGCGCCGGGCCTTGCGTGGATAGTATCGAGCAACTCTGACTTGCGCGTCAAGTATTGGTGTTTGACGTCTATTTTAAAGTTGGGGGACGAGCTGGACATGGCGATCATGACCAACAAAATCGAAGCCAGGTATGCCTACATGTCGAGCGTTTACGACCGCTTGGACGCCAACATTGTCGTCCCGGGTTTAATTGGTGACTTGTGCTCAGAAAAGTTGGACGGCTTGGCAGTGTGCGACATACTGGACCTTTTAAACACTTTGGTCTCACGTGCGGCGTTTGCAGATCGTGTGTCATTCGAATTTGGCCGGCGAGGTTTGTACGAGCTTTTGCTTTTTACACAAAGCCGCGACGCCGACACGTCCAACTTGGCGCTTTGCCTTTTGGCACGCCAAAACCCCAAAGTCGTTAGACACCACGTAACACCCGACGCTGTCACGCGCATAGCACGCCTTTTGAGCGAGCAAACCGACAAGACCCAAATCAAGTTGTGCGTTGCCGCACTGTGCATGTTTTCCAAGTGTGCGCCTTTACCAGACACGCACTGCAACATCTTGATCCAAAAAGCCGGGATTTCCGACCTTTGCGAGTTTGGGCGATGCTTGCTCAACACTTTTTTCAAAACTTCTTTGAACAACTCTTGTAGCAACCAATCGTTAAAAGCTCTTGTGTCGAAGCTCATAGAAAAAGTCGACACCCAATCTCAAGTTGCAGAGTCCAAGATCGTTGAAGTGCTGTGTTTGTTCAAGCGCTTGATCGAGAGCAACGTGCTCTCTAAACAAACTTTTGAAACACTGGGTGGGTTGACGCTTGTCGAACTCGGCATGGACGACGCGAGGCCAGGTGTGTCCCAACCTTGCTTTTGCTTCTTCAAAGAACTGTTTGACGATCAAGACGACCAAGACGACCAAGACGATCAAGACGATCAAGACGAAAGTAATAGAGATAACGACTGTGACACTACGTTCACCGACGTTGCGTTCCAAGACATGACATCATCTATGGCATCCTCTATGTTTACCAACCAAGCAAGCAATCAAGCAAGCAATCAAGCAAGCAACCAAGCAAGCAACCATTCAAGCAACCAAGCAAGCAAGTATGTGAGCTGCAACCCTACGTTGGGTGGTAGTAGCCAGCCGGCACCATTGAGTGAGATGTTTAGCACACGCAAGGCGTTGTTGTCTTGAAACAAGTTGTGTATGGTAACACAATTTAAAAGTTTACAACAAGAGTCTCTTTGTCTCGTTTGGTGTCTTTTAATTAAGCGGTGGTGGTGGGGTTGTTTGGTGTGTTGTCGGTTTTGACGTTTTGTTTGATGCGCTCCAAGTGGTCGGCCATTTGTTTCTCGATCAAGGCTTGTTCTTGGGGCGTGGCGGTGTCGCTGACTGCCTCGGGTGGCCGGTCTTGCATGAGCTGTGCTTTTTCCTTGGCCTCTTTGATGAGCCTGTCCGACATTGCCAGCAAGGCAGTGTAGTCCGCCGACCCGTGTAGAGTTGCCATTTTGCGCAGGTTGGGGTAGGCGCCGTGCAAGTTGAAAGCACCCGCGGAAGGTGGCTTGCACCGCGGATCGTGCGTGCTGGCAATGTCGCAACCAGAAATGACCGACGTGGCGCTGTTTGGGTCGCGAAAAAAAGACGTCACACGGGGCATTATTGGCCTTGCGTTGATGTTTCCTTGCGGAGCGTGGTGGTTGTAGTTGGTTGCATGAAAGTACAGTTCCTGAATGTAGCGGCCGCAAAGATGCGGTGGGTAGACAAGTCGCTTAATGCTGTCTACGATGGTGGGCACGCGAGTCACGCACGGCGGGATGACCGGGATCTTTTCAAGAAAGGCCGTAAACACGTTGTCTAGGCACTTGCACAGACGAATCGCCTCTTCGCACGCAGGGTCGCCGGCCTTGACGTAAAGCACATGGTCGTACTTTCTAATGTTGCCACCCGGGTCTACCGGCGCCTTGGGTCCAGCGGGTTGGCGGCTGGCATACTCGCGCTCCTGTGCCAGCTTGATGTTGAGCAGCCGCTGGGCCTCCATCATCTGGGCATAGTATGCATTCACATACGCTTGGTTCGCTGGTTGGGCAGCATGCGCACTTGAGTACGGATTCGGTTGGTAGTTGTGCGGATTAGCATAACCCATGGTGGGCTGGTTGGCATAGCCCATGCTTGGTTGGTAGGGCTGACCAGGAAACGGTTGGCCAGTCGGGTGACCAGTCGGGTGACCAGTCGGGTGACCAGTTGGTTGGCCTTGGTTGGGGTAAGGTGTAAAGTTCCCCGGCTGGTACATGTTTAGACTTTTCAAGCTTCGAATCAACAACCAGGAGCTTGTTTTTTCTACACACTAGGCTTGCTAGTTTTATCTTCGCAACTACCTACTTTGCGGCTTGCAACGTTTTTCAAACGCAACTTCATGTTATTTGACATATACTGCTAGGAAACACGTTTCGCGTCGCAGGGCACCTACATATGAGCCACTGTGCGAGCACGACTTTCAAACTTGTGTGCTTTGTTTTTGCAAGACTTGACACCCCTACATTTGTTGTTTTTCATGTCTGTACGTTGTTTTTACGTTTTTATTTTACAAACTTGCATACATGATGAACGACCTTGACCTAGCCGGCATCCATGCTATCAACAACCAAGCCACCAACCACCAAGCTAGGACCACGGTGTGTACCAAAGTGCGTACTAAACGTTCTTGGAGTCAGATGAGCCATGCCAAACCAAAGAACCAAGAGCAAATTGACACACCAAAGCAAATACCAAAGCAAATACCAAAGCAAAACTCAAAAAAGGCAAGCCAAGACACAACCCAAGAGGCATTGGACACAACCCGAGAGGCATTGGACACAACCCAAGAGGCATTGGACACAACCCGAGAGGCATTGGACACAACCCGAGAGGCAAGCCGAGGCAAAGTTCAAGTAAACTTGTGTGAGAGAGTTACACGAGAAAAGTACGTCAAGATGTGTGTCCAGGCTCTGGGAGTTCCAACGTTGGTTCGGAGCGTCTTGCAGAACAAAAGAATCAAAGCAAAGCTTTTGTCAAAGTGTGACGGCACGGCGCTGCTTCGAGTGGCTTCGTTGAAGGAGTGTCCGGAGTTTGCCAAGCTTGTGTTTTCGCATTTTGGAGTTGTGGGAGTGCCGTTCAAGTTGCGGCTGGATGGAGAGCAGAGCAACTTTGCGCTGTTCAAGCACCAGCAACGCACGGTCAACTTTTTGCACCGTGCGTCAAAGGCAAACAATGTTGAAAGGTTTTTGGAAAAGGTCAAGAACACACGAGGCGCGCTGGTAGTGATGAAGATGGGTTTGGGAAAGACGGTGACGGCGTTGACGCACGCTTTGTCGACACCTCGGTGCCCGGAAAACGCTGTGATGGGTGAGTTGGGGTTTCCGGTGCTTATTGTCGCACCAAAGTCGGTTCTCCCGATGTGGCGCGACGATGGGGTGGAAAAGTTTTTTGAGCCAAACTCTTTGAAAGTGTTGTACATGCACGAGGACTTTATGCCGAAAGCCAAGCTGGACCAGCTCGAGCGCCGCGACATCATCAAATACGACCTAGTGGTGACTACTTACGAGGTGGTGAGGTCGGGAGGAGAAGGTTTAGACGCAGACCAAGTTGAGCTGGACCAGCCGATGTGGTGCGGCAAGAAGCTCATCTTTGGAACAAGGTGGCGCCTGGTCGTGCTGGACGAGAGCCAGAGAATCGCCAACTTGAACAAGACTGCCCGAGCATTGCGCCTCGTGAGGGGCAAGGACCACTTGTGCTTGTCTGGCACGCCGATGCGCAACTCGCCTCAAGACTTGTGTGCTCAGTTCATGTGGATGGGCTACACCGGTGTGTCAAACGCCAAGCAGTTTACTCAGCGCCACATGACGGAGCACTTTCTCAACGAGCGCATGTGTGTCGTGTCGCATGCCGACACCGACTTGGTGCTGCCACCTAGAACCCACACGACGGTCTTGCTTGACGCCACGCCAAGAGAGCGCCAAGTCTACGACTTGATACGCGACCACGCGCGGCGCGAACTTTGTGGGCCCGTCGTGGACTATGTGTGCTGGCTTGCCGTGCTCACTGGCTTACGGCAAGTCTGTACGGCTCCGTTCCTAGTCTCGCGCAAAGTACAGCCGTCTAAAGTAGACGTCCACCTAGTCGCCGCCGGAGTGCCCAACTTGGCTGAGCGGAGGAAGCGCACACAAGCATTTGCAGCTGGCATCAAGAACGTCTTGAAAAAAGACCAAGACTTGTGGCAAGTCTTACAAGACCCTCTCGGCGAGTTTGGTGTCAAAAGCACAAAAGTCGTCGCTATTGTCGACACCATCCTCAAAGCCGTCGCCAACAAAGACAAAGTCGTCGTCTTTTCAATCTGGGTAACCACCTTAGAAGTCGTCGCCCTGGCACTCGACCAACAAGGCTTTAAGCGAACCAAACTTGGATCTTTAACAAACTCTTCTTCAAATTTGACAAGTTCTTCAACAAGTTCTTCAACAAGTTCTTTTTCTTTAAATCTGGCAAGTTCTTCAACAAGTTATTCTTCAAATTTGACAAGTTCTTCATCAAGTTCTTCTTCTTCTTCTTCAAGTTTGGCTACTCGGTCGAAGAGGGCGCGAGACTCTGACTCGTCGTATGTACTGCTTCATGGTGGGACTCGAGACCGGTCGGGTGTGCTTCGCGAGTTCAAGTTTGGATCGTGCAGCGTGTTGTTGGTGACCCATGGAGTGGGTGGCGAGGGCATCGACTTGACGGCTGCCAGCTGTGTTATCTGCGCAGAGCAGTGGTGGACTCCCGTCGTGCACGACCAGGCTTTTGCTCGCGTGTGGCGTCCCGGGCAGAAGCGACCAGTGTGCTTGCACGACTTTGTATTCAAAAACACCATCGAGGAGTACATGCACAAGATGTGCTCTGCAAAGACCGAGGAAAGCAAGCTTTTTGTTTACACCAAAAAAGGCCAGCCTGTCATCCGCTTCAACGCCTCCGACCTTGCCTCCATGCTCGGCTAAGACCTTGTACTTTATACTTTTTAGATTTGCTTACCAAGAGCTACTTTCATGTTTTGTGTCTTTGGTGCTCAGACATACTTGCTTTACTTGCTCTTTACTTTGCTTCATCTTGCGTCAAGCATTTATGGCTTTGCTCAACGTTGCTCTACTTTGCTCAACGTTGCTCAACTTTGCTCAGCGTTGGTCAACTTTGTTCCACGTTGCTCAGCCTTGCTCAGCGTTGCTCAACTTTACTCAACGTTGCTCAGCGTTGCTTGCTTTGACAATTTGTTGGCCTAAGAACTCTTTGCTTCGTTTGTGTAAACTACATGTCTGGACAACCCTCGAAGCGAAAACAAAACCATGTTTCCAAACCTCGTCTTAATGTTTCGGAACTTTCACCAAGCTCGCTCGAACCTCTTTCGAAAAAACCCAAAGGTAGAGCCAGCTTGACCAAACCACCACCTAAATCACCTAAATCACCTAAACCACGACTGAAACCATCACCAAAGCCTCCAACCCAAGTTTTTGCCAAACCTTTGGTTACACCTCCGAGCCAAGTTTCGGCCAAACCTTTGAACAAAGCAATACCTAAGGCTCCAACTACCAAACCTTTGACAAAACCTTTGACCAAAGCTGTGCCCACGACCAAACGTTTAACAAAACCCTCGACAAAAGCTTTGACCAAACCAAAGGCTCCAAAAGCTCCGTGCAAAGCTTCCGCAAAGATTACCCTCAAACACAACAAATGCGGAAAGACAAAGTCGGGGAGCAAGACGACTCGAAAAACCAAGACAACAAGCCCAAATAGTCTAAACAAGTCAAGAGTTGCATCGCCTTCAAAGGCGGCGCAATCCACTAGTAGTGCTGCTAAAACGACTTTGCTTGTCAGTAAAGAAAAGCTGCAAAAGCGCAAGATTAAAGAGGCAAAGAAGCAAGTCAAGAGCAAACCGCGAAAAAAATCTAAGGTGTGTGACTACAACTCGTTTCGGAAGCGAGCTCAGGCGTGCTTTGCAAGTCAAGAAGAGCACGAGAGTTTACTTTGGAAAAGCATTTATGGAGACTGCATCCCCAAGAAAGCCTGCGCACTGCGTAACGACTTGTACCTCCGTGCAGCCGAGGCCGTGCTGCTCGGGGACTTGGACGCACACAACGTTCAACCCCTAGACGTGCTGGTAGACCAAAACGTCCAGATTTTACCACCAAGCAAAGACCAAGCCAGCCAACTTGTTTTCAGCGAATTACGAGGCCAGCTCTTAAAGTGCATGGACGGCAAACTCGACTTGCCGGCCTGCCCAGTTTGCAAGACCGACGAGTTCATGAGCTCGTGCCTCATCCAGGTCAGGTCAGGCGACGAAGCCATGGGCGTCTTTCCACAATGCCTAAAGTGCAAACACATTGTGCGCACGCAGCGCAGATGAAGTATTGCCACACAACGTCGTTTGGTCATGTTGCTCAAAGCTGTTAAATTTTAGTCTTGACAAACGAATGTAAATATGAAGACAATTGACTTGTCAAATGACTTGCAACATGATTTGTGACATGACTTGACATCTCTGCGTGGTGTAGTTGCGCGTGTTTTCTGTCCATTTGACTGTTTTGCACAAACAATCAAAGTGAGCCAAGCCCAACCAAGCCCAACCAAGCCCAACCAAGCCCAACCAAGCCCAACCAAAAGTCTCCCAACGTCAAGATGGCGCGCCGACAAGCGTACGACGTGGCCGACCCCTACGAATACACTCCAAGGTTCGGACTACGCAACTCTCTGCAACACGACTTTCGGCAACTCGATCCAAGAGGAGAAAGAGGAGGAGAAAGAGGAGAAGGAGAAAGAGGAGGAGAAAGAGGAGAAGGAGAAAGAGGAGGAGAAAGAGGAGGAGGAGAAAGAGG
>Ga0208086_1000099_pt1 | contig 21752 bp, 18 predicted proteins | sample LakMenEpi06Jul10_FD_150675 | JGI IMG/M metagenome (GOLD analysis project Ga0208086, IMG submission 150675) | Freshwater microbial communities from Lake Mendota, WI - 06JUL2010 deep hole epilimnion (SPAdes) | ecosystem: Environmental > Aquatic > Freshwater > Lake > Epilimnion/Euphotic zone ...
CAGTTCGAACAGCCATCGAGTACGAGTACCGTTTCACTGAGTACCGCTTCGCTGAGTACGAGTACGACGAAATCCGACCCGAGGCAAGATCAAGCGCCCTTGAGGACTTCGCGTACCACGTTTCCGTGCACATCGGTCAAACGGAACTGGCGACCCTGATAACGGTACGTCAGCCGCTCGTGATCGATCCCGCAAAGATGCATGATGGTCGCTTGGATGTCGTGCACATGCACCGGCCTGTCGGTGATGTTCCAACCGAAATCGTCGGTCGAACCGACGACATGGCCACCGCGCACTCCGCCGCCGGCCATCCACCAAGTGAACGCTTTTCCGAAATGGTCTCGGCCATTGGGCTTGTTGGGATCTCCCTGACCAAACGGCGTTCGTCCGAATTCCGCAGCCCAGACCACCAGTGTATCGTCGAGCAGACCTCGCTCCTTAAGGTCTTGAACCAGAGCCGCTGCGGGTCCCTCGGTGTCCTTGCACTGATCGGCCAATTGCGTGTAGAGATTGTTGTGCTGATCCCAACCCGCATGCATGAGTTGAACAAACCGGGTCCCTCGCTCGAGGAGCCTGCGGGCGATCAAGCAGTTGTTCGCAAAAGTCCCCTTGTTCAACGCATCGGTTCCGTAGCGTTCGATCGTCGCGGCCGATTCGTTGGAAAAGTCCAAGAGTTCCGGCACGCTCGATTGCATCCTGTAGGCCATTTCGTACTGAGCGATCCGGGTATCGATTTCCGGATCGCCGTAATCCTCAAGATGCATCGCGTTTAATTCCGAGAGATCATCGAGCATCGCGCGGCGAGCTTCCCGAGAAAGCCCCGACGGATTGGTCAGGTAAGGGACCGGGTCGCCGGTGTTTCGGAACCGGACCCCCTGGTAGCGACTCGGCAGGAATCCACTTCCCCAATAGTAGTCGAAGAACAACTGACCGCAGGTCTTGCCCCGGTCGCTCGAGGTCATCACGACGAATGTCGGCAGGTTATCCGTTTCGCTCCCGAGTCCGTAGGAAAGCCAGGCCCCCATGCTGGGTCTTCCAGGCACCTGGGCACCGGTCATAAAGTAGGTCACCCCCGGAGCGTGGTTGACCGCTTCGGTGTACATCGAGCGAATCAAGGTGATATCGTCGGCGATTCCACCGATCTTCGGCAGCATACTGCTCAGTCGCATGCCGCACTTGCCGTAGGTCTCAAAGGGCTTGATGGCCGGCAAACAAGGCCACTTGGCATATCCGCTGGACATCGTCGAGAGCCGCGTGGTCCCTCGCACGCTCTCAGGAATGTCTTTGCCCGCATACTCGATCATCGCGGGTTTTTCATCGAACAGATCGACGTGCGATGGCCCACCACCTTGCCAAAGCACCACCACCCGTTTTGCCGTCGGTGCATGGTGCGGTAGCCCCGGCAAGGGGGCTTGGCCGTCTGCTGGACTCGAGCCGCTTTGGGGCGCCCCGAGGAGCGTTTGACGCCCCAAAAGCGAGGCCAATGCAGCCGCGCCGAGCCCCGTTGCACTTTTCCCAAAAAGTTGCCTGCGCGTGACTCGAGCTTGATGGATTTGCCAGGGATTCATGATCGAAACAAGGGGTTGGCGGAGGGGACTCTCAGGTTTGACCTATCCTTAAGACCAGCGTTTATCATACTCAAATCGCGAACCCGAAGCACGACGAATTGTCCCTTCCCAAAAGGAATCTCCCGCCGGCGATGCGGCCAAGCATTGGACTACCCGGAAAACGCCAAGGGAATAAACTTATCCCAACACCATCCTTGCCCTTACCCCCTGCCCTCCCTAGCCCAAGAGTGCTCCTAAGCGGGCCGAGGCACAGGCAACTCCACAGCAGAACTTCATGAGCGATCCAAAAAACAACGGCAAGAAACTCCTGGTCACAGCCGCTTTGCCCTATGCCAACGGCCACATCCATATCGGCCATCTGGTCGAGTACATCCAAACCGATATTTGGGTCCGTTTCCAAAAGCTAACCGGTCGACGCTGCATCTTCATCTGCGCCGACGACACCCATGGAACGGCGATCATGATCCGGGCTAGGCAAGAAGGTCGATCGGAACTCGAACTCATCGCCCAGATGCAAGCCGCCCACGAAAAGGACTTCGCCGGCTTCGGTATCCAATTCGATCACTACGGCTCGACGAACTCCGATGAGAATTATCAGTTGTGCTGCCAGATCTGGGCAAAACTCCAATCCGAAGGCCTGATACGCCAAGCCGATGTCGAGCAGTTGTTCGATCCGCAAGCCGGTACCTTCCTGGCCGACCGTTTCGTCAAAGGTACTTGTCCGGTCTGCAAGTCCCCCGACGAGTATGGAGACAACTGCAGCAAGTGCAGCGCAACGTACTCGCCCAGCGATCTGATCGATCCGGTCAGCACCCTCTCGGGCGCAACACCGATCAAGAAAACCGCCAAGCATCTGTTTGTGCAAATCGAACAGCTACGGGGTTTTCTGACCGAGTGGATCCAATCGGGCCAACACCTCCAACCCGAGATCGCGAACTACCTCAAAGGCCACTTCCTGGGCAAACCCCTTCGCGATTGGGATGTTTCACGCCCCGAACCCTATTTCGGATTCGCTATTCCCGATAGCCCAGGGAATTATTGGTACGTCTGGTTCGATGCACCCATCGGATACATCGCTTCGACCTGGCAGTGGTGCAAACTGCATCAAGAGAACTTGGAGGATTGGTGGAAAAGCGATCAGACCGAAATCCATCATTTCATCGGCAAAGACATCACCTACTTCCATACGCTGTTTTGGCCCGGGGTCCTCAAGTCCGCCGGTTACTCCTTGCCCTCGTTTGTCCATATCCACGGATTCTTGACCGTCGACAAAGAGAAGATGGCCAAGACCAAAGGGACCATGATCCGAGCCAGCAAGTACCTCGAACTGCTCGATCCGTCTTACTTGCGCTACTACTACGCCAGCAAACTCGGATCGCGACCCGAAGACATCGACTTGAACCTCCAAGAATTCATCGCCAAAGTCGATTCAGACCTCGTCGGTAAAGTCGTCAATTTGGCCAGCCGTACCGCAAGGTTTGTCGAAGCCACCGGCCTGAGTGTCGAGTACCCCCACGATGGCGGCTTGTTCGCAGCCGGGGTCCTGGCCGGTGAAAAAATCGCCGAAGCCTACGAACAAGGCGATTACTCGCGAGCGATGCGATTGATCATGGAACTGGCCGACGCGGCCAACGCCTTTGTCGAAAATACCGCTCCATGGACCCTGAAAAAAGATCCCGGACAACACGTCCGCTTGCAAGAAGTCTGCACCATCGTCCTGAACCTATTCAGGCAATTGTGCGTCTACCTCACTCCGGTCTTGCCGCAACTATCGGCCCAGTGCGGTAAATTGATGCAACGGGAAATTGTCGCTTGGAACGATAGCCAACAGCCACTCGTCGGGACGCAGATCTCGAAGTTCGAACACCTCATGCAACGCGTAGACCCCAAGAAAGTTCAGCAAATGATCGACGAAAGCAAAGAAGCATCCAAGTCCGAAACCCCAGCGGCAACCCCAGCAGGCTCAGCGGCCCCAGCGGCAACGGCAGCAGTCAGCACAAGCAACCCTGCCCAAGCCGCAGGAACCGAACCACAGGTCGCCGAGCCCCTGGTCGCCGAGCCGCTAGCTCCGACTTGCACCATCGAAGATTTCGCCAAGGTCGATCTGCGGGTCGCCCGAGTGATCAAGGCCGAGGAAGTTCCAGAGGCCAAGAAGTTGGTCAAGTTGACCGTCAGTCTAGGTGGCGATGAGACTCGTACGGTTTTCGCAGGGATCAAAGCCGCCTATTCGCTCGAGCAACTCCAAGACCGCTTGGTCGTCATCGTAGCGAACCTACAACCCCGACAAATGAAGTTCGGACTCAGCGAAGGTATGGTCACGGCCGCCGGAGCCGGCGGCTCCGAAGTCTTCCTGCTGGGGGTCGACTCCGGAGCCAAACCAGGACATCGAGTCCACTAACAAGCTGCCAAGTCCTGGCAGGCTACGGCCAATCGCTGCCTTGCAGTATGCAAGCGGCGTTTGATCGTCCCTACCGGTGCACCGAAGTGCTCTGCCATCTGGAGCATGCTCTGCTCCTCGATGTAGTAAGCGACCAACGTGGCTCGGTCGAGCTCCTTCAACTGGGCCAACTGCTCATGCAATCGCTTGCGAGTCTCCTCGCGAACCAACTCGGCCTGAGCGTCTTGCCCAGACTCGGCCGTGGCTTCCAAAATCTCCTGATCGATGAAAGCCAACTTCGCGCGACGCGTCCCTCGATTGATCGACATGCGGACGGTGATCTGCCGCAACCATCCAGAAAACGCTTCAGCTTGACTCAGTTGCGATAACTTGCGCCAAGCTTGAATGAATACGTCCTGGACCATCTCGTCGGCTTCGTCCCGATCGCTCAATCGCCGATAAGCGATCGCGAAGACTTGCCGTTCGTGCCTTTGAAATAATTCGCCAAACGCGTCGCGATCGCCAGCCAAGGAAGCGGTGACCAATTCAGTGACGCTCAGGATGCTGTAGTCGATTCGAATGAAATCGGACATGTTTTTTGTTCCATGATGCAAAACATTCTTCGTGTTCTTTGCGAACCGAAGCGATCGGATTTCACAGCGCCATGATGCGGATCGGATCGTCCGATGCGCGAAAAAGGCTGCGAAAAGATCGAGTGCCAAGTGACTGAGGGATTTTTTTCGAATCCAAGCCCCGTTTGGGATGCTCAGGAAATTCGAATTTTTGAAATCAAAAGGATGGGACGCAATTACCAAGAGCCGATCGCAAAGCGATCCTGCCGTCTGCATGTTCCGGTTGGTTCTTCACCCACCGGACTCCTATGCGTGACGGAACTTGCTCCCGATGAACGGACCAACGCGGGGCGCATACACCCCAAGGGCCTGTTCATCAACGCCATCCTTCCCTCCTGCGACTCAAGATAGGACAAGAGGGTTTTCATGACGTTCCATGCTTTGACGATCGCCGTATTTTGCTGGTTGGCAAAAACGTGATTCCATCGTTTGGCACTGGTTTTTAAACGCATGACATCCTCCTGTACCTTTTAGGCACAGCATGAGATGGGACAAAAAAGTCGGTTGCTCTCCGATGAGCCACCACCGGCTCTCGGACGATCAAAAAATCGTAGAGCCGATCGAATCGTAGCTGATCAAAACGAAAAAAACAACCAAAGTTCAATCAGTCGATGTTTCTGCATCGACCTCATTCTTAGACAATGAAAAAAAACAAAGGTTCAGCCCCAGAGCCCCTTTTTTCCAGAAATCCCCCCTTTCGATTTCCCTCCACACCCAAGAACCCCCCCTCCCGTCTCTTCTTCTTGCAAGACCGCAGGATAAAATTCGGATAAAATGATCAATCCCACCACCCCAAAATCGTCTGCCCCTGTCGAGCAACCCAACCCTATGCTTCCGGCCCCCTTGCAAAGAACATCCGTGCCAAGAACACCCCTGGCTGGCCGACTCCCCTCGTGGATCGGCTCTGCGGTCTGGATCGGCTGCCTGTGGGTTAGCTGCCTCTGGGTTAGCTCACTCTGGGTGCAGGGCCAAGACCCCGAGCCAGGGCTCAACCCCGATGGAAACACCCTGAGGCAATGGGTCCAAGAACTCGGCGACAGCCGCTTCGAAGTCCGCGATCGTGCCTCCGGGAAACTCAGCAAGCTTTCGACCGACCAATTGGACCCCCTCCAAGAGCTCCTCAAAGGATCGACAGATCCGGAAATCACCGTCCGACTCTCGAGCGTCGTCGCTAAGCTCAAAGCCGAACGACAACAGCAAATCGTCAGCGGTTTTCTGCGCGACCCGGATATCCTCAACGACCACGGACTGCACGGCTGGTCGAGCTTCGCCCGTATCGCCGGCCCGAGCCGCAGCTCGAAACGCTTGTTCCTGCAACTCTACGAACGCCACGCAGAACTCGTCGAAGAGGCGCTCGAGGACCCCAAGCTCGCTACCGAACGGGGCCGTAAAGTCCTCAGCCGCATCCAAGACTCGGAGATCCGACGGACCGAAGGGGACAAATCCGATGGACTTGCCCTGCTCTACTGCGCATGTGCCTCCCAAGGGGACGAGGATTCCAAAATCGCCGCCATGGCCCTGCGGATCCTCCTGCGAGCCCCCTACAACCAATGCCTCCGCGATCCCCAATCCAAACGCCCCATCGAGACGATGATGGAACAATGGGCAGGAACGATCGACGGAAGCTACGAACAGACCACCGCCTTGCAAATCATGGTCGAAGCCAACCTCTCGCCCGTCAGAAGCTTGGCCAAACGCATGCTCCTGTCCTACGATTCGAACAAAAACCCAACCACCAAAGATCCTAACGCCCCCCGCGAGCCGAACGAGCCAGTCGACCCCATCGAGCCAAGAGACATCGCCAGAGCCTTCCAGGTCTTCTTCAAATTCGGAAAAGCCGAAGACCTTCCGCTGCTCGAAAAATGGCTCGATAACACCGATGTGTGCGAAGAAATCTCCTCGCTCAATCCACCGGGCATGATGGTCCCTCGCCTGGTCCCTCGTCCACCCATCCCCGGCGCACCGGATCGCCCCATGGCTACCGTCGAACTTCGCGATGCGGCCCTGCTTGCTTGCATGCAAATCGCGGGCATGGACTACCGATTGCATTTCCCGACCGTCCGCAATTCGGCCCTCTGGGGCTTTATCCCCAGTTCAATCGCGTTAAATACCGACTCCGAGGCCGTCCGCGCTGCACGTCTGGAAGCTTGGAAACAACGACCCCGATGAACCAACCCGATCCGATGGAATTCGACGACGACTCCTGGCTTCTCGACCAAGAACTCGAACCGCTTAGCGATGAACACTGGATGCGCCAGGCACTTAAACTGGCCCAACAAGCTGCCGAGCAAGACGAAGTGCCTGTCGGTGCCATCATCGTCCACCAGAACAAAATCATCGCAAGCGCCTTCAACCAACGCGAGCAACTCGCCGATCCGACGGCCCATGCCGAAATGATCGCCATTACTCAAGCCGCCTCCCATCTGAACTCCTGGCGATTGCTCGATTGCTCGATGTTCGTGACCCTCGAACCTTGCCCTATGTGCGCAGGGGCAATCCTCCAAAGCCGAATTCCTCGCATCGTCTACGGCGCGCTCGACCCCAAAGCCGGTGCCGTCGTATCCCTGTTTCAACTGCTCAATGACCCGCGACTCAACCACCGCTGCGAAACCCTCAGCGGTGTCCTGGCCGACGAATGCGGCAGAATCCTGACGGAATTCTTCGACCGCAAACGCAAATTAGGCAAAAAATAATCGCCCCTTAAACTCCCTCCTGGCCTCCCACGTCCTCACAAGAGCTAGGCCAATGACCTACCGCAACTTTGCGGGGTCCATCGACGGATGATATACTCAAGAGCATTCGATCATTCCCTTATTTGTCGTACCTCCCCGGCCAGGACATCCCCGATGACCCCACAAGAAAAAGCTGAATCCCTCGGCGTCCAATTCTCCAAACAAGAGCCAGGCTATCTGGCCATGGTCGTCCGCACAGGAAACCTCCTGATCACTTCCGGACACGTCAGCGATATCAAAGGCAAACTCGGGGCCGGCACCAGTGTCGATCAAGGGAAAATCGCCGCCCGGCAATGCGCGGAAAAAATCCTAAACTCCGTCTGGAACTTTCACGGCTCGCTCAACGGCCTTCGTGTACTGAAACTCCTGGGTTGCGTCAACTCGACCCTCGAATTCCACGAACAACACCTCGTGATCAACGGTTGCAGCGATCTGCTCCACGAAATCTACGGCAAAAATACCGACGGCTTCCACGCCCGAAGCGCTCTGGGCTTCGCCCAAATCCCTACCGGCTCGGCCGTCGAGGTCGAAGCCATCTTCGAAGTTATCTCATAGGTCTGCCAGGTTCACGTTTTCCATTGGTCGTCAGGATCTGGAAATGGTGTACCCCGGCTGCAAGTGGATGATCGCTGGTCCACACAATCTTGTTCTCACGGGTAAGCTCCACCATGGAGATCCCCGTATTGGCTCCGTGCGATCCGACCACGGTATTCCCATTGGCTAGCCTTTGCGCACCACAAGGGTCTTTGAACAATCCGCCGACGTCCTCGTTGGTCACCTTCCAAACCACTTGGCCGTTGGTGTCCATTTCAACGACCTTGTTGCCATGCGTCAGCGACACGACCGTATGACCATTGTCGAGTCGAATGGCCGTAAATGGCCAGTTCTCGGCCGGACGCCCACCCAAAGATTCCAAGTCGGTTCTCAATGTCCCTACGACGCGCCCCTCGGGCGTGTATTCCTTGATCGCAAAGGCCAAGAGATGAGGGACCAAGTAATTTCCGCTGCGCAATTGCCTTGCCATACGCGTTTGCATGTGGGCATTGTCGGTCTCTGGCTCCAAGGGTATTTGCGTCGCGATGGCACCCTGAGGATCGACCTCCAAGAGTCGGGGCTTGGGACCCAATTCCGTCACGAGCGTGTTGCCGTTGTAAAGGCGCTCGGCAGTCCCGATCTCTTTGTTTTCCGAACTGAGTTGGTAGCGAAACACAATCTGCTTGTCGGGCGTTACTTCCTCAACACGATTCGAAAAAGCCAATAGCACATTGCCGTTGGGAAGTACAAATCCGTCTCGGGATCCCCCCGAGTATTCCCAAGTCGTATTGCCGTCCTCTCCTAGAATCGCCGTTTTGGCTCCCATCACCAAGTAAGAATGCTTGATCGGCTCTTGCGCCTCGGCCGAGCCGATCCCCAGTCCCGGTCCCAATCCCAGTCCAAAGCCCATACCCAAGAGCAGAACAGAACCGATGATCCGTGGCAAAACAAGGGAACGCAAAAGGGTCCGGCATGGGTGGGTCATGTGAGGATTTCGTATTTCAAAGAGAGTGGTTTTTTGTGAACAAGTCACGAAGGCTCGCGCTAGGACATTTTTTCCAGAGGGTAAAGCGGCTTGCGACGGTTGCGATAGTCTAACTCAAAGAGATCCGCGCAGGTGGAACCCGGTGTGTTGACCCGCAGGAATCCATCGCATACCTCGCGGTAGGCGGCCAGCGGAGCGTGGACTCCTTTGGCGACCAAAACGCGAAAGGACTTCGGGTCGATCCCGCAGGAGCTCAATTGGTTCAAACTGAAAGGCACCATGCGCCGCGAGGTCAAAAGAACAGTCATCGGACATCCGTCGACTTGGAGAACCACCGTAGCTCCTTGATCGAACTGGCTGATGCCTCCGTGCCTGGGGCGGTCCTCGGTGAATCGCCCCTCGTGGAAACTTGCAATCGTGGCCTTGCAACTCCAAGGCTCGCCATGCTTCGCGTCGGTTTTTCCCCCTAGGCGAAGCTCGATCGATTGTCCGATTCCCTCGCGTTGGCAAAGCTCGACGCTCGGCGGATCGTAGATGCACACGAAACTCGGACCGATTCTGCGATCGGCGAGGGCTTGTGCTAGGATCGTGCCGTCGGCGGCCGATCCCCCGCCGACGTTGTCTCCCATGTCGAGCAGGCAGAATCGTTTTGCCGGATGTTGCTCGACAAGGTCCAGCGCTTGCTCGACCGAAATCAACACCCCTTCCATCGACTCACGAGCTTGCCAAAGCGCATCATAGAGCTCTTTGGCAAGTCGCCGGGCCAAGGCCGGATCGTCGTCGGTGATCACGACAATGGCCGACCCCATCTCCTGCACGTCGGCATAAGGGAACCCCAAGAGGATGCTGTTGCTCAGGACGCGTGGGTCTTTGAGTTGGGCATCGGCAAGATCATAGATCGTTTTCAGATGGGGTTCATCTGTACTTTGACGCTCGATGTTGATGATCATGGGCAGGAACTCCGCATGGATCGCTGGTCGTATCGAACCGTCGAGGATCCCGAGCAGCATGCGCGCAGCTTCGAGCCCTCGGGCATGTTGATCCAAATGGGGGTTGGTTCGATAAGCCGTCAAAGCATCGCAGGCTGCGACCATCTTGGCCGAGAGGTTCGCGTGCGGATCGAGGGTTGCGACGATCGGAATTTCAGGACCCACAAGCTCCCGAAGCCGGGATAGAAAATCCCCATCGGCATCCCGAGCGTGTTCTGCAACTGCCGCCCCATGAGCTGCGACCAACAGACCATCGAGCGGCATGGCTTGCGCGGTCCTTGCGAGCAAATCCTCGACGATCGTTTCCCAGGTTTCGCGGGTGATCGCCCCTGCCGGGGTAGCTCGGTAGGCCCCGATGGGAACGATCTGCGCATCGCCTAAGCCTTGGATAAATCCTCCGATTTCGTGATGGCTCGAGCGAAACTTCTCGAGGATGTCTTGCCCAAAAACCGCAACGTCCTGGACAAACCGCTCGAGAGTCGTCGGAGACTCGATGAATGTATTCGACTCGTGAAGCAGTGCTAAAATTCCGATGCGATGCATAAGGCGACTCGTCGAGAATGTAAGGTGGGAATCTGATTGCATTTCGAGTATTGTATGGCAAATTGCTTCCATCTAAATGGAACCAGTGCCGTTGCGAAGTTTTGAATCCGAGAGGTTAGGGGTTTGGGGATGCTGATTTCATTGGACCAAATGCGCCAAGAGCTCTACTGTGCGGTCGTCTGCGATGCGCTCGATCAGGTTGGATTGCACCATCAATCTCCTCGGATTTCACTCCCGAGGCAGTCCGGTAGCGGATTGTTGGTCGGTCGCTGCAAAACCACCCTCTGGGCCGATATGTTTCATAACGATCCGAATCCTTACGAGCTGGAACTCAAGGCGGTCGATGATTGCCAGCCCGATGATGTGTTGATCGCTGCTGCCGGTGGGTCGATGCGATCGGGTATCTGGGGCGAGCTGCTGACGACCGCAGCAAAAAACCGTGGCTGCATCGGTGCGATCGTCGACGGTGCGGTTCGCGATGTCGATAAAATCCAGACCACCGCGTTTCCTCTCTTCGCCAAAGGCCGATGCCTCTACGATAGCCTCCATCGCCAACGCGTGATCGATTCGGACGTGCCGGTGGAAATCGATGGCGTTGTTTTCGCTCCAGGTGATTTGGTCTTTGCCGATTCCGACGGGGTGGTCGTCGTTCCTCGCAAGGTCGAGCTAGAGGTCTTGCGATTGGCGCACGCAAAAGTTCACGGTGAAAACAAAGTCAGAGACGCCATCCGAGGAGGCATGACCGCCGTTGGAGCTTTTGAAAAATTCGGGATCCTTTAACGCCTAATTGGACGCACTCAGGAGCACGTCGAAATCCGATGCGAGGCGCGAACGATCGTTTAACCCGCAGCCAACGGCGAGAGACTTAAACAAGCCTGCCAGGAGCCCGCGCAGGGGCTCAAGCCGGTGGCTTACGCACTCATGGCACAGAAGTGTCGCCATCTGAGTTGAAACCAAACAGCCCTACGGTCTGCAGAAATACTGATCTTCCTAATCGCCCAAAGCGAACGATCCGGATTCAGCGAGTTGCCGGAGTAGAGCCACCATCAGGAATCGGCTGATCGGCAACTTCGATGCAATGCTTTGTTCGTCTTGCTTCGCGCAGTTCTCTACCCGATTTGACTTGGTCTCGCTCAAGTCGTGCGACAAGCGTAGCAAGTGTCCCCCCGGATTCTTCGAGCAATCGCTCGCGAGTTTTGCGCAATTCATCAAGTATTGGGTCTTTCATGGCTAGTTTCCTCCGAGGAACTCCGAGGGCGTGCAAATCAACATCCCATCAAGCCCCTCGCTTTTAAGGAGTCTGTAGACACGCGGAAGTTCATGCGCATTCGCGATATGAGTACAATTCAACGTCAACAAATAGTTTACTCTTGCAAGTGCCGCTACGGCAACGTGCAAAGCATCTGCGGCCGCTTTTTTCGGCATCATATGGCCCGCAAGAATCTTTGCGGCCAAGTCTTCCGCGTCTTTCGAGATTGCAAGCAACGGCAAACCTGCCAAAAGACGTTGTCGCTCGGAAGCAGCAGACGGATCACCCGCCGATGCCTCGATGATTGTCAGTTGAGAAGTAACTATGTCAAACTTGGGTCGCTCAAGCTCCCACCAATCTTTGGCCTGCTGTTGAATTGCTGCAATTTGGGTATTTTGACTAGGCCACGCAGTTGCATAGCTTACAATTGAAGTCTCGATATAAACCGTATCCATAATTGCATTCCATCAAGACGAACGGCCGATTCAGCCAGTGCTTGCAGTAGACTCGTACTTGAAGCAATCTAGTATAGCAATCCGACCCATCGGTCGGCAAGTTACCGCCACCCTGTCGATCAACGATCGACATCGCCGCACTTCAAACCGCCATCGAGCGCGCCGAAATCCGATGCGAGGCGCGAACGATCGTTTAACCCGCAGCCAACGGCGAGGGACTTAACCAAGCCTGCCAGGAGCCCGCGCAGGGGCTCAAGCCGGTGGCTTACGCACTCATGGCACAGACTTTCTAATCCAATCGCGATCCCCAGTCCGTTTACGGGTCGGATGCTCGGACCTTCATCGCAGGGCCCTCGACCGAGATCGTCAATCCGGATGCTTGACCAAGCTTAGTCAATAACTCCTCGAGCGAAACTTCGCTAAAGCTCACATCGACCTCACGCCTTGAACGCTCGGTTGAAAGCTCGTTGGCCAGAAGTTCGAGCGAAAGCTGCTGGCTTAGATTCGTTAGGATCTTCAATATCTCACCTCGGTATCGACCGGTATAGCGCTTGGCCTGACCTCCAGAAGCGACCGGTTTAGGCTTTGCCGCAGGGGCTAAGGGCTCGACGAGCTCACCATGCGCTGCGACCGGTGCGAGAATATCCCACGCGGGGTTTTGAGGTGGAGCCGACGCGACCGATTCGACCTGCTCGACGGTCGCCTGAGGCCAACGAGAGCGCCAAGCCTGCCAAGCGACCTTGCCGACCTTCGGGATCTCCGATGAATAGCGAAATCGCACTGGACGGCCCTCCAAGAGCGGCTGCAGACTCGGAGGTTGAGCCGTTGGCCAGTCGATGCGTTGGTCGAAGCCCGAGAGCAGAAGCGTTGCCATAGCGGCGATATTCGTCGACTCGAGCCGTCCTGCTGGCCACCGGTCGATGGTCGCAGCGAGCCCCTGGGAATCGGCGATTGGGCCGAGCCGATACCGCTCGAGAAACGACTTCCAAATGCCTCGCGTGTCGCTTCCATCGGACCACTCGAAGCGTTCCTTTTGAGCGATGCGCAATCTCGGATCGCTCGGCTCGCTGACCAAATTCCAGTAAGCCCACTCGATCGCAGGTGCTTTACCCTTCGGGACGATCGCGATATACCGATCCACCATCGCGATTTGCGCATCGAGCTCGTTGGCAACCCTTTCGAGGACTTCTTTGTTGCTCTGTCCCTTGGGGATCTCGATGCTCAACCCATGATCCTTCGGTATGCGGCGATCGAGCCAAACGGGGATTTGATCCCGGACAAGTGTGGTTTGGACCCAATCCGATAGAGGCAACTGCAACTTGCTACCAGCAAATCCGGACTCAGCCCGGAGTTGACTCGTCAATCCTATGGCTTGGGGAGTACGAAACGGATGGACCGACTGAGCCTGCACAGGCTCTTGGGGAAACAAACAAACCAAGAGGCCGAGGAACCAAATTGTTCGTTGCCAAAGTGCGTGATGCCAAAGTGCTTGATGCTTGTCAGGATGCATAAAGGAAGTCAACCGCAAGGAGTTTGGAATTGGATTGAGGGCCCGTTGGAGTTCGACGTCGATGAAAGTCAAGAGCAGCGTTGGATCTTTGGTTACTTTAAGCAGAATCATCGAATGGCGTTGAGATTGATTCCAAGTTGACTATTGTGGAGTCGTACTCAAGACAGTCAACAGACCCAATCGTATGAACACGCGACTGACCAACCTGATTTCATTTTACAACGAACAGAGCGGGCCTGCGCGCCGCGATGATCGCTGTCGCGATGAGTCCAAGGTCATTTCCAACGCCATTGCACAGGACTACTCGGTTTGCACGCTGCGGCGGTTGATTTTCTCCCGCGATGCGCAAATCCGACGCGCTGCTGTTTGGGGTCTGGGCTGGATCGGTCAACACTCCGAATGCCGTTTTTTAGGTCCTTTGCTAAGAGACCCCGATGCGGCGATACGGCTCGAAGCCGATCGGGCAAGAGAACAGATTTTGCTCCGGGTGCGAAGCCTCTGGCACCGCCAATTTGCAGAGCAAATCGAGGACTCCATGGCCGATTCGCATTGGACGTCCGCCAATCGAATGGTCGATAAACTCGTCGCGACCCATGCAGAGCATCCGCAGAGTTGGTTGCTCAGGATATCGGTCCGAATGTGCACCTCCCAACTCGCAGGCGCGATCGAGGATTGCCGGCAGGTCCTGTCGATCGATCGCGATTGCTACCGAGCTTGCGTCATGCTCGGTCAAAGCTATTGGTTCATGCACAGGACCAGCGTCGCCAAAGAGTGCTTCCTGGAAGCGACTCGGATCTATCCCGATTGCACGTCGAGCCAACTTTGCTCCCAACGATGACCTGCATGTAGCTGCAAGTTAGGCCTCCGCCGGGCAAGCCCGCCGGTAGGCTTACACTACGGCCATCGATTGCAAGACACCCTAAGGTCCGTCTAGGCCCGATGCTTCTGCACCCGGTAAACTAGCACCCGGTACCAAAAGGGTCGACTCGGTGCTCGTGCTGATGGGTAAGTTCCGGTTTTGCGTGGGCATGATCCATTCCAAACTGATGCTCGCGACGGACGCTCGAACGGTGCCTCGGGTTTCTAGGTACAGTTCCAAACCATCCTCGAGCGTAATCATCCGAAACAAACTGACGCGTCGCCAGGAAGCTTGGCTCGAATCGTACGCGGATACCAACTGGCCTAATGCCTCGCCCCCCATGTTGTCGCTGAACAACAGTCCCGTTTGCGACTCCGAAGGGGACGATTCTACCCGAACCAACGCTTCGATGTGCACGAGCGATCCGACAGGCAAGGCAACCTTCGGAGACGTCACTCGCATGCTTGTACCAGCATAACCGCTAGGGATCGGTTGCCCGGTCCTGCTCGAGGCTTGCAAGACAATCGCAGGATCGCCACTGGGCCCTGCTCCGCTTGCGATCTGAATGGAACTGTCGATCTGCTCGACCAAGCGGTGGTTGCTGGTCCATCCAGATTGCTTCCAATCCGAGAGATCCACAAAGGGTGTACCTGCCAGAGGTGCGGGTTGCCAACGACGGCCTTGCAAGACTCGATCGAGCTCGAAATGCAAAGGCAACGAGAGGGGCGAGACGACCAACGCGCTGCTGTTGACGCTGGGGAACTGCTCCTTGGCCACTTCCCAGGAGCTGCGCAGGGTTCGCTGGGCCAAAAGAGTCGCCGTATCGGCATACTCAGCAGCCTTAGCCAATTCGGAATTCGCTAAATACTGAAGGGATGCTCGCTGGGCAGATTGGGCTTCGCGGATCGATTCCCAACCCGCATCCGATGCGGGCAACTGGCGGGAGACCAAGGTCATTTGGGCCAAAGTGATCAACTGCGTTGCGGTGTCGATGCGACTTTCGATAAGGCTAGGGCCCAAGCGGGTCAAGGCAGTTTGGAGGTAACTCCACGGTCCATTGTCGACCATGGTCACCAATTGCTCGACGATCGCAGGACGGTCGATCGTCACGACCATGGCCCCAGGGACGTTTTTCATTGGCACCCGTTCCAACACACCACGTGTGATGCGATAGATTTGGCGAGGTTGGCCCGTCACGGGGATGGTGACCTCGATGCGTTCAGTGGCCGGGGCTGGACTGCATAGCTGGTCATAATCTCCCGATGCGATGACAAAAACCAACTGGCTCGACGGGGTCTGAAGGATCGCGGCGGTATGTTCCGAGGAATTGACCGCCACGTTGGCCCAATCCGATTCGCCAGCTTGGATCCAAGGCATAAAGAGCTCGATTTCCTGATTGATGCTCGCATAGGACTCTGCGCGGATCGATGCCGTCTGGTCGCCTGAGTCCAATGAGAATGGAGATCGGAAAATCCACCCCCTTGAACCCTGCATCACACTTCGTATCCATTGCAAGCGAGCTTGAAGCCGATCGTGGTCGGCAATTGGCCATGGAGATCGACCCAGGGACTCAGAGGCCAAGACTCTCTGCGCGAGCCACTCGTTGGAGAGTTGAGTCCAAAGCGATGTCATCGGAACATTCCGGCCAGCGATTGGACGCAATTCGGTTTTGAGGATCGTCGAAGCTTCTTTGGCCGAACGCACTGAGGTAGCAAGCGGCATGGGAGCCGCGAGCCAGTCGCTCAATTGGCTATAGGATCCGTGTAGCTCCCAGGCTTCTGCGACCATGGGCCTCGATAGGGACTTCGGATAGCGACTCATCATCGCGACGCGCTCCAAAGACGAGTCCATCTGACTCTGATTCAATGCCAAACCCAGCAGCCATGCGCTCACATGCGCATAGCGCTCCGACTGGTCCTCGGTCGGGACGATCGAGGGAGGTGGTGCGATGACTCCCATCCCCGATTCGATCGATTGCTGCGCTACGAGCGGGTCGTTTGGGTTGCGAGAAATCACGCCGTTGAAGCCCAGGGTTTGGAGGTAGGCAAGACTCTCGCCTTGATGCTGGATCCAGCGAGGTACGCTCTGTTGGATACGCCGAAGCCGCTCACCGGGCGGTTCCATCGCAATCGCGGCAGGACCTGCAGGATCTTCATCGCTGAGCGTCCCTGGAGCGATCATCCCATCGATACTCAACTCGTCGACTTGGATTTTCGAAGTGCCAGGAAATCCGTAAACACTCAACAGGATCGCATCGACATAGGGTTCGCGAAGATCGATATCCGGGCCGAACAAGCGTCTGAGAAAACGCTGACGATCCTCGACGAGGTTCCACACATCGCTGATCGCCGAGGTCGACCAGCGTCCGGCTCCATCGTGCGGGGATCCAAAAACGACTTCGGTCAAAGCCGAATGCGTCGCTGGGTGCCTGGCGCGAGGGAAAACCACCCGCATTCCGATCCGAATGCCGGCCTGCGCGCTTCGAATGCGTATCGCCGCCTTGAGCTCAGGGATGATCGCGCACGGTTCGACAGGGGTAATCAGGTAAACGAAGGAACCGTTACCGTGGGTAAACTCGATCGTCTCGACTCCCGGCTCGATGCGATCCGGTGTCCTCATCACGGTGCGAGCATCATCGCGCCAAAGACTAAATCGAGCCGAACCTTGGTCGAAGCTATCGAGGTGCTGTGCAAAAATCGGCTCGGCCACCTGGAGAATCCAAAGGACCAGGAAGGCAGCCCGGATCGGAAAAGTCCACGGAACGATCCACCTCAAGCCAGCCGAACTAATCGGACTTGGCTGAAACTTTGTGACAGAAAAATCATGGACCGGCTCAAGAAGCATACGCACAGGCTCTCAGGGGGGATTCCGTTGACGCAACTATCGCTTCTATCAAGACTTGGGGAAATTCTCTAGTCGAATCTGGCGAGCGTCCGACCTCGCCAAGGGGTGTCGATGGTGCCGGATGTAACGGCTGGTCCGATTGTGTAAATTCTTGACTAGTAAGGGTTTACGAAGCATTCTAGACCGTCGACGGTCAGCCTTCGGCAGCCGCACCGGACAACTTGAGTTTTTTTTAAGTGCTGCCCCTGCCCGTTACAAACATCACCGTTACAAACATCACCGTTTAAAGCCCACACGTTTCGGCCCACGAGCCCCAAGACGCATTTTGCCCTCTCCCGTTGGAAAGTATTGAAAGCATTGAAATGAACACGAAATCGACTATTTCGGAACTTCCTACCCTGGAACTACCCGCGGAACTCATCGAGATGCAAGAGGCGATCGAGGGACTTTCGACCGAGGCCAAACTGCTTCTCCAACCGCTGTTTCAACGGGTTCTTGAAAGCACCAATCGCCGACGAAAAATCCTTCAGATGGTCCAAGAATCGATCGGCCAACTGCGATTGGATATGAAGTACCTGGTATTTGATTTAGAAGCGACCCGTCGGGAACGAGACGAGTTGCAACGCCAAGCCAGCGATTTCTCCGATGAAGAATTCGGCCCGGATGCCTCCTAAGCTTCCTGGGAGCTTGAAGTCCGACAAGACCGAAATATTCCAGGGGATTTGCAGCCGCAGTGGTGCTTAGCGTTTGCCCGCCGCATCGATTCTGCTTACTCTAAAAGCAATCCGACATCCCCCTTACAACGATCCGATCGATCCATGGAGTTCACGCCCAGATCCCTGACCCAACGCTGCATCGATCTTGAGCTCGCCACGCCGGCTCAGATCGATCGCTTGTGGGGGGAATTGCGTACAGAGCAGGTCACCCTCGAAGAGGTCAAATCGCATCTGCTTCGCAAAGGAATCATCACCAACTTTCAGTTGGAACGGATGCTCACCGGAGAGCGGCTCGGGTACTTCTACGGACCCTACAAAGTCCTTTACATGATCGGTGCCGGAACGTTTGCCCGAGTTTTCCGGGCCGTGCATCGCGAGACGGGTAAAGTCGTTGCGGTCAAGGTCTTGCGCCGTAGGCACCGCGACCAGGTCGTCCAGATCGAGCAGTTCCTGCGCGAGGGACGCATGGGCTTGGAACTGCGTCATCCGAACATCGTTACCATCTACGATATCGTCAACGATCCGCGTGCCCCTTACCTAGTCATGGAGTTCGTCGAGGGTGAGACACTCCGAGAGATCCTCAAGATCCGAGGGACGTTCGAGGCTATCCATGCTCTGAAGATCATGCATGATATTTGCTCGGGTTTGGATTTCGCCTTCCAAAAAGGGATCACCCACCGAGACTTGAAACTCTCGAACGTCCTTGTCCACTCCAGCGGTCGTTGCAAGTTGGTGGACTTTGGATTGGCGGCATTGGCCGACACATCGTCGCCCGAAGCGATCGCCGATTGCCCGAGTGCTCGGGCGATCGACTATGCGGCCCTCGAACGAGGCACCGCGGTACGCAAAGGCGACCATCGAAGCGACATCTACTTCGTCGGTTGCATGTTTTATCACATCGTTTCGGGGCGCGCTCCGCTGGTCGAGACTCGAGACCGCCTGATGCGATTGAACATCACCCGATTCGTCGAGATCCCATCGCTCCACGATGTTGCTCCAGGACTTCCAGATACCATTTATGCTATCTGCCACAAAGCCATGGAGTTTAGTCCCGAGAAACGGTACCAAAACCCAGGACAGGTTCTTGCCGATGTCGATGCGGCCCTTAAAAAACTTCAACGTGAAATCGACAATCCCGGGCTAACCGATGGCAAGACCGCACCGTCAAAGGGGGGCTCGGTCGTACCGGCCGATGTGTTGGAACCGGAGGATATTCTCGAAGGCCAAGGCAAGACGGTTTTGATCGTTGAGAATCGAGCAGAGCTCCAGGATCTGCTCCGGGAGAAACTCAAAAAACGGGGCTACCGGGTGCTCGTTTACAGCGATCCAGAGCGAGCATTAGCGAAATTCTCACCCGACGAATCCAACCCCGCGAACTGCCTGATCCTCAGCGCGACGAACCTGGGCAATGACGCCCTCGATGCCTTCAATCGCTTCGCCTCCGAAGAGCACACCAAGCAAATTCCGGCTATACTGCTGGTCGATCCAAAGCAACAGCACATCGTTCGAGGTGCAAACACTTCGGATCGACATGTACTGATCCCGATGCCGCTGAAGGTTCGTGAATTGCGGGAAGCCTTGGTGCAACTGACCAACAAACCTGTCGATACCGCACCGCAGCAATAGTTCTCGATTGCCGTCCGGTATTCTCATGCTTTCTTTCGATCTCAAGATCAAAACCCACCTGCTTGCGTCCCTAGCGTGGTGGTTGTTCCTGCCGACAAGTATCCTTGTAGCAACACTCAACGGAAGCCTATCCGGGGTTCTTTGCGCTCAGGAAAACGAACCGAAAGGCACTAGCCCTACGGTTCAAACCGATTCGGAAAACCAAATTGCCGATTGGCTCCCTGAAACCACCGTGCTGTTCGGGAAAATCGCCCCGGTCGAGCAATGGCTCGAACACCCCTTGAGAACAAGTTGGATCGAAACCGAGAGTTTTAAAAAGCTCTGGCGCAGCCCTCAAGCTCTACAGGTCCGCAGTGGGATCACCATCGCCGAAATCGCCCTGGGGCTCAAACTCGATCAACTAGCCAAGGACCTAAGCGACCGCGGTACGTACGTGGCCATCGATTCGCAGACCCAAGCCGTGGCATTGATGCTGCACACACGCAGTGAGCAATGGCTCGATGACTACATCGATAAAGCGCTCGACTATTTGCGAAAGGACGCCAAGTCCAAGGGCAATCCGGACCCGATCCAATCGACCGAATATCGCGGAGTGCAAGCCTATAAAATCCAAAACGGAATCTTTGTGAAACTTGGATCTTGGGTCCTCGTGACCAACCAAGGAGATTTTGCCAAAGCCGTCGTCGATCACAAACTCGACAATCGCAAAGGGCTATCGCAAGCTCCCTGGTATCGAGAAGCCAGCAGCAAACTTCAAGCAACAGGATCGATGGCCGAAGTATGGATCGATCTTGCAAGTATCCGAGCGCAAATGAAAAACAACGACCTGTTCCGTGGACAAGCCAACGACTTCGGTGCTGAGTTGATCCTCGGAGGAGTCCTGAGCGTTCTTGCAAACGCGCAGGTGATGCATGCATCGATGACGATGGATGAGCAAGGCATCGCTCTAGAGGTTCAAAGTCCCTCCGATCCGACTTGGTACGGCCAAGCAAGGCAGCATTACGTGGGGCCTGATGCCAAAGGGCGGGCACCGAATTGGCCGAAGGTCCCAGGTGCGATTGCCACCCTGTCAACCTACCGAGACTTAGCCCAAATGTGGCTCCGAGCCGGCGATTTGTTCAATCAGGACGTCAACGACCAATTGGCCCAGGCCGACAACACACTGACGACCATTTTCGCGGGTAAGGATTTCGGAAGCGATATTCTCACTGCGATTGAGCCAGAGTTGCAGATTTTTGCAGCCGAGCGAAGTTTCGACCAAGCTGCGTTGAAACCCACCATTCAGCTACCTAGCTTCGGGATGGTAGCACGGTTGAAAGATCCCGCAAAACTGCAGCGGGAGCTGAAGAGAACCTTCCAGAGTTTCATCGGGTTCCTCAACGTGGCAGGGGCTCAAGAAGGACAGCCCCAATTGGAGCAAGACACGATTCAGCAAAACGGCGCATCGATTTACACCTCGCAATTCATCGTCGAAGAGGACCGCAAATATCCCGATGGACTTCCGATCCAATTCAATTTCCAGCCCACCTTGGCGTTCCTCGACGATAGGGTTGTGCTATGCAGCTCGGTCGATTGTGCCAAATCGATCCTTGGGCAAAACCCGTTGGATGCCGGTTCGCAGACCGCACAAGTGCAGACTCGGCTAGAGGCCGATGGGGCATCGATTCAGAAAGCGTTGCAGATCAACAGCAATCCGATCATCGCGCAGAACATGGTCGAAAAAGGCACAACACGCATCGAGGCCAAACGGGAGTTCGATACGTTGATGCTGCTCATCGGACTTGTCAAACGCATGGATATGAGCTTAGAGTTCCAAGACCAAGCTCGCTTGCGGCTGCGACTTGATGCCAACCTCGATCCTTGATCGATGAGGTTGGGTTCCGCTTGGTTTAGAATCTGTGTGTGAAGCACGTTTAACTTGCAGCCAACGGCGAGTTTGTCTCGCAAGTCCGAGAGGTCCAAAATAGATGTCGCGATCCTCGGGGTCTGAATCCAAGCCGTTCGCGCCACAAGTCCTAAGCTGCAAGCTTCTCATCGACGGCTACAACTTGATGTATGCCATCGGATACGCCCAAGCGGGAGACATGCGGCCCAAGGCGCTCGAGACTGGGAGGAATCGATTGATTGAATTGC
>Ga0208086_1000101_pt1 | contig 21655 bp, 18 predicted proteins | sample LakMenEpi06Jul10_FD_150675 | JGI IMG/M metagenome (GOLD analysis project Ga0208086, IMG submission 150675) | Freshwater microbial communities from Lake Mendota, WI - 06JUL2010 deep hole epilimnion (SPAdes) | ecosystem: Environmental > Aquatic > Freshwater > Lake > Epilimnion/Euphotic zone ...
CCGAGTTCCAATCGCTCGACCAAGCGAGCTCGGGTTGGTTTCGACGCGTCATGCAATGCGGTGAAGTTTCGACTAAACCGAACAAGGTCTCCATGCTCATCGCACCGACGGGAATCGCCGCAGGGGTTCTATGCATCGTCGGTACGGGCAACGCAAGTCAGTCGGCTTGCAATACCTACTTTCGCGCAGCGGGTGCGGCGATGAAGGCCCTTGCCTCCAAACAAAGATCCGCAGTTCGCTTTGTCGGATTCGGCAACTCTCCCCTGGAAATCCGTGCCGCCATCGCAGGTGCCCTCGTCGGCTCCCAAGGCCAAGACCTCTACAAGAGCGAGAAAAGTACCTTCGCCCCAGAAACCGTCGAGTGGTCCGGAAGCAATGATGCCCAAATCCGAGCCGGGGAAATCATCGGTGAATCGGTCAATCTAGCCCGACTGATGGTCAACCAACCCCCGAATCGCTTGTACCCAGAAACCTTCACCGATCAAGCCATCGTCGTCGCCAACGATGCGGGCTTCTCGATCGAAGTTTGGGATAAACAACGACTCATTGAGGAGCGTTGCCAAGCGCTCCTGGCCGTCGCACAAGGCTCGCTTCGCGATCCACGACTGCTGATCCTGCGTTACAGCGGTGCTCCGCCAGACTCCGAACCCCTGGCCCTGGTCGGCAAAGGAGTCACGTTCGACTCTGGCGGATATTCGCTTAAGCCCACCGATGGAATGCTGACGATGAAGTGCGACATGGCAGGCGCAGCGACAGTCCTTGCCATCTTCAACGCAATCGCCAAACTCAAAGTCCGCAGGAATGTTGTCGGTGTGCTAGGACTCGTCGAGAACCTCGTCTCCGGGGATGCCTTCAAACTCGGCGATGTCCTGACGGCCCGCAGCGGTAAAACCATCGAAATCCATAACACCGATGCCGAAGGCCGATTGGTCCTTGCCGATTGCTTGGATGTCGCTCTCGAAGAAAAACCCTCCCAAATCATCGACTTTGCAACCCTCACCGGCGCGTGCGTCGTAGCCCTTGGGAACGATGTGGCCGGACTCATGAGCAATCAGACCCAGCTCCAAGTCGACATCCAATCGTTCACCGAAAAATGTGGCGAGTACACTTGGCCGCTACCCATGCACTCGTTCTACAGCGAGCAGATCGCTGGAAAAGTTGCCGACATCAAGAACGTCGGCGAGGGACGCTGGGGAGGAGCCATCACCGCCGCAAAATTCCTCGAGGAATTCGTCCAAGCTAAACCTTGGGCCCACCTCGATATCGCAGGACCGGCATTCTTGGACTCGGCCAAGCCTTGGTGCGACGCCGGTGGGACCGGCTTCCTAGTACGCTCTTTCGCCGAATGGCTCCTGGCATGAGCATCGATCCTGCCGATCACGAGCTCCACGGACAGGACCAAGACCTAGACCGACAAGGCCCGATTTGGAGACAGTATCACGAACTGGCCGAGCTGGCAGGCTCTCTAGCCCACGAGATCAAAAATCCGCTCTCGGTCATCCACATGAACGCCGACCTGCTGAGTGAAGAACTCGACGAGAGTCAGTGGCCAGGAAAACGCCGCGCTATCTCCAAAGTCGACATGATCAAACAACAGTGCCACCGAATGGAAAACCTCCTGAGGGATTTCCTGAAATTCGCGCGCATGCAGGACATGGAACTGACCCTCGGCTCGCTGAACGAACAGATCCTCTCGGTCCTGAATCTCTTCCAACCTCAAGCCGACAAACAAGGGGTACGACTCGAGCGGTTCCTAGACTCCGATCTACCCAACATCCGACTCAACGGAAGCTCGCTCCAGGCGGCTCTGATCAATCTTGTGAAAAATTCGCTCGAGGCGATGCCCGATGGCGGAGAACTCTTGATCCGAACCTATGTCATCCCAAGCGGCGTGGCCATCGACATGATCGACTCCGGATGCGGCATGGACGAAACGACCGCCATGCGAATGTTCGAACCGTTCTACTCGACAAAAGCCGAAGGCTCCGGACTTGGCCTGCCGACCACCCGCAAGATTCTCGAAGCCCACGGCGGACGCATCAGCGTCCAGAGTGAAGTCGGCCGAGGCACGAAATTTGTCCTGGAATTCCCAACGCCCATGCGGATCGCTTAGCCTCGTCCCGCAACCCCGCGCACCATCCACAAAATCGGACTAGCCGGGTTCGATTCGTCGACCAATCGCTCGATCTGATAACGGCTTGCTCTCTGGGCAATCCATCCCTCGACGGCGTGGCTCTCCTGCAAACCCGTTGGATGACCGACATACGCAAGGATCGAGATCAACCCACAAGGAGCCAAAAGGGACTCCAGAGCATCCAATGCCCGCAAGGTTGTCGGCACTTGCGTCACGACCGACTTGTCGGAAAAAGGCAAATACCCAAGATTGAACATCGCGCAAGAGATTTTGCCTCGATGCTCCAACGGCACATGATCTGCAATGTCCGCATGATCCGCATGGATGCACCGAACGACGCTCGCATAACCCGCCTGAGAAACCCGCAAAGCCGTTCTTGAAATCGCATCGGCTTGCAAATCCAACGCGTAGACGGTCCCTTGCATTCCAACGCATTGAGCCAGAAATAGCGTGTCCAATCCATTCCCTGCCGTCATGTCGATCGCGATCGAACCCGGATCGATCGACTCGCGACATCGCTTCTGAGCTTCCATCGTAAAATGCATCGTCGGTCTTTAACCCTCTATGCCACGCGGATAGGAACCAAGCACATCGAGCCTTAGCGATCGCTCAACAAGTGCACCGATCGCATCGACCATGGGAGCCTCATCGCGGTGCCCCTCGATCTCCACGAAAAAGTAATACTCGTTCGGAGAGCCAGGCACCGGTAACGACTCGATCCAAGTCAAGTTGATGCCGTTGTCCCTGAAGATCAACATCGCATCGGCCAGCGCCCCTGGTTGATGCGGGACCTGAAACAGGATCGCCGTTTTGTCCCGCCCGGTAATCGCCGGTTGGTCCTTGCCGATGATCGCAAAACGGGTCGCATTGTTCGGATCGTCTTCGATCGATTCGCAGACGATCGGTAATCCATACTCCAAGGATGCCTCGAGCGAGGCGATCGCCGCTGCCCCCGGCTCCTGCTTGGCAATCCTTGCTGCATGGGTCGTGCTGGCGACCTCAATCCTCTGGGCCTCGGGCAGATGCTCCGAGAGCCAGCGACGGCACTGCGAGAGGGCCTGCGGCTTGCTGTAGACCTTGCGTATCGATAATCGGTCCGAAATCGAGAGCAGGTTATGGTGGATCGGCAAGAGCACCTCGCCGCAGATCTGAAGTGGACGCTTGATGAAATTGAACATCGTGTCGACGATCCGTCCGTCGGTGCTGTTCTCGATCGGAACGACGCCATATCGAGACTGCCCCCGATGGACCTCTTCAAACACCGCAGAAATCGTGCCGACTGGGCATAGCAAATGACGGTCCCCGAAGTACTTTCGGGCCGCCGAATGGCTATACGAATGCTCAGGACCTAAATAAGCCACCCCCTGGGGTGCTCTCCCCGTGTGCAGTGCCTCAATCTGGCTAGGATCAAGCTGTGCTCTGAGAGCAAGACGCTCTTCGATCAGGCGAGCAATCTCGATTTGGATCTCTCCGAGTCGCTGGAAAATCTCCTGTTCCGAGGGCTGAGAGCTTGGCATTTTCGATTCAATTTCCTGTCAAATTGACGGTAAGACCGCCAGTCATCCCCGAGACTTAGGCAACCTGGATGGCTGCAAACGCCCCAGATTTTAACGTAAACCCTTGATTTGAAAAGGTTTAAGATCCACGCTTGCGCTTCTTGATGGCTTTGGCACAAGGATTGCTCTACAGAGTTTCCAACCGTCGGATCGGCCACCTGGAACCGGCGGTTTCCAAAAACATTATCATTCTATTGAACAACGCGTTGAGGGAGAACTACACCATGGCATCTGGCGAAAAGATCATCGGTATCGATTTGGGAACCACCAACTCGGTGGTCGCTGTCATGGAAGGTTCTGAGGTCAAGGTCATTCCCAATGCCGAAGGGAACCGACTGACGCCTAGCGTCGTTGCCTTCAATGACAAAAGCGAAACCATCGTCGGTGAGCCCGCTCGCCGCCAAGCGGTCACCAACCCGCGTCGCACGGTCTACTCGGTCAAACGTTTTATGGGCCGTCGACACTCGGAAGTCGAATCCGAAGAGAAGATTGTTCCTTACCAAGTCGTCGGCGGGGCCAACGAGTACGTCAAGGTCCAAATCGGTGACCAACAATTCACTCCGCAAGAGATTTCTGCAAAGGTCTTGCGCAAGCTCAAAGAGGCCGCCGAATCCTATCTCGGACACCGCGTGAGCAAAGCCGTCATCACGGTCCCAGCCTACTTCAACGATGCTCAGCGACAAGCCACCAAAGATGCGGGCCAAATCGCAGGCCTGGAAGTGGCACGGATCATCAACGAACCGACGGCTGCGGCACTGGCCTACGGACTCGACAAAAGCAAAGACCAAAAAATCGTCGTGTTCGACCTCGGAGGCGGAACCTTCGACGTCTCGGTTCTTGAAGTCGCCCATAACAACGATGGGGAATCTGCTGGCAAGATTTTCGAAGTCATCAGCACCAACGGCGATACCCACCTCGGGGGCGACGACTTCGACCAAGCCATGCTCAACCACGTCGCCACGATGTTCCAACGCGACAATGGCATCGATCTACGCAAAGATCCCATGTCGCTCCAGCGTCTGCAAGAAGCTTGCGAAAAAGCCAAGAAGGAACTCAGTACCCTTCCCCAGACCGACATCAACTTGCCGTTTATCACCGCAGATGCATCCGGTCCTAAGCACTTGCTCACGACCATCACCCGCAGCACCTTCGAAGGCCTGATCGATCCGATGATCGATCGATGCCGCCAACCGGTTCTGCAAGCCCTCAAAGATGCCAAATTGAATCCCTCCGAGATCGACGAAGTCGTCCTCGTCGGTGGTTCAACCCGCGTCCCCAAGGTCCGCGAACTGGTCAAAGAAATCTTCGGCAAGGAGCCTCACCAAGGGGTCAACGCTGACGAAGTCGTCGCAGTCGGTGCGGCTATCCAAGGGAGTGTTCTCTCGGGCGAACGCAAAGACGTTCTGCTCTTGGACGTCACCCCGCTGACCCTCGGAATCGAAACCGAAGGCGGAATCCTGACGGCCTTGATCGAACGAAATACCACCATCCCCGTCGAGAAAAAGCAAACCTTCTCGACGGCAGCCGATAACCAAACGGCCGTGACCGTCAGTGTCTTCCAAGGCGAACGCAAGATGGCCATCCACAACCGCGTCCTCGGCCAATTCAACTTGGAAGGAATCGATGCTGCCCCTCGGGGCGTTCCGCAAATCGAAGTCAAATTCGATATCGACCAAAACGGGATCCTGAACGTCTCGGCCAAGGATCTCAAGTCCGGGAAGCAGGCGAGTGTCAAAATCGAGCAATCGAGCGGTCTGAGCAAAGATGAAATCGAACGCATGCGGCGCGATGCGGAATCGCATGCCGACGAAGACCGAAAGCAAGTCGAATTGGCCGAAGCTCGAAACCGCGCCGAAAATACCATCCACTCGTTGGAAAAGGCAATCAAAGACCAAGGCGATAAACTCGCAGTGTCCGACCGTGAGCCCCTCGAAGCGGCCATCAGCAAACTGCGCGATGCCCTCAAAGAAAACGAAGCCGAGGCGATCAAACTCGCTACGGCCGAACTCGAACAAACCGCCAACGCCTTCCGTTCCGCGTTTGCTTCCTCCCCACAAACCCAAACCGAAACCCCAGATTCCAAGGGATCCAACGACGACGCGATCGACGCGGAGTTTGAGGTCAAAAACTAAAGAGTCTGGCAAGGAACTTGGACATGATTTCCTGGACACCGTTCCTTGCCACCCTCCTTGTGTGCCTCGGCACCCTAACCCCATCGAGCATGGCCCAAGATTCCCGCAAGGCTTCTTGGGCCACGAAGACCGTCAAGATCGACGCGATCGAATTCTCGATCCCGGAATCCTGCTCGATCGAAAAGGTCTCCGACGATACCCTTTGCACCTGGCCGATCGTCGCGGCCTTCGCCCCCGATGGCTCGCTTGTCGTCGCAGAATCGGTCTGGAACCTGCAAACCAAACAGACCGTTCAAGAGCAACTCATCTCCCGCCCGCACCGACTCGTGCGACTTCGAGATTCCAACAACGACGGAAAATTCGATAGCCGACAAGTCATCGCAGATAAACTTAGCTTCCCCGAAGGTATCCTCTGCATCGGCAACGATATCCTTCTGACTGCACCGCCTCAAATCTGGAAACTCTCAGACCTCGATGGCGACGGCGTTTGCGAAAACCGGCAAATCTGGTTCGATGGCACAACCCTCACTGGATGTGCAAATGATCTTCATGGACCGTGGCTAGGTCCCGACGGTTGGATCTACTGGACCAAATCCGCCTTCGCAGAACAAACGCACGAAATCCTTCCCGGAAAAGTCCACGTCGAGAAAACCTGGACCAGCAAGGCCTCCCACCTGTACCGACGACACCCGCAAGGTGGCCCTATCGATCCGGTCATGACCGGTGGCATGGACAACCTGGTCGATGTGGCTTGGCTCCCCAACGGGGATCGGTTCTTTTGCGCCACGTTCTTGCACCATCCCCGAAACGGTTTTCGCGATGGAATCGGTGCGGCGACGTATGGCTCGATTTTCGGCAAGCCGCATGCGGTCCTCGACGGACACCCTCGGACCGGCAAGCTGATGGACCCAACGGCAGAACTCGGACCCGCGGCACCCGCCGGGCTGATGTTCCTCGGGGACCTCTCCCCGAACTTGACCCTACCTCCGATCGATGCGTCCGAGTTGATCGATCTGTCCGAGCCCTCGTCGAGCGGTATCAAGACCGACGAATCAGGCTTTCTGCTTTGCGCTCAGTTCAACCTGCATCAAATCAGCCTTCACCGCCTCACACAGCGCAGCGACCAGGCGCACTATCGAGCCGAGTCGTTCCCCTTGGTCTCCTCGAATCGAATCGACTTCCATCCGGTCGATCTTCTTCTCGATACCGACGGCTCGATTTTGATCGTCGATACCGGTGGATGGTACGATCTGTGTTGCCCAAGTTCGGGTACAGACCAGAGAGTGGCCAGCGGGGGTATCTACCGCCTGCGTGGGCTCACTAGCAGCGAATCCCTTTCCAAAAATGAAAACCTGCTCAGCGAGCAAAAACGGCTTGAGGATCTCACCAAGCGTTCGATCGAATACGTCCAATCCGACGAATCCCAACGACCGGCGCTCGAAGAGCAATACCATCGCCTTGTGCTCGACTCGATGCGCGATCAAGCCCCATCGGTCGTTACTCTGGCATGCCATCTGGCCTCGCTTCACCGTTTGGAAGCGTGCCGCGATCGCGCTTCGGAACTTTTGGTGTCCCCAAACGCTTCACTGCGCCGAAGTGGTGCGGAGATCTTGGGCCGAATCGGGATCCGAGGCGAACTTCAAGAAATTCTCAACCAAATCCGCCTCGCTAAGAACGATAGGACCCTCTCGCATTCCTTGATTTACGCATTGATCGAAGGGGCTAGCGACGAGGACCTGTTCGAGTCGCTCCAAGCATCAGCCCAAGCCGATCCAGCAGGCCCATCGGCAACCGCTTTGGTTCGTGTTCTGGAGCATCGGAAACGACTCTCCTTAGAGCACGCAAACTTGGTCCTCCAAATCGCTCTGGCTCAAGACCAGGACACATCCGAATTCGGACTCCAGGTCCTCGAAGCCCATCCGCAGTGGATCGACGCAATCCTCTTGGCGATCGATAAATCCAAGAGTCCCCGCAGCGATGCGACCCCTAGCGATGCGCCCCCCAGCGATGCGGTACTAGCTCTTGTGGCACGGTGGTCCGACAACCCACAAGTCGCCCAGTGGGCATGCGAACACCTGCTCAAGGCACCCTCAAGTGCCGCCGCAATCCTCTCGAAACTCGGAAACCGACCCGTTCCGCAATCCTGGATCCAACCGCTTGCCAAGCAACTCAAAGAGAGCTCGCCTGACAAGCTTTCCCTATGGCAATCGGCGCTGCTGGGTCGCACCTGGAAAGGGGATTTCTCGGCGATTCAACAAGCCCTGGCCGATCTGCTCCCAAGGGTCCAATCGAACCCAAACTCAGATGCAAGACAATTGCCATGGCTCAACTGGGTCGCACTCATGCCCCCTGGATCCGAGTTGCCCGAGGATATGGAACTTCAAGTCCTCCAAGTTGCCCTTGCAGATCCAACCGCCCCAGCAGATCCCACCACCGCCGCAGATCCAACCATTGGGGATTCTGAACTTCGAGAGCGACGGAATGTCGCTTGGAAAATCCTGTCGAACCTCCGACTCCGATCCGATCGATCGCGAGACCGGATCCTCGACCATCTGACCCACGCAGGTCCTCTGGAACTTCCAGTTGCCATCGAATCCTTCTTGCAAGAAAGCACAGTCGCCCAAGACGCCGCGCTGCTCGAAGCATTGCAAGGTCTTGCAACCGCGAAGACCCTTTCCCCTGAATCCATCCTAAGGAAACTCAAAAACCGCTCGCCGGAAATCCAAACGACCTGGAAAGAGGCACTCGAAACCTGGACCCGACCAGACCCGGAAATTCGCAGCAAAGTCGACCAGTGGATGAGCCAATTGAAACCCGGTGATCCCAAGCAAGGCTACCACGTGTTTCGATCCACCAAAGCCACATGCAGCGCTTGCCATCAAGTAGGGTATGTAGGCGGGAACCTCGGGCCGGTCCTGAGCAAAATCGGCCAATCGCGCTCAAGACGCGATCTGCTCGAAGCGATCCTCTTCCCGAGCGCCAGACTCGAACAAGCTTACCGAAGCACCAAAGTGCTACTGAGCGACGGCGAAATCGTCCAAGGACTTCTTGTGTCGGAATCCCCCAAGGAACTTGTCCTCCAAGTCGCTGCAGACCAACGCCGCTCGATTCAGACTGCCGACATCGACCGACGCGAAGCGAGCAACGTATCGATCATGCCTGCGGGATTGGAAAACCAAATGACCATCGAGGAACTCTCGGATCTGATCGCGTTTCTGGAGAACGCAAAGTAGCAACCCCATCGGGCTGCGATGGCTAGTTTGCGTTGGCTAGTTCGCGCACTCGATACCAAGTCGCTTCATCTTTTTGTAGAGGGTCGTTCGGTTGATTCCTAGCCGCTGGGCCGTCGCATTGCGATTCCATCCGTGGGCTCGAAGCGCTCCTAACAAAATCGCTTTTTCCGGGATCCCTAACGCTTCTTCCAGGTCCTTGTATTGTTCCGACCATGCGGGTGCACGTCCATGAGAACTCTCGGGCTGGATGTCGAACGCTCGATGAGCACTGGGAAACCCCGAGCTAGGAAACCCCGAGAACGGCTTGGTCAGAAGTCTCTCGATATCCTCGGTTTGGATGATCTGCCCCAAGCACACCAAGACGGCTCGCTGGATGGTGTTCTCAAGTTCCCGAACATTGCCTGGCCATGGGTATTGCGTCATAGCGCGATAAGCCCCTGGGCTAAAACCCTCGACCTGACGATCAAACTCCTGGCATGCTTGGGCCAAAAAACCATCGGCAAGCTCTCCTACGTCCTCGAGCCTCTCGCGAAGTGGCGGTAGTGCGATCGGAACGACATGAATCCGATAGAAAAGATCCTGACGAAATCGACCTGCTGAAACAGCTTGCTCGAGATCCTCGTTGGTGGCAAAAATCATTCTCGCATCGGTCCGAATCGTTTCATTGCTTCCGAGCGCTTCGAAGGACCTCTCCTGGAGCACTCGCAATAGCCGCACTTGCATCGCCGGAGAGGCCGTAGCGATCTCATCGAGAAACAATGTTCCCCCTTGTGCATACTGAAACTTGCCAAGCTTCGAGTGGATCGCTCCGGTGAATGCACCTGCGGTGTGGCCGAAAAGCTCGCTCTCGAGCAACGCCTCAGGGATCGCACCGCAGGCCACCTCGACAAATGGACCACCTCGGCGATCGGACAACGCATGGACGGTTCTGGCCAATTTGCTCTTTCCCGTCCCCGGTTCGCCTGTGATCAAAATACTGGCCTTGGAATCCGCGACGCGATCGATCAGATCGAAAACCTCTCGCATCTTGCCACCTGACCCGAACCAGCCACCAACCGTCTTTTGGCGATCGCCTTGGGCGGTGCGTTGTCCGCGCAACAAAACGTCGAAAGTCGACATCAAGAACTGGTCATCGAGGGGTTTGTGCAAAACCTGGTGTGCACCTGCCTCCAAAGCCAGGGCCTCCAAGCGTACAGTCGCATATCCGGACATTGCCAAGCGGCAGCAATCCGGCTGCAAGCCTTGGGCGGCCTTGAGTATTTCCAAACCGCAACCTTCGTCCAAGCGTAAATCGGTAAGGAGCAGATCGAAGGTCGATTCAGCCAGCCTTTTTTGTGCATCTTGGAGATTTCGAGCCGTCTGGATTGTGAAACCTTGGAATTCGAGCAAGTCACGCGTCGACTCCAAGAGTCGAAGATCGTCGTCGACGAGCAGCAGCGAGCGTCCGGCGAAAGGGAGCTTGGTTTTTCTAAGTGTGCCGGTTTGATTTTTGATCATCATTGCTCAACCCCATGAAGAAACAGACAGTTTTCGGTCTTGCCTTTCGGGATCCACCGAAACTTGTAAGCCAACCCTAGGTTGAAAAAAGACCACAAGGGGTGGCTTGGGTGTTGCTTGAATGCAACAGAGCGATTTCCGCCAAATTTTCACCCTTAAAAGCCCTCCAATCGTCCCAAACCGTAGAGTCTTCTAGCCCTGAGGCTAGCTCTCGGACTATCTTGGGATAAAGATAAAAAAACCGACATATGACTTATTACCAACGGGTGAATCGTGTTGCCTAACTTTTGGCCAACGGCCAGCGGATTGAAAATTCCCGGTGCTGCATGGATTGCGGGCCTCCTGGCCGTGGTGCTGGCGCTATTGCTCCCTTGCCTTCTGCTCTTGGGGGGCTTTGCCATCGACTTGATGGGCTGGGAGCACCAGCGGATCGAGCAGATCTCGATGCAACAGGCCGGGAGTGCAAGTGTCGACCAAAGAGGGCAATCTGCATCGGAATACGCATCGATCGGCCCTTTCCGTTGGAAGCTCTCTGAAACCCCGTGGGTCGGGACCATACCGGCCCCCCAAAAGGCCCTTGGCGCGATTGTACTGCTGGGTGCTGGCTTGATTTTGATGGGTCTACTGCATTGGTTCCATCGCCGGGCTGGGGTCCAAACCGCTTTGGATACCGAGCAGCAGTTGCATGAACGGCTGTTTCATCATTCTGGAGCCATTGCCCTCGAAAGGGGCTTGTCAGCCCAAAGCGAACTATTGCGATCCTTTCACGATCAGACCTTTCCGGCGATGCGTTCGGCCATTGTGCAATGGCAACAGGTGTATCCCAAGCATTTCCTCCAGGTGATGCTCCTTTTGGTCCTTGCGGGGCTGATCCATCCGTGGTTGACGATCGCGGCGTTGCTGGCCGCTTGGATCGTTCGCAACATCTACCGATGGCAACAGGTCTCCAGCACGACGGGTCGATGGGTTCAGCAGCAGCGATGGGCCGAAGCCCAACAAGAACTCAGTTCGATTTCTCAAACAGCTCCGCTGATGGCAACGATCCACGATTCGCAAGAGACCTTGGACAATTACCGTTCCAACCTAGCGGCCTACCGTTCTGCTGGCGGCATGGTTTTGGGTTGCGACAAGGCCAAATCGCCTTGGGTTACCCTTGCGATCTGCGTGCTCGGAACAGGGCTGATCCTCCTGCTTGCCTTGGGGATGCTCGACCCGGGCAAGCATCTCTCGTTGGGAGCCGGATTTGTCTGGACCGCGAGCATCTGCGCGGCGATCTACACCGGGTATCGCATCGCAGCGGCCTGGAAATCCGTCGCGAAAGCCAACCCTAAGCTTGAAGAGATCTTCAGGTTCCTAGCGATCGAATCGAAGCCAAATTCGTCTGCCAATAGAGAGCTTTCGGGCAAGCTGACCCGAGGCGTCTCGGCCGAGCATGTGACTCTCCAATCCGGCAGCAATCAGAAACTCTTAGAAGACGTATCAGCTTTCTTCCAAACCGGGCAACTCACCGCGATCATCTCGCCCGATCCCCTTTTGGCCAAGGCGCTCGTCGAAATGGCCCTCGGGTTCGGACAACCAGTCAGCGGACGATTGATGTTCGATGATGTCGACTCGAAGGACCTGACGAGTGCGACGATTCGCGAGCATTCGCTCTGGATCGCATCGAATGGTCCCCTGGTGACCGGCACCATCGAAGACAACCTGTGGCTCGGTCTCCAGCGCGATGCGACCATCGACATGCGGGAAATCACCCGATTGGCTCGGGTCAGCGATGCGATTTTTGAATTGCCCGACGGGCTCCAAACGCTCGTTAGCTCCAACGAACAACGCCTGTCTCCAGATCTGATGTTCCGGCTGGGGATCGCTCGGGCGTTTCTGAAAAAACCGAGCATCGTCGTCGCCGAAGAACCCGCACCGGGCCAACCGGGGATCGAAGCAGAAACGACCCGCGCCTTGCTCGAAGCCCGCAATCAATCCTGCGTCGTTCTGGTCCTACCAGCCCGATTGTCGACCTTGAGAGCTGCCGACCAAGTCGTCGTGCTGCACCATCGCAAGGTTGCCGATGTCGGTACCCATAACGAGCTCCTCGAGCGCAGTGAGCTCTACCGGCATTGGAACTACATGCACTTTGCGCCAGCGATCCGCTGAGCCTCAATCGACCGTCACACGCAGCACATCGTTCTTTTTGATCACAACGGGCCGCAGTTGGGTCCCGAATTCGATGTGGCAATCGAGCCAAACGCCGATCGCTGCATCCTTGGGTATCGCAACCTTGGCTACGATCGTATCGCCTCGTCGCTCGATCGACTCCGCCTCGTAAGGTCCGATTTGAACCCAACTCGGGACTCCTTCTCGGATAGGTCGCCTCGCAGCACTCGGATCGAAATCGATTTGAATCTCGTGCGTCTGGCCGCGGACCAAGTTTCCCGGCCGCACCGCGGTGATGATCTTGGCGTACTTGTCCCCCGGCTTGGTATTGTCCTCGATCGTCCCGGTCGCTGCGCGTTCAGCAGGCCTACGAAACTCCCTGTTGTTGCTCGGCTCGACCACTCCCGCGTATCCTCCAAGAATGTAAGGGAACCGGTTTGGCGTCACGTGGTAATGGTAGCCTCGCTCCGGATCGCTATGGCCGTTGCAAGCATCCAAGGCTTCAGGACCCTTGAGCTCCATCGCCATAGAACCGTCGGACTCATAAGGACCATAAAGGGGGAATCCATCAAACGCGATTCCCAGGATCGGTGAGTGCGATTTGCCTTCGTCGATGAACGGAGATTTCACACACGTAGGATACTTGTGGTAGTGGTACACACCCGACTGCTGAGGGTGACCGCAACACGAATCGAGCCACACCTCGTCATAGCCTGCGACCGCATTGAGTCCCTCCATCTCAAAGGGATTGAAAAAAACCACACCGTTGAGCGACATTCCAATGGGACCCCGAGGTAGCCGAGTGATCGTATCGCTCTTGCGGGGAACCAACGGCAAACGAAACGTGAAATCCTGGACTCGAATCTCGTTGGGATTGTCGCTGTTAGGGAAGATCGCCGTCGGGTGGTTCGGATACCCCTGGCTCTTGATGATCAGATGCTCCTGGTCGTGCGAAATCTCCATGTTGGGAATCCCGTCCTTGTTGGAGTCCTTGCAATGGTAAGAGAACAAATCGAGCCACTGCCCCCCGTCGCGATAATAGTAGATCTTTGGCTCCGATTTCGAGACGTACCAATAGCCTCCAATCGCATCGACCTGATCTTGGCCGATCGAGGCCGCTTGAGCGCTCCGGGAAATCTCCTGGGCCTCCGTTGAGCTGCCCGTTGAGCTGACCGTTGAGCCGACTGAAAAAAATGACACCGAGCAGACGAGCATCGCCAACGGGAATGCACGCCTTGAGAATTGCAGATTCATCGAAGTCCCCTCACAAACCAATCCATAACGACTCACACGGGAAAACCACTTCTCTGACAACCCGCAAGCATGCGATAGGTTACGATAGTGCTGCTTCGAAGCGGTGCATTTTCTTGAGGGAAGTCAAAGTGTTTCAATCGATCGCCAAAAAAAATCTAGGGAATTGGCTCCTCGTTGTCACAATCCTCGCAGGGACGGGAAACAGAAATCCTGCAGCCGGCCAAGATGCTCCAGCAGCCAGTACCCCCGACGCTGTCGAACGCCTTACTCGCAAAAACCTCCAAGCCATCCGCGAGACGGTCGAGAGATATGCCGCACAGAGAAAGTCTCTCGAACGCCCAGGGACGTTGCGGCAAGTCCGCGCCAATTTGCATGTCCACTCGGAACTGTCTCACGATTCGCGGGGCAAGATCGACGATATCGTCGCGGCTGCAAAACTCGCAGGGACCGAAGTCCTCCTCTTCACGGAGCATCCGTCGAAGGAAAAGGACTTTTTTACCGACGGCCATCGCGGATTTCGCGACGGTGTGCTGCTCATTCCTGGAGCAGAAATGAAAGGGATGCTGGTCTATCCGACGCTGAGCCTAAAGCCCTTCGAATCGGCCGATGCACAGGAAACCACCCAACTGGTTCGAAACCGCCGAGGGCATGTTTTTTTATCCCACCTCGAAGAACGGATGGATTGGCAGATTCAAGGCCTTACGGGGGTTGAAATCTACAACACCCATGCGGACTTCAAGAAACAAAAGCGAATGATCGACTCGATGAAAAATCCGTTGTGGTTGATCAAGACGACCGAGTTGATCGACAAGTACCCGCAGGAGGCCTTCTCGGCACTGCAGTCCTACCCCGACGATTACCTCAAGCGTTGGGACCAATTGTGCTTGATCGCACCCCATACGGGCGTTGCAGCAAACGATGCACACCAAAACATCGGTGTGCGAGTGGAACTGGGCCAGGAAGGTAAAGTGATCGTCAGCGATGCGCTCGGCGAGGAGTTGCTCAAGCTCGATCGGTTGCTCGTCGCACCATTGCTGAAGATCCCTCAAGGGGCCAAGCCCGGGGATTTGCTTTTGAAACTCCAATTGGACCCATATCAAAACAGCTTGCGGCACGCGGGTACCCACATACTGGTCAACGAGTTGTCCCAGGAAGGCGTCTGGGAGGGGCTCGAGGAAGGTCGGACATTCGTCGCTTTCGATTGGCTAGCCGATGCCAAAGGGCTTGATGTCGCCTTGATCGAGACATCCGAAACCCAAAGCAATACCCGTCACGAAATCGGTTCGAGATTGGAGTGGAAAAAAATCCAAGGCATCGCGTCGGGCGAGCTTCGCCAAGGACCGAGGCTTGTAGGCCAATCGCCGCTTGCTGCGAATTGGAAAGTCTATCGCAGCACCTCGGAGTCGACCGGCGAGTTGGTGCACCAAACCTCCAGCGAGCGGCTCGATTGGGCGATCCCGACGGCGGGGAATTATCGGATCGAGCTATGGCTCGAACTCCTCGGGCAACCCCACTGCTGGATCCTGACTAGCCCGTTCTATCTCAAGCCTTAGCCTGCGAATCTATCGCGTTTCGTGCGTTTCTGGGTTGTTGTTCCATCCGCCCTGGATTTTCTCGCCCTCGTAAACAGGCACCAAGATGCTGGGTCCACCCTGGGGAGATTTGCAGGGTGATATGCGGGATCTCTCGTCACAACCGTTAGATCTGAAACAATCCGCGCAAGTGGTGCGCGTGTTCCATCACGAAAAACCCCTTTAAATTGATTCATTTGGGCAAAATAGGGGCTTTATTCGGTTGTAAAACCCCCGGGATGTGACATATTTCATGATGCAAGAGTATTTTTCTGTCTCTTGCTGACAGATTGCGTCGATTGCCTGATTGAAAAAAGCCTTATTTTGATCGTTTTTGATCGTAATTCGATGAATTCCCAAACCTCTGCGAACACTTCGATGGCCCGTCGGGCCCGGATGTTGGATGTGATCCGACAGCAGGGGTTCGTTTCGATCCCGGAGCTTCGCGATTCGCTCGAGGTCAGCGAGTCGACCATTCGCAGGGATTTAGAGTCTTTGGAGGAGTCCGGCGAGGCGCGTCGGACCCACGGTGGCGTTTTTTACACCGGTTCGGTCACCACGGTCCGGCAATTCCAACGCGGGAACCCCAGCGATGGTGCTTGGGACAAAAAACGTGCGATTGCTCTTGAGGCGGCCAAGTTGGTCAACGACCACGATACGGTCCTGCTCGATGGCGGAAGCACGACGTATGAATTGGCAAAACAGTTGGTTGGACGGCCCTTGCAGATCGTGACCAACTCGCTCCCGGTAGCCAATTTGTTTTCGGCCAGTGATTCGGTCGACTTGGTGATTCTCGGAGGTGCGATTCACAACCGTACAGGTGTGACGCATGGGCCATTTACCGACCAGATGCTCGAGACGATCAACGTCCAGAAGGCGTTCCTGAGTGTCGCAGGGGTCAACGAGAAGGGGTTCTACAACAGCAACTTGCTGCTGGTAGAGACCGAGCGTTGCATGATGCGATCGGCCGACCGAACCATCATCGTGGCCGACAGCACCAAATTCGGGCGATCGAGTCTAGCTCGCATGCTCGAGTGGAATCAGGTCGACACCTTGGTCGTCGACGAGGACCTGAGCACCTTGTGGCGAGATCGCATCGATGAGCTCGATACGAATCTGATCCTTGCTCCTTTGATTAACAGTCAAGATACCCATTCGAATTCCATATCATGAATGCTTCCGCTTCGAATACTCACTCCGGTAACCTCGATCACAGCCGTATCGAGGCCTTGGTCCGTTCGGCCATCGCCAATGCCATGGGGGTTGCGGCGGGTTCCTCCCCTTCGGAAGCTTCGTCGTCGAATCTTTACGTCCCAAAGCTTGTCGTGAGCATTTCGGCAAGGCACATTCACCTGACTGACGAGCATGTCGAGAAACTTTTCGGCAAGGGGAAGAAATTGACCCCTGAGAAGGACTTGTACCAAGACGGATTTTTCGCGGCGGCCGAAACGGTCATGATTGTTGGACCCCGTCGTCGCATGATCCCCAACGTTCGTGTGTTGGGACCGACTCGCAAGGCTAGCCAGGTCGAGTTGGCTTTCACCGATACGATCTCCTTGGGGATCGACGCTCCGGTCCGACACAGCGGAGACATCCAGGGGACCCCAGGTTGCGTTCTGGTCGGTCCAGCCGGCGCCGTCGAGTTGCATGAAGGAGTGATCCGGGCGGCTCGGCATGTGCATATCAACCCCCGCGATTGCGCTTACTACGGCGTCAAAAACGGCGAGTTCGTATCCCTCAAGGTCAAGAGTCCCCAATGCGCGGTGACCTTTGAAGATCTGTTGGTCCGTCAGGATCCGAATGCCAAGCTGGAGGTTCACATCGACACCGATGAGGGCAATGCTTGCGATTTGGATCATGCGACGAGCATTGAATTGAAACGACAGGAACCGTGCAAGTGCCACGATCATCACTGATCTTGGAGCTTGAGCACTGCTGACACGGCAGCGAAAAAACAATTTTGGTTTGTATCCCTTTTTTCTCTTGGAGTAGCAACTTATGGCAAAAACAAACGAGGCTCTCGGCATGATCGAGACCAAAGGCTTCATCGCATTGGTCGAGGCTGTCGACGCGATGATGAAGGCAGCGAACGTGAAGTTTCTCGGTTGGGACAAAGTCGGCAGCGGCTTGGTCTCGGCTTTCGTCAGCGGCGATGTCGCTGCGGTGAAAGCTGCCACCGATGCGGGTGCAGCGGCCGCCGGCAGGATCGGACAAGTCCTGAGCGTTCAGGTCATCGCACGTCCTCATGAGGACATTGGCAAGGTCCTGAAGGTCTCGTCCCCTTCGGCCTCGGCTGAGTAACCCCCACCCTAACTTTTCCAGACCACGGATTTCCTAGAAAGAGTTTTTTATCATGCAAAATGCAATTGGATTGATTGAAACCAAAGGCCTCTTGGCCTTGATCGAAGCGACCGACGCGATGGCCAAGGCGGCCAGTGTCGAGATCGTCAAGCGAATCGACATCGGTGGTGCTTACGTCACGACCGTCGTCAGCGGTGATGTCGGCTCGGTCCGAGCAGCCGTCGAAGCTGGAGCCGCAGCGGCTTCCCAGGTCGGCGAACTCGTCAGCAGCCACATCATTCCTCGCCCTTCGGAAGGTCTGACCGCCGCTTTTCTAAAGTAGTTTTCAAGTCAAGGATAGACAATGAAAGTCCTCGTTGCCAATTTGGGTTCTACCAGTTTCAAGTATCGGCTTTTTGACATGGCCGACGAACGGCAGCTCGCACGCGGAGGCGTCGAACGCATCGGTGCGGCTGTTAGTCGTTGCTTTGTCGAAATCAACGGCCAACGCACCGAATCGGACCAACCGGTTCCGAACCACGGTGTGGCCGTCGATGCCTGTATCCGCCAGTTGACCGATCCGCAGACCGGTTGCCTGAAGAACGCTTCGGAGATCTCCGCGATCGGCTTTAAAGCCGTCCACGGCGGTCGAGTTTCCGGGGTTCAGGTCATCGACGACTCGGTTCTCGATGCGATGGAGGAAATGAACTCGGTGGCCCCGGCGCACAACCCGCCTTACATGGCCGCGATGCGTCAGTTGGCAAAGACCTCGTCGAAGATCCCGCTTGTCGCGGCCTTCGAGACCGACTTTCATCAGTCCATACCTGAAGCTTCGAAACGCTATGCGATCCCCGACGAAATCGCTTCGGCTCTGCCGATTCGCAAGTGGGGATTTCATGGTGCCTCGCACCGCTACATCGGATGGCGAACCGCCGAATTGCTCGGGAATCCTGACGCTCGCGTCATCTCGTTGCACTTGGGTGGAAGCTCATCGATCTCGGCGATTCGAGGTGGAAAAAGCGTCGCGACGAGCATGGGGATGAGCCCTCAAACAGGACTCCCTCACAACAACCGCGTCGGGGATTTCGATCCTTACGCGCTGCCGCTGATGATGAAGCACACCGGATTGGGGCTCGAGGATCTGCTCAAGCTCCTAGCGACCGAAGCTGGATTGCTCGGACTCTCCGGCGGACTCTCAGGCGATGTGCGGGATCTCGAATCGGCTGCTGCGGCTGGAAACGCCAAAGCACAACTTGCAATCGATGTCTTTGTCGCCGAAATCCGACGCCAACTCGGCTCGATGCTCGTTGCCCTAGGTGGCGCCGATGCGATGGTCTTTACCGGTGGCATCGGAGAAAACTCCACGACGATTCGTCACGCGGTTTGCCATGGACTCAGCGAACTCGGAATCTCCCTGTGCAATACCAGGAACGCTTCCGGGGACAAAGAACGCCGTATCGATGATCCGTCCAAAGACCGAATCTCGGGTGGCTCGGCCAACCAACGCAATATCCAACTGTGGATTGTACCGACCAACGAGGAGTTGATCGTAGCCCGGCAAACCGTCGCTGCGATCGGCAAGTAACCCAACGAGGCCTAGCGAGACCGCCATCATGTTTGTTGCCAAAGTAACCGGTTCGATCGTCTCGACCCAAAAAGTGGATTCGATGATCGGGCAAAAACTGCTCATGGTCGAACCCTTTCGACTCGAGCCCAAAGACCGACAGAGCATGGTCACGACCGGCCGTACCTTCATCGCCGTCGACGCCTTGGGAGCAGGGGTCGGCGACATGGTATTGATCACGCAAGGAAGCAGCGCTCGGTTTACCCCCGAGACAGGCAAACTCCCGATCGACTGTGTCATCATCGGCATCGTCGATACCGTCAGCATCGAAAAGGCCAACATCTACAGCCGCCAATAACCACTCAAGAGAATCCATCTACGGATCATGCAAATCAACGAAACCCTCATCCGTTCGGTCGTCGAACAAGTCATCAGCCAAGTGCGCAGCCAAGCCGCAGGCCCAGGATTGAACCTCTCTGGGACCAGCTCGGCCAACCCAAATCGCGGCCACTCGGGTCTGTTCGACAACGTCGACGATGCGGTCGCCTCGGCTCGAACCGCTTTCGAACAACTCCAACAGCGACCGATCGAAGATCGTAAAAAGATCATCGACATCATCCGACGTATCTCGATCAGCCAATGCGAGGAACTCGGAACGATGGAGATGGAGGAAACCAAGATCGGACGTCTTGAACACAAAATCGCAAAGCTTAAAACCCTTGGCGAAAAGACCCCCGGGGTCGAATTCCTCCGAACCGAATGCTACAGCGGGGATCGAGGCCTGGCCGTCATCGAACACGCTCCCTTCGGTGTCATCGGAGCGATCACCCCTGTGACCCACTCCCTCCCGACGATCACCGGCAATGCCGTCAGCATGATCGCCGGTGGGAATACCCTTGTGGTCAATCCGCACCCGAGCGGACGCAAGGTAGCTGCGGAGGGTGTTCGCCGATTCAACCAAGCGATCCGAGCGGAAGTCGGGATCGACAATTGCATCAGCTTGATTTGCGAGCCTACACTCGAAACGGCACAACAGCTCTTCAAACATCGCAAGATCGCTCTGATCTGCGTGACGGGTGGACCTGCCGTTGCCCGAGCGGCCCTCAACAGCGGCAAACGCGCCGTGGTCGCCGGACCAGGCAACCCACCCGTGGTCGTCGATGAAACCGCCGATTTGGATCTGGCCGCCCGATGCATCATCCAAGGTGCCTCGTACGATAACAACCTGCTGTGCATCGCCGAAAAAGAAGTCTTCGTCGTCAACAGCGTCTTCGATGCGATGATGGATGCGATGAGCCGTGCCGGTGCGGTCCGACTCAATGAGTCCCAAGTCGATCGCTTGACGGCAGCCGCCCTGCAAGTCGTCGGAGAGGGAGCCGACAAGCATCACGCAGCACGCAAAGAATTGCTCGGGCAAGACGCCTCCAAGCTGGCCGAAGCGGCTGGATTGCACGTCGATCCCTCGGTCGAACTCCTCTTCGGTGAAACCTCCGAGGATCATCCGTTTGTGCAAACCGAACAGATGATGCCCTTTGTCCCGTTCGTTCGATGCTCAAGCTTTGAGTCCGCAGTCCAATGCGCTCAAAAGGCGGAACACGGATACCGACATACAAGCATCATCCATTCCCGAAACGTCCGAAACATGACCATCATGGCCCGCGCCATGGACACGACCCTGTTCGTCAAGAACGGTCCGTGCATGGCCGCATTAGGGCTCGGTGGCGAAGGCTACCTGTCCTTCTCGATCGCCGGTCCGACCGGTGAAGGGGTCACCACTCCGCTGACCTTCACTCGGGAACGCCGCTGCTCACTGATCGACGACCTGTTTATCCTCGGTCGCTAGTCCTGTCCGTTTTTGTTTAACCCTCCAAAACCCAACGAATCCCTCAGGCAAGTCATGCAAGTCGCCTTGGTCCTCGGCAACGCGATCTCGACGGTCAAACACCGCAGCTTGGAAAACGTCAAGCTGCTGGTCTGTCAACCGTTGGCCGCCGACGGCAGGTCCCGAGATGGCGCTCCGGTGATCGTCGCCGATTACATGGGCGCAGGGGCTGGCGAGAAGGTCATCCTCACCAGCGATGGAGCAGCCGTCCGCGAACTTTACGGTCTGGAGAACAGTCCGTTGCGCTGGACCGTCATGGGGCTGGTCGATCCTAGCCATAACCCGACACCACCGAAATCGAAGAAGGAAGCAAAGCGATGAGCCCATCGGCCAACAGCAAGCTTGATCTCTCCTCGATCGATATCGAACGGATCGTACGCGAGGTCCTCGCCTCGGTCCTGCCG
>Ga0208086_1000102_pt1 | contig 21547 bp, 20 predicted proteins | sample LakMenEpi06Jul10_FD_150675 | JGI IMG/M metagenome (GOLD analysis project Ga0208086, IMG submission 150675) | Freshwater microbial communities from Lake Mendota, WI - 06JUL2010 deep hole epilimnion (SPAdes) | ecosystem: Environmental > Aquatic > Freshwater > Lake > Epilimnion/Euphotic zone ...
TGGGTCTTGTTGCTGAGCTTGATGCCCCTGAAATCCCCTTTGGCCCGCTTCTTGCCGGGCTTTGGAGCGCCAAAACCCTCGGATCTTCGAAAGCAATGGATTCGCGCTCACTTCGTCCTCCTCGTTATCCCAATAGATCGTAGTCGGCATCATCTATGATCAATGGCTCACGATGGCTTACTCCCGTGGCCCCCACTGTCAGGAAAGTTGTCCGCTCGGTCTGACCCGTCCACCAGGGGGCCCATTCGACGACCATGCAACCGCCTTATGACGCCGCTCTGCGGGAAGCTGTCCGCCTCCGGATGAGCCCTCCGAACCGCGAGAGCGTGGCTGAGATCGGCCGGGACACGGTGATCACGGCCCTGCTTCTACCACTGGCGTAGCCAGTGGTAGAAGCAGGGCCAGCTGGTGCCTGCAACGAGCAAGCCACCAGAGCAGTGGAGCGCTGCCGACAAGCTGGCGGCCGTGATCCAGGCCGCAGGACTGAGCGGAACCCAGCTCGGGTCGTTCTGTAGAGAGCGGGGGCTGTACCCCAAGCAGGTTGCCCGTTGGCGCCAGGCCGCTGAGGATGCCAATGGCCCCAGCGCTCCGAGCATGGCTGATCAGCGGGCACTGCAGCGCAAGAATCAGGAGCAAGCGCGTGAGATCCGCCGCCTGCAGCGTGAATTGGATAAAAAGGAGAAAGCACTCACGGAAGCAGCAACGCTGTTGATGCTCTCAAACAAGTTCAACCAGATCTTTCGTCCGGACGAGGAGCATTGATTCCAGCTGCGGATCGCGAGGCGATCGTCACGCTGCTGCAGGAAGGCATCAATCGTGGCGCTTCAGCCAAGGCTGTGGCCAACCTGTTCGGCCTTGCGACACGCACGCTGAGGCGATGGGGCCTGATGATTCGAGCCCAGGGATTCAGCCGCGATCAACGCAAGGGGGCGTCCAGGCAAGTCATGCATCGTTTCACCAAGGAGGAGCGCCAAAGGGTGCTTTCCACTGTCAATGATCCACGCTTTGCCGATCTCACGCCCAATCAAATCGTGGCGATCCTTGCCGAGGAAGGTGCCTACATGGGATCTGAATCGACGATTTACCGCATCATGCGCCAGCAGGGCCTGCTGAATCATCGCGGCAGGAGCCGTCCGCCGCGGGAGCCAAGAGAGCCACCCGCGCTGGAGGCAACGGGCATCCATCAAGTGCTGGCCTGGGATATCACCCTGTTGCCCGGGCCTGTGAAGGGTCAGCTCTACTACCTTTATATGGTGATGGATGTGTGGAGCAGGCGCATCGTTGGCGTCGAGGTGCATGAGCTGGAATGCGGCGAGCTGGCCAAGCAGTTCTTTGATCGCATCTGCCGTGATGAAGGGATCAGCTCGGGGTCGTCCACGATCCTGCACGCCGATAACGGAGCACCCATGCGCTCCTACACCTTGGCTGCCAAGCTTGCCGAACTGGGGATCGAGATGTCATTCTCCCGGCCCCGTGTCAGCAACGACAATGCCTATGCAGAGTCATTATTCCGTACGTTGAAATACCACTAGAGCTATCCACATAGGCGCTTTCGGGATCTTCTCGCAGTGCGAGCCTGGGTGGATGGCTTTGTGGAGTGGTACAACGCTGAGCACCGCCACAGCGGCATCAAGTACGTGACGCCGAATCAGCGTCACTACGGTGAGGCTGATGCGATCTGCTCGATCCGTCAGCAGACCTATGAGCAGGCTCGCCAACGTCATCCACGCCGCCGGGCCAGACCACCACGAGATTGGTCTCAGCCACAGATCGTGCAGGTGAATCATCCTCGTCTGCAAGAAGCTGTGGCTGCCTGAGGATCAGAAATCCAGGCCCCAGGAGATGAGGTTGGTCCGCCCGCAAGAGGCGGAGCGGCCTCAGCCCCGCCCGGGGGCCGGCCGCTCAATCCTCTGCATCAGATGAGGCACTTGAGCACTGTCATTGCCCGAACCCGTAGTCCATGAGCAACGACTCGGAGTAGGATGCATGAGGGGCTGTGCGCAGGACCCTGAGCGGACTTCTTTCCTGATAGGCGCCGTCGCACGGTGTCACCTAATGCACCACCTAGCGTCGACTCTTTGCCGCTTCCGTCGGCTACTGCCAGAATTCCGGCTGTTTAAGTTAACTCTTCATTGATGCACTGGGCGCATTATTCCATGGGACGCCGCTGAATGGCTTGGTCGGATAAGTCGGCACAACAGGCTCTGGTCGCATAAACATTCTTTATGTATAATGCTAGGAACTTGCTTCGCTTGACGGGAGAAAATTAAAATGAATTGTGAAATCCTTAGGACTCTTTACGTCAAGGCCAATGGAGAGATCCTTTGCAACGATGACCAGGGAGAGCAAGTTGTGCTCGGTATCCCAGATTACGAAAGTGATAGCTTAGGTATTGATTCTCTCTTTGCCAACCGCCATTACGACCACATTCGGGCCTCGTTTGCTAACGGTGTAGTGCCATGGCCTGGTATCTGTGAAAAATGTGCATTTCTTAGGAGGCTAGAGGCTTTCTCCGGCGACTTGCTTTCGACCAGGGTTATTCAGAAGATCCAGTTCGAGTCGTCATTGTCTTGTGCATTGCGCTGTCCCTCTTGCTCCAATAAGACACAGTTGGAAATTCGGGATGGCCCTATGCATTTCCCCTTGGAATGGATGTCAAATCTTCTTGCGGAACTGAGTTTCAACTCATACACAGTTCAATTGATTGAATTCTGCGGACAAGGTGAGCCGTTGAATCACCCTCAATTCAATCAGCTACTTGCACTGACTAGGCAGCTGATGCCAAATACTCCTATCCGCGTAATTACGAACGGTAATCATGGCTTCGAGGCGAAGATCGGAAGTGAACTGGTTCACGAGATGCTTGTTTCTATTGACGGAGCAACTCAGGAATCCTATGTCAAATACAGGGTAAACGGGCAGATTGAGAAAGCTTTTGCTTTCTTACGGGATAGTGTACGGATGTTGATTCCTAGGGGCGGCAGGGTTGTCTGGAAATATATACTTCTTACTTCGAATGATTCGCAAGATGAGCTCATCAAGGCTCAGGAGATTGCCCATGAAATAGGGGTGTCGCGCCTTTGGTTTGTGCATGGCCATGGCGACATGAAGTCCACCAAGCATAGTTTTGACAATCCTTTGTCAGTTCCCGTCCAATATCCTAACGTCAAGATAGAGTCACATCCTAGTTATAATAGTCATTCGCACTCGATCAATGATATTGGGCCGGCTACTCATGTGGCTGGCGTGGACGGCATGCTTTGGATCGATACCGCTGTACTCCATTCAAATAATACGCTGACACTTACTGGCTGGGTCAACAGCCAAGGCAGGCGGCTCAAAACTCTTTATGTAGGTATCGATGGTGGGCAGAGGTCGCAGATCTTTCTTGACATCAGAAGAGATGACGTAATCGCAATGTATCCCGAGTTCAAGTCCAGCCATTGCGGATTCGATGTCCTAAAGCGTCTTGGTACTATTTATAGGTCAACATGCATACAGCTTAGGTTTTGCCTCGTCTTATCTAGTGGCGAAAAATCGTTCTTTCGACTTGATCTAGCCTTTCATGATGCGCACGTTTAAATCAATTGGATGAAAGTCTCTTGTTTTATCATGTCGTCGATATGATCCCGAATCTCGCCTCGGAGTGCGCCGTCTCCTTTGATAAAAGTACAGGTTGAAATGGTGGATTTAGTGATTCCACATTTGCCTTTCCACCCCAAGCATGCACTGGGGCGTGCGCCAGCCATTGCCATGAAATGAATGCAGCTAGAGCAATTGATTCTTTTCTACCCATTTTGATCGTTGAGTATTTTCAAGAATAGAGATGACAACATTATGGCTGATTGACTGGCTGACGCTTGCCATCACATGCCCCCAGAAAGCTGCTGGTTCGGTATCTCGTTGGGCTGCGGGAAACTGAAGGGGGCGGGTCAGGTGCATGGCTGCGTTAGCCAGGCCTCTACACAGCGAACATCGCCTGAAGAACACCCAGCAGCTCATTGAGCGTAGTCTCCGACAGTCTCCCCAATTGCTTGAGGAGACGTTCCCTATCTACAGCCCTCAGCTGATCAGCTACAACGTGACCGTCTTTACCATCAAACGTACAACGCACACGAAAAGGGTATGGATGACCGCCTGTTGTGAGTGGCGCAACGATGAATGTACGTAGGTGAGAATTCAGCTCGTCTGGCGACACTATGACACAAGGCCTTGTCTTTCTGATTTCAGATCCGCGAGTGGGATTCAACGCGACAAGGAAGATATCGCCTCTTGAGACGTTTTCTTCAGTCACCAGGACCACTCTTCATCATCAAATCGTGTGGAGCTCATCTCATCGAGAAGTTCCTCCGGCTGGAAGGACGATGCCGCCTCTGCCCAGCCAGCCCTTGGCTGAGCCGATGGCCTGATGGTTAGCACCCCTGGAGCCGCCTCAATCTCGACTTCGTCAGCCAGCCCCGCAACTTCAAGCAGCGGCTTGGCGAGACGGACCCCTCTCGAGTTGCCGATTTTGACCAGTTTCGCTCGAACCACGACCACAGCCTCTAGGCGTGATCACATTGTAACCACGTTCGCGACTTCTGCGCATCCCCCTGCTCTGGTTAACGCTGGCTATCACCTGCCCGCAGTGATCTATGGGGAAAGCTCGTCTGAGGGATCAGTGAATCTGCGGTGGCGGGTCAGGTGAATGGCCGTGTTAGAGAGTGGCAGCATTGTCGGGAACAAGTAGGGGCAGGATCCTTGCTGTAACCATCGCCAGCACATCAGACGAAGCACGCTCAATCAGCTTCGCCTTCCTGGCACGCCAGTCAAGGCTCTTCAACTGATCTGCAAGGACGACACCGACCACACCACTGCCCTCAGGCAATGCCACTTCAAACGGATAGCCCTTGACGCGTGATGTCACTGGACAAAACAAGGCCAAGCCAACCTTCGCGTTGTAGGCCTTCGGCGAGATCACCAAAGCAGGACGCCGTCCAGCCTGCTCACTACCCGTCTGCGGTGTGAACTCCAGCCAGACCAAGTCACCCCGATCAGGGACATACACAGCAGTCAACAGAAAATCTCCGCACCGACAGCAGAGCCCGTATCGATAGAGGAATGGAGGTTCTCCTCTGAGACCTCTGCCAAGAGATCGTCGAGGCTGAGGCGAGCAGGAATCGACGGCTTCACGACAAGCTCGCCATCCTTAGCACTCAAGCTAACTTCAGAGCCAGCGCCGAGGCCAACCTCCTCAGCCAGGCCGCGCGGGATCCGCACCCCAAGACTGTTTCCCCATTTCTGGACCCGTGTCTGCACAGCAACCCAGCAGCTATACAGGGAGTATACCAGCTCTGGACTGCAAACGCTTCGCCCCCATCTCTCTAACGCTGCCCCTGAGTGGCAGGCAGGAGCCGTATGGCAATAGCAGGGAAGTAGTGGTGGCCTGTCCACTCTAGGGACTTGTTATACCGGTTTCACCAGGGGCGTCAGCGACAGCTTCTTAACTGTCATTCCGCAGAACTCCATCACAAAGGCATGATCAAAGCAGCTGGCATACTCGATTGCTGATATCTCTTCATGAATCCGAAGCATACTTGATTCCACGCTTCCATCCAAGACCATCAAGATCCATGCTTCGCATACCTCGTTCCGCCAACGAAGAAGATCTAGCCCTTTAGTGTGCAGCGCAGATTAAATGAGTTCATTCGTGGTTTCACCGACCCAGGCGCTATCGCTCAAGCCCCAGAATGGTGGGCCAACTTCTTCAAGCAGCCCACCGCTTACACATAGAATCTCTTCTGGCCAATGCGGGCCCCAATAATCCTCTGAGCGAAGGTGAAACGCCTCGCCCACTCGGAGACTCAGCCGGGAAACCAGATCAACAAGCATCTCGGCAATGACATCCTTATGTGTACTGGGGATAACGACCCCTTTGACGTGACCCCCTTTGTCGGTCCAGCGCTTATGAGAGTGTGTGGTCGTAGTCATGCGCAGCTCCCTGTTGAGCTGCCTCCAGGGGCGTACGCCCCTGGAGAGCCGAGTGAGGCCTGAATGTGTTGTACTCCCAGCGCCAGCGATCAGCCAGCAGTTGAGTCTCTGGAGCTGTGGTGAACAGCTCAGTGCTGAGGAACTCATCCCGGAACCGGCCGTTGAACGATTCCGCAAAGCCGTTCTCCCACGGGGATCCCGGCTCGATGTAGGCCGTGCTGGTGGTAGTGCTGGCCGCACACCAGTCCCGTAGGGCCTGCGCAATGAACTCGGGCCCGTTGTCCGATCAGATGAACGCCGGGGCCGGGTAGACGCTGGTGAGCTCCTCCAGCACAGTCACCACGTCCTTGGCCTTGCAGCGCCTGCCCACCCTGATGGCCAGGCAAAGGCGGCTGTGCTCGTCGATCACGTTCAGGAATTTGAGTCTGCGGCCATCGGCCGTGGCATCGAACTGGAAATCCATGGCCCACACCTGGTGCGGGTACTCAGCCCGGTGACGCCGCACTGATCCATCGGCGGGCCGGGCTCGCTTGCGCTTCCTGGGGGGAGGCCGCTGCAGACCCTCCTCCCGCCAGAGCCGTTGCACCCGCTTGTGATTCACGTTCCAGCCTTCCCTCCGCAGCAGGCGGCAGGCCATCCGCCGGCCCCAGCGGATGTGATCGGCGGCGATCTCGCGGAGACGATGCCGCAGCTTTCCCTCCTCGATCGAGACGACCTTGGGCGAATGGCGTTGAGTGCTGCGGTGCTGCCCCACCACTCGGCACACCAGCCGTTCAGATGCCCGGTAACGCTCCTGCAGGACCGTGACGGCCCGCCGACGGCGCTCCGGGCTCAGAAGTTTCCCTCGGCGAGGTCCCACTGCTTCGCAGAAGCCTGCGGCTAGAGCATCGCTTTTTCCAGCTCTGCTTCTGCCAGCAGCTTTTTGAGCCAGGCGTTCTCCTTCTCCAGCTGAGTCAGCCGTCTGGCCTCCTCGGCCTGCATTCCCCCGTACTGCTGTCTCCAGCGGTGGTAGGTCGGCTGCGTCACCTCGATCACGCGACAAACGTCGGCGACCGTCTTGCCCTGGGCGATCAGCTGCTCGGCCGTTTTGAGCTTGCGGATGATCTGCTCCGCTGAGTGCCTGGTTCGTTTCATGGTGGAGTCCCCGGCCCAGTCTGGCCGGATGAGGACTCTCATTCACCCTGGACCGATCTCCGGGGTCCACGTCACCACCGCCAGATCGAACCGGATCAACTCTTGATCCACACCGATCAGGGGAGCCAGTACAGGGCGATGGCCTACCGGCAGCTGCTGGGAGGCCGAAAGAACACCTGCAGCATGTCGGCCATAGGTTACTGCTGGGACAACGCCGCGGTGGAGAGCTTCTTCTCCACCCTCAAACATGAACTGGAGCTCGACGACGATGCCGCAACTCTGAACAGCCCACAGCAGCTGATCAGGCACTTGTCCTTTTGGATCGACGGTTACTACAACCGTGAACGTCGTCACTCAACGATCGGCTATGTCAGCCCGATTGACTACGAACAGCAGTTCGTGAACAGCCGTACACTCACACCCGTGGAGCCCTGAGGTCTGTCCAGTAATCGGCACCCATCTCAACCCCATCTTGCAGGGCGCAATGATATGATAAAATGAGGCATCTCATAGCTGATGCTTTTAGCATAATGGAGTTCGATGAATCCTTTCTTCATTTTGGGCTGCCCACGATCTGGAACCACAATAATTAGAGACTATATTAAAGCAAACTATAATTTAATATCTCCCGAAGAAACCTTTTACTACAGATGGACATTTCCTTTTGGGAGCAAAGAATTTCACAATCGCATTAATACTCCATTAGCAAAAAAGCATAGGCAAATTGACGGAATATCCGAACTTCAATTCCAAGAAATGTATTCTACATGCAAGAACAGAAAAGAGCTTATAGAGGGTCATGTTAAGTTAATGTCTGTTGAAAAATACCAAGGCTGGTTTGAAAAGACACCTCAACATGTTTATTCATCTTTGCTACTTGCAGAAGATTTCCCTGATTCGAAATTACTTTTTATTGTAAGACATCCATTTAATACTTGTGCAAGTTTATATTCAGGAAGGCAAATCCAAACTTCTTCCTTGACAGAAGCTATATGTTACTGGAAAGAATCTTACGCGATTTATAATTCATTAGTGACGCACGGTTTCAATATTAAACTAATTAAATACGAGGAATTTGCTGAAAATCCCATACATTTTTCAAATCAGTTCACAGAAATATTTAATATTCATAAGAAAAAAGAGGTTGCCAATATTAGCGTCAATCCTCCAAATCAGAGGCACATAGAAATCTTAAACGATCTAGAGAGAGAGGAGATTAATAGAGCATGCAAATACGAAATGATTCAGTTAGGTTATTTCTAATTTCAGAAAAGAAATTAATGAGTACCATTTATCTCCACATTGGCGCCCCCAAAACAGCCACAACCTATTTACACAATTTCTTTGCAATTAACAAAAAACAGTTGCTAGATATTAATGTACTGGTGCCTGATTTCTTGGGCCGCTTTAATATGGGGTGATTTTTCGTTCGCATTTGCCCCGCAACATGATCCTAGATATGCAAAATTACTCGGCATTTATGATAATTATTCACAAATAGATAATTTTAAGCTTAGTACCTTCAAGAAGCTCGATGCTTGCTTTTGTCAATTGGATGGAAAGTCGGTTCTAGTCAGTTCAGAACACTTATGGCGTCTTGATATCGAGACTATCGCAGAAATCAAGTGTTATCTGCAAAAATATTTTGAAAAGCTGCAAGTAATTTGTTATTTAAGAGAGCCAGTAAGCTTCAGTGTGTCGGCCTGGAGCACAAATGTGCGTGGAGGCGGTACCAAACAGAAATGCTTTAATCCAAAATTGTTTGACGCCGATCACTCCCAACTCTTCAACAGGTAGAAAAGTGTTTTTTGAGATGACTTGACAGCAAGATTTTTTGACCGTGCATCAATGCTAAACTCCAACATAATAGATGATTTTTTTATGGAATCAAGTGTAATCTTGATTCCAGCAACGAATATATCAAGCCTGACACCGCGAACGAATCTCTATCTTATGATTGCCTTGTCTTATTGTATAAACTAAACAAATCCGCAGCTTTCTTTGACAATGGGACAAGAAGCGAACGACATAAAACTATTTCCAAATCATTAATAGATATATATTCAGAGGGTGAAAAATATCGCCCAAGAATAGAAAAGCTGGATAGCTTTAGACACCACCTTATATCTTATCGTAAATTATTGAGCACCTTATTTCAAATGCCTTTAGAAACGATATCTGAACACGATGATTTTCGCAATCATGAATACTACTATACGGGCAATATAGATGTTGACACATTCAATATAGATCAATCAAAAGTTGAGCACTTGAAACAACTGATTGAAGTTAGGAATATTAAAGAGCTCAAATTTATTTGCAATAAAAGATAATCTGCAAGCACGCCTTGCACTCATAGATCTTTTAATTACCATTTATTCAAATAAAGACTGTGTATGTTGTCTTTACCTTATATTGACACGATTTAAGCTATTGCTTCATTAAAATCGCGCCCTAAAGAAATAGAGATGCTTTGAATTAATATTCTTAGAAAATTACTTTTAATAATAAGTACATATAATATTGATCTTTCTACTGCCATGGACGGAAATCAACACAGATATCATATCCAATTACAGATGAGCTTCATCTAGTATTTGTCGGCATATTTTATCTGCTTTTTCAGAAGTTAGAATTGTTCCAAATCCCGACTCAATGACACGTTCAGCGGGGGCACCGATATTAAGCACAAACGGCCACAATTTATGTTCAAACGCTAAACTAAGCGTATACGAGAACGTCTCTGGCCATGGAGACAAGAATAATGAGGATTTAATATTTAAGTCTTTAACAATTTTATGAAAATCTTTCTCGTCATATTTACCAACTATATGAACAAAAGGATAGCCTTTGATTTCATTATCATTACAAGTGAAGCCTATAACATAAATATCAAGGGGAAGATCGTGCTCATCAATATATCTACAAATATCAAAAAGTGTGTATGCTCCTTTATTTGGTCCTATTGCACCTATTATTGCAATCGCAATACGCTTACTTACACCCGCCTGGCCAGCGGACGCCATCATGGATATCTTTTCCCCATTATTAGTGCTGTTATCGTGCGGAATAACGCGGCATTGATTTTCAAACTTATAAGAACTTAATGCAATATCTCTAGAGGCTTTTGATGGAAATATTACCTCGGACGCTTGATCGATAATGCCCTTCATTGTTCTACGATGTAAATTAGAGCCCTTATTAATTACAAGTGGTTTATTTTGTGATGCAGCTAAATATAGATCTACAAGAGAATCGCACGGTTGAAAGCTTCCAATAAACTTAAGTTTAGGGTCTAGCAAGTTTTCAAAAACTGAAATCCAATGATAATCATGGAAATAGAGCTGCGAAAAAGAATGAGAAATTAACATTTTAACCCACTCATAAGTGCTATTATCAAGAAAATCTATGAGAGAATGAAGAATTGCTCTACTAACTATGTGAACGCTTGCAAACTGTATTACTTCTTTTTCAGACAAGAAGGCTAGTTTAACAGTATCTATATACGTACCTTCACTTCTATCCGGCTGTATTAGCTGCAAACTCATCAAACCTGAATCTTCTAGGGGAGTTAGTAAGCAGTGAATAGCGTGATCATTCTTTCTTGAATAATCAACAATAAATTTATGAGTGCCCCCGCCTCTAGCGTGGCAAACATGAAGAATCAGCTCTTTATTGTTTTTTTTCTTGATATATTCAAGATACTTAATGGAACACTTATTTCTATATTTACGCAGCGGGTCATTGCTGCAATATTTTTCGATGATTAGAGCATAATGCTTATGCCTGCGATTTACAATTTCTAAATTCTTCAGAACAAGGTTGAGCTTAGCTGGTCCAAATGAGACGGACTCACAATGATAGATATAAACATGCGGACAGCAAATATTTCTATAGCCTTCACTCGCAATTCGCCTAGAAAAGTCATTTTCTTCTCCGTATCCTTTGCCAAAAATAGGGTCAAAAAGGCTTTCAAGTGATAACCTAGTGTTCATTATGAGCACACAGAACCCGTGGCAACTGGGAACATCGATTAATTCCGATATTGATACATCAGATAACAGTGCATTCGTTTCATCGATATCAATGTGCGGTAGTAAAAATTGAGCTTTCTCATTGGGAATAGGGTATGAAAATATGGTTGCTTGATTACTCAAAGGGGTTACTGTTCCAATCATGCTGTCCTTCATTGCATACTCAAGCATTTTCTCAATCCATGAAGCCTGTGGTGCAATAATATCTGAATTCACCAAAAGTATTTCCTCGTCTTCTCTTACGAATTTAAACATATTATTGCAATTGCCTATGAAGCCAAGATTTACCTGATTGCAAATAATGGTGATTTGTCTATAACAGCCATATAGACTCAATATCCTTTCTTTCATCTCATGATTATCCGGATTATCGAGACCTAGTATAAATCGTACCTCAAGATTGCTGTATTTGTTGCAACTTAAGTAATTTTTGAATGAATTAATAGCTTCAATTGTCTCTTTAACTCCATTATAAATTGGCATCAATACGGCAATTTTGACTGCTTGAGAGTTGGCATGATTTATTGTTTGTTTTGGCAATCTTAACTGGCTTGAGAAATTGCTTTTTTCCATTAATTGCCACCTATCAACAGGAAATATTTTTTCCATAAAAGAGGTCTTATGCAAAGAATAATACATCAGAATATCGACAGAAGCGACATCAAAACATGGTATGGCATAAAATATAATGATCTCGTAGCCCTTCAAATTGTGTTGTTTTAAAGCTGCGGTAGTATCAACTCTTTCGCCGCCAATTTTGGTTGTGTACGATACTTCATTATTGTTTACACTTAGAATAAATGGACGTAACACAAATGCAGGACTTTCGACAGCGATCCAACCAGTCAGCCTTCCTGGCTCACAATTCTCAATATTTATTTGCCATTGCTTGCATCGAACATCAAAATTAAAGCAAGTACCATTCTGATGAGAGATGGATATGTTAATGCTTTTGTTTGACAGCAAAAGGGGAGGGTAGGGTAGTCTTAGTTCTGCGCTGCCGTGTTCGCAGATATTATAGGTATTTTTGTACTTTGTATTTTCATTCACTTGTTGGCATATAGTGAAGCTCAAAATCTGAATTAACTTTAATCTGGCTATATTTATCCTTATTTCGTTTGAAAGTTGAGATGATTTGAAGCACTTAACTGCCTCTTCTAGTGTTCTTTGCAGGCTTTCCATCGCGATAGAGTCACTTTGAGTTAGCAAGAAATGCCGATCAGTCATTATCGTTAATTTACTATAGCATTATTAGTTTGTTTTTAGGTGATTTCGCTTTCCAGGCCAACATAGCGCAATCATTGAAGGCTTTTGATCCGTTTAAGATGTTCTGGCTCCAGCTTTGGGGATGCAGGTAACACCGCACGGTGGCTTTAGTCGCCGTCGAAAAGTCGTGGCGCGGACTCCGGCCCAGTTCGGTCTCAATCCGAGTCGGATGAATAGCATGCCGACGATCGTGGACAGGACGATCCGTTACTCGTGTGATCATCTTCGCATGGGGTGCCCCGTCCGGTTTCAGATAGTCCAAGTAGCTGCAGATGCAATCCACCACCACGCGAATGGTGCGTTCGCCATAGCCGCCGACGCAGTAGCTGCGACCGGACTCTCCTTCGCAAGCCGCCAGCAGCAGGGCATCGACATGGTTCTCAACGTACATCAAGTCCCGCACTTTCAACCCATCGCCGTACAAGGGGATTGACTTTCCGGCTGCGGCTTTGAGCGTCACCACGCGAATCAAGTTTTCAGGGCATTGCCAAGGTCCGTAGTGGTTGGAGCAATTCGTCAACACCACCGGCAATCCACACGTGTGATGCCACGCGCTGACGAGATATTCACTGGCCCCCTTGCTACTGGAATAGGGACTGCGAGGGGCTTACGGCGTTGTCTCTGAAAAAAGTCCCTCAGTGCCCGATGTACCAAACACTTCATCGGTGCTGATGTGATGCAAGTGGAAGCGCTCCTTGCATTCACCGTTGAGATTGTCGTAGTGCTCCCGCACCGCCTGCAGCTGGTTGTATGTCCACGTCACGTTGCTCTCGATGAACACACCAGCTCAGGAAATTGAGCGGTCCACATGACTTTCGGCCGCCAGGTGCATCACCAGGTCGGGATCTGCCGCCTTCACCGCTTCACCTTTACAGAAATGAACGCTTACATGAATAGACTGACTTGGCACACGGCTGTGGAGTTTTGCAGCAGAATCAACTACTGCTTGGCAAGTGCTAAGACGCTGGCGGCTGGGACTACCGCTCCTTCTCTCAACATTGAATAATCTACGAACCTCAATTCCAATTCTCATCTCCCCAATCTTTGCAATGACATCCGGTGGGTCAGAACCGAGCTGCAGCTCCGATCCATGGTCCAAGCAGCCAGATTGCCGCAACATGCGAACTGCGTGAAGTTCAAACTCCTGCTTTTCCATCGTCACTTGGCTGATCGATATAACGCTTGCCATCACCTGGCCGCCGAATGCCAGGAATACCAAAAGAGACCATTAGGGGGCGGCTCAGGTGTATGGCATTGTTAGCCGATTTGCAGTCAGCATCACAGATCATCTGGCTGAAGACCGGTGTGCTTGGCAATTCGAGATAACATCCTGGGGCCAATCTCTTCGCCATCATGGAATGCAAAGACATAGTCCGGATAGTCAGCATGTTCAAGAGTCTTGTGAGAGCCTGACTGGCGCTTGACTCTCCAACCAATGGACTGCAAGGCTGCCAATACCCTCTTGGCTTTGGCTGAGGGCCAATTGCTCATGCAGGGAGTGGAAGCGAAAACTGGATGCTGATTGGCTCGGCCTCACCATTCTCAAGCCTATCTGCGATAACACGAAGGGCTAATACTTCGGCCTTCGACATCGCATCGGCAGACGAACTTCCATATGCAAGGACCCCAGGCAACTGAGGAACCTCGGCGATCCAACGTCCGTCGATTTCTTGTTCACATTCCAACGTGAAATTCATGTCTTCATACCGACTTTGTCCACTTTAGCCAAAACCCTGGTTTTTGCGCATCCATCCCTCTCGGCAACCATCCAGGCACCCTTCCCAGAGATTCGGCTAACGCTCCAGATCAGAAGCGGGCAGAGATCTCAACATAGAACCCAGCCTCAGCACCCGTCTTCTGTATCTGGTTGTTAGGCACGAGCTCATGGTCTAGTTCGCGTTGTACCCGTAAGGTGTACGGCTGAGGAGCATCTGCTTCCAAAAGGTCTCGCGTTCCAGCACGTCATCTTGACTCGCATGCGTGTCGGCTATCTCGAGAACGCTGAACTGGAAGTTATCGGCGTATTCAGAGCCTTCGCGATTAAGGAGAGCCTTTAGCTCAATGTTCCCACCATGTCCGGTGGCAGAATAGGCGCACCACCGACTCCATATACCCTCGCCCGCTGTTGCGCTTCCCACGTAGAGCTTTCCAGTAGCTCTGTCTGAGATCAAGTAGACGCCCGAGACGGCTGACAGGGCGGCCCGCCACGAATGGACGGCTTGCCTGACGACGATGTCGAGCTGACTCTTGGTGAGAAGCGTCCACGAGTATCCTCGAAACTCACTGATCCTCATTCGTTCTGATTTTATTTCAACGATCGCAAGCTGGTTGGACCACCGTTCTGCGAGCAGATACGACTGCCGACCCGGCCGCCTGAACGAGACCACCAGACGTCCGTCAAATTCATCGGTGGCATCACGCCTTCTCAACTCGTAGTGAAATCCGTCTCCGCCTTGTTCCGACCCCATTACATCGTGCACACCGGCGAACAGCCACTGCGCTGGCTGTGGCAGTGCGATAAGAGATAGTACTAGCGGGCGCTCGAAGTTGCGCTTTGTCTGCCACGCCTGCCACTCATCGAACTTGCCCGCAAGAAACACTTGCAGAGGGTCATCGATACCATTCGAGCACGCAAGATGAATCTTGCAGCGCACAGTATCAATTTCGCTGTCAAGCGTCCGTAGCAGGTCGAACAGTCTCATCAGGAATCCTCTACATCCATTATCGCTGCTGGATTGGCTCCGTGCCTAACGGCGGCGATCAGCGGCTCGCGACCTTGGGCGAACCACACCGCCGGATTTTATCGCGAGTCCGCTGCATCGCTTTGTTCTGCCCGCGCCTTACGACGTTGTATCGGATGGTCGGTAATCTTTGGCCTCATCCGAAGACGTAGTCGCGTCGACGTCGTACGGCACAGCGCGTATCGTCTTCTCAGCAGCACCGGCGAGCATGCCACCAAGAGAAGATGCGGCGATGACAAAGCCGATATCTCGATGCAATGTCGTGATCAGCAAGCCAGACGCTACGGCAGCCAAAGCAAGACAGCCGTCAGCAAGGTTGAGATTCGGTTGCCCGCATATGGTGCCGAGGACTGCGAAGGGAATCCCGATAAGCGCCCACGGCGACCACGTCAGGGCGAACCAAATGATCACGGCAATGGCGATGATCGGAGCAGCGACCGCCGGTTGGATCAAATATGCCCGCGGCACAGTGCTTTGGCTTTCCTTGGCAGAACGCCACCCCTGAGTGGCAGGCAAGAAGCTATTGCTATTGAAGCAGAATAGACGGCAGCCTGTCCACTCCAGGGGCTTGTTCGAAGGTGGCTCCTCTCAACAAGATGCGTATTAAGGCCTACGCCTTGTCCACATAGCTCATGTCAGCACCGCGTCACTTCTCACGCTGTTAGTGAACCCAAACCCTAATCGGAATCAAGCTTTTGAATCATGGTAAAGCTTGGACAGTACTTTTCTGGCAAAGCCTTGTAGATGCTCTGCCTTGAATGGTCTGAACCCCTGGTCACAATAGCATCAATTGTCGATTCGATAACGCTTAAGGTCTTAGCAATCACGACCCCAGTCTCCATCCGCATTCCCACTGTATAGCCCCATTAGACCACCTTAAACGCTAGAGTGTCGGATGAACAATCGTCAAGTTGCATTGCCCCACCCAAGCGCTGAATGCTACTTCTATAGATCACATCCTTGGTGCACAAAGGTGCGTTTGATTTGACCTTGACCAGACACGTGCTGCTTCTGCTTGTCATGGCTGTCTTGAACCTCAGCCTGCTCGGCGACTTTCAACCAGTCTTTGCGGCCGATCAAGGATCCCAGGTAACCCGTGCCTGCCCATCCGGGATGGTGTACATACCTGGCGGCATCTTCAAGATCGGCGCTGGTGCGCAACTGCCGGAGGAGCAAGCTGCCGATGCCGTCAGCGTGAGCCCCTTCTGCATGGAGGCCCATGAAGTAAGAAACCGACAATTCGCTGATTTCGTTGCAACAACCGGTTACGTCACCGTTGCCGAGCGCCCTCTCTCCAGCAACCAGTTCCCCGGTCTGACAGCGGCGGAACGGCGGCCGGGCTCAGTAGTGTTTCAGCCTCCGCACGTTGCTCAGCCGTTCGAGGTATTGAGCTGGTGGAGGTGGACTCCCGGCGCCGACTGGCGCCATCCCGAAGGCCCAGGCAGTGACCTCCATGGGCGCGATAACCACCCGGTCGTGCAGGTCGCCTTCGAGGATGCCCAGGCCTACGCTCGCTGGGCAGGCCGTTCTCTGCCCAGCGAGGCCCAATGGGAATTTGCCGCCCGGGGGGGACTCAGGGATCGGATCTATGCCTGGGGCAACACCTATTCCCCGATCAGGGCCAACACGTGGCAGGGGGAGTTCCCTGTGGTCAACACGGCGGTGGATGGCTTTGTTGGCACGGCCCCCGTTGGCACGTTTGAGGCCAATGCCTATGGCCTTTTCGACATGACGGGCAACGTCTGGGAATGGACGGAGGATTGGTACCGAGTCGGACACGAGGGCATGGCTCACCGTCTCGACCCCCTCGGCGCTGCAGAGCAGGAGAGTTCCGATCCCCGCGAACCGGGTGTGGCCAAGCATGTGATCAAGGGTGGGTCGTTCCTCTGTTCGCCCCAGTACTGCAGCCGTTACCGGCCGGCGGCGCGGGAAGCACAGTCACCCGATACAGGCACTTCCCACATCGGTTTCCGGCTCGTCTCCGCCTCCAGACTGCCGTTGTGATTCATCCGATTGGTCCGGTGAGCGTTTCTCGCAGCCCATCACGACTGAATGTGGGTCCTGTCGATGTCGGCGCTGATCAAGGCGTGCTCGACAGATCAACGGCCGTCCATGATTGGACAGGTCCCGCTCTGAGAAGGGTGTGGCTCCTCCCTGCGCTCAGAAGGACTGCTGGAGCTGCAGACGCAGTTGCCAGCCATCGGGGCTGTTGTCGTTGCCCGCCAATACGGCACCACCGGTGAGGGAGAGGCGGGCCTTCGACCAGGGACTGCCTCCGATGGTGGCGCCCAGGGCCGTCCAGGCCTGTTGATTGTCGGCGGCCTGGCCGTCGCTGGAGGTTTCACCGCCCAGGCGGGAGTAGGAATCCAGCGAAACCCACAGGTGCTTGTTGAGGTCGTGGGTGAGGTGCATCTCCAGGGTGCCCATAGGAGCCTGGGTGGTCTGATCCGGGGCCAGCACTGTCGCGAGCCGGCTACCCACCTGACGCCCCCGGATCGAGAATTCCGGGAAGGCGGGGTCGTTGTTCGGGGTATAGACATCCACGCTGGGCAGGACCTCGAAGGTGGTGGTCTTCCCCGGTGCCCAGTTGGGGCTGAGCCGCACCGTGGTGGGGAGACCGGCCCGGAAGGTCCAGCGGTTGGTGCCAATGTTCACCAGCCGGTCGTTCTGATAGTCGCCGGTGGGGGGCATCACCGCCAGCAGGCCATAGGCCACCACAGACGGGTTTTCCTTTTGCATGTAGGCCCCGAACTCCGCCGGTGCCAGGGCCGGGGTGTTCACCAGGCCCACGGTGAAGTGGGCGTAGCTGTCGGCCAGTCCCTGCTTGCTGGGCGTCACCCCACGATTGGCGGTGGAAAGGCTGACGTTGGCCCAGGCATAGGGAACTGCCGCGGAAACCTGGGAGAGCCGATTGCCGATGCCGAAGAAGCGGGAATAGCTCGGCACAAGCACATAGGTGTCGACGTTGAGGTTGGGAAAGATGATGCTGGTGTCGACGACGGTGTTGGAGCTGCTGTACATCCCCGAAACCGTAAACACGTTCGTGCCAGCGGGAGCCAGCCAGAACTGACGGGGGCCGTAGGCCTGGGCCTGCACGGGCCGACCGCAGCCCAAGGCCAGCGCCAGCCCGCAGGCAGCAAAGGTGGCGGTGCGCACCGCATCGGAGCAGCGCTTGGAAATCCGGGAGCCAGATGTTGAGTTCATACTGATTCAGTTCATCTTCACGTCAACTTTGTGGATCGTGCCGTCGAAGCGGAACGGCCGGCGCTCGAAGTAATCGAGGGACACCGTCGAGCCGAGATCCACGCCCACATCAAAGGTTTCGCTGGCGGAGAAGGCCGCGGGAACGGTGCGTTTCACGGTGGTGCGCCCCACCTCCTGGCCATCCAGCTTCAGCACCACCTCAGCCGGCGAGAGCGGCTGGGCGCTGGCGAGGGTCGTGATGGCCTCGAAGCGGTGCCGGCCGGCGGGGATCCTGCTGTTCGAGCGGGCGGTGTAACGCTCGATGATCATCATGTTGTACTCATAGACGAGTTGGCCTTGGTCTAGGTAGAGGCTGAGGCCGCCCCCCGATCCCCCAAGGGCATACAACACACCGGAGCCGTTCTCCTTGACATCCGCATCAATGCTCACGGTGCTGCTCTCCCGGCCGAGCCCGGGCGCCGTGAACTCCGGCATGCGCGTGGTGGTGGCATCGAACTGCCAGCTCCTGTAGGGCGACTTGATCCGGTCTTCCGGGTGAAGCCGCAGCCAGATGCCGGCGCCCAGCGGATAGACCTTGTTGGCCACGGCCTGTTGATCGAAGCTCTTCTGCAGCTGAGCCAGCCGCTGCGGTTCGCGTGCGGCGAGATCATCAGCTTCGGAGAAGTCAGCGTTGAGGTTGTAGAGCTCCCATTTGTCCTTGGCCGAATCCCAGGAGGACAGACCGGGCGCGCCGGGCAGCCAGGGGACCAAAGGGCCGAAGGTGGCAGCAAGCCAACCGTCCTGGAAGATGGCACGACTGCCGTTGTTGTCGAAGTACTGAACCTTTTTGCGCGTGGGCGCTTTGGCGTTGGCGAAGGTGTAGGCCAGGCTCAACCCATCGATCGGATCCTGTTTAAATCCATCCACCATTGTGGGCGGCTTGATGCCGATGAGTTCATAGATCGTGGGCGCGATGTCATTGACATGATGGAACTGGGCCCGGGGTGTCTTGTCGGGCTTGATCCCTTTGGGCCAGGAGATCACCATCGGATTGCGGGTGCCGCCGAAATGGGAGGCAATCAACTTGGTGTACTGGAACGGCGTGTTGCCGGCCCAGGCCCAGCCGGCGTGGTACATGCTGTCGGTCTTGGGACCGCCCAAAAGGTCGAGGCCGCCCATGTTGTTTAGTGCAGCAATCTGTTGCTCGACGGTGTTGGGGATGCCGTTCTGAGCCAGCAACTCGCTGATCGTGCCGTTCTGGCCTTCCGCGCTGGCGCCGTTGTCGCCGAAGATGTAGATCACGATCGTGTTGTCCCGCACCCCCAGGCGCTCAAGCTCATCGATCACCTTGCCCACCTGGGCATCCACGTGCTCCACGAAGCCGGCATAGATCTCCATCAGCCGCAGCTGGAACGGGCGCTGGGCCGCTGGAATGCTGTCCCAGGCGGGCATGGTGGCGGTGCGGGGCGTCAGTTTGGTGTTGGCGGGAATCCAGCCGAGTTGCTTCTGGCGCGCAAACACCCGCTCGCGGTAGGCATCCCAGCCGGTATCGAACTTGCCCTTGTATTTGTCTGACCACTCCTTGCCCACCTGGTGGGGGCCGTGGGCGGCCCCGGGCGCCCAGTAGAGGAAGAAGGGCTTATCGGGTGAGAAGGCCCGGTGCTTACGCAGCCAGTCGATGCTGCGCTCGGCCATGTCCTCGCTGAGGTGGTAATTCTTGTCGTGTGGTGGCTCAATGGCGGTGGTGTTCTCCACCAGGCGGGGCTCCCACTGGGAGGTTTCACCGGCGAGGAAGCCGTAGAAGTAATCGAAGCCGTGGCCCGTCGGCCAGCGATCGAACGGCCCCATGGCGGTGGTCTGATCGGCCGGCGTGTTGTGCCACTTGCCGAAGGCCGCCGTCTTGTAGCCGTAGTGATGCAGCACTTCGGCCATGGTGGCCGAGGTTTTCGGAATCACACCCGTGTAGCCATCCCAGTCGACGGCCCGTTCGGCGATCGTGCCGTTGCCCACCCGCTGGTGATTGCGTCCGGTGAGCAAGGCCGCCCGGGTGGGGGAGCAGATGGCGGTGGTGTGAAAGGTGTTGTAGCTCAGGCCCTGGTCCGCCAGTTTGCTGAGTGTGGGCGTGTTGATCTCGCCGCCGAAGGTGGAGGCCTGGCCAAAGCCGACGTCGTCCAGCAGGACGATCAGCACGTTGGGCGCATCGGCTTTGAGGTGCTGCGGCTGGGCGCGGCGTTTGTGCACCGAATCCTGCAGCCGTGGTCTGGCGATGCTGGCGCTGGGCACCGGCGGGAAAGGCAGCACCGAACCGTCGCTGGGGGTGGCGGCTGGGTTGGCAGCCGCTTTAGCTGATGTCGTGGCTGATGTCGTGGCTGATGCACTTGGACGGGCCCAGGCCCCTGAGATCACGCCACTGCTCAGCAGCAGGCACACCAGCGCCACGGCCACGAACCGGAATGGAGGCTTCACGGCTTCGGGAACACCGGCTTCTGCTGCGGCAGTCCGCCGTCGTCGATGTCGAAGTCGGGATCGAGGATCGTTTTGCCCTGGGCGCCGAGATAGTCGGGCTGGGCCTTCAACCACTCGCTCATCTTCTGCTGCTTGGCATAGGCCAGCAGGCGGGCCTCGAGATCGCGCACCACCTCGGGGTTCTGCTCGGCCACGTTGTTCTTCTCGCCCGGGTCGGCCTGGAGGTCGAACAGTTCGATCTTGCCCGGCAGAAGGGCGATCTTCACCAGCTTCCAATTGCCCTTGATGATGGCGCCGCGGAAGGCTTCGACGTTGATCAGGATGTCGTCGTGCCCGGAAGGCTTGCCTTCGCTGAGCATCGGCAGGAGGTTCTTGCCATCAAAGGGCTTGCTGGCGGGGTTCGGCGCCGCGCCGGCCAGGGCCAGGGCGGTGGGCATGACATCCACCATGTGCGCTGGCTCACTGATCACGGCGGGCTTCAAGGTGCCGGGCCAGTTGAAGATGGTGGGCACGCGCACACCGCCTTCGTAGAGACTTCCCTTGCCGCCCCGCAGGTTGCCGTTGTTCGCCGGCAGGGAGCTCTGGATCACGCCGCTTTCGGCACGCTCTTCAGGGGAATGGGCGCCGCTGGCAATCACGGCGCTGCGGGGGCCACCGTTGTCGCTGGAGAAGATGATCAGGGTGTTCTCGCGCAGGCCCCGCTTGTCGAGGGCGGCCACGATGCGGCCCACCTGGTCGTCCACCGAAGTGACC
>Ga0208086_1000104_pt1 | contig 21427 bp, 19 predicted proteins | sample LakMenEpi06Jul10_FD_150675 | JGI IMG/M metagenome (GOLD analysis project Ga0208086, IMG submission 150675) | Freshwater microbial communities from Lake Mendota, WI - 06JUL2010 deep hole epilimnion (SPAdes) | ecosystem: Environmental > Aquatic > Freshwater > Lake > Epilimnion/Euphotic zone ...
CCGCCGAACTCGACTTCGAACGGGCCGCCGCGATCCGCGACCGGATCGCCGGGATGCGCGGGGGCGGGGGCGGTGGTGGGAGCCCGCGGCGTGCCGGCGGGCGGGGACGCAAAGGAGGGGGCGGAGGAGGATCGGCCGGAAGGATTCCCCGACCGAAGCGGTGAGCGACGTCGCTCGACCGCAGCGGCCGAAGACCTTGGCCGGAACGTCCCCGTTGCGGCAATGCCCCGGTCAGGCAGGCTTCCGGCTCGCCCGTCGCGCCGACGGGGTGGCGCCACGGACCGAGATCGCGCTGCCGCTACCGGAGTCGGTGGACGTGTCACTCCGCCCGACGCACACCAGGCACATGTCGTCGCTGCGGACCTGACCGGCCGTGTGACGCTCGACGTCGGCGAGGATCCGCCGTCCGATCGCCTCGGGGCTCCCTTCGGGCTTGCCCACCTGTTCCTCGATCCGCTCGAGACCGTAGAGACGGTCCTCGACGTCCATCGCCTCGCTGATGCCGTCGGTGAAGAAGACGAGCGTCGTCCCAGGCTCGATCGCGAGCTCGGAGGAGTGATACTCCCAGTCGGTGGCCATGCCCAGCGGCAGCCCTCCCTGTTCGGGGCCGACCGACGTCACCCGCCCGGAGCGGTCACGAACGTAGGTCGGGAGGTGCCCGGCGTTGACGAGCGTGACGCGGTGCGTGCCTGGATCGATGACCGCCGCGACGAACGTCGCGAAGCGTTCGTCCCAGCCGCTCCGACAGACGCTGTCGTTGATCCGCGACACCGCTCGGACGAGATCCGGCTCCGCGGCAAGGCAGTATTTCACGTCGCCCGAGAGCACCGCCATCACCATCGCCGCCGGCACCCCCTTGCCCGAGACATCGGCCATGACGACGGCGATCCGGCCGTCGGAAAGGGGGACGTAGTTGAAGTAATCCCCGCCGACATGCCGGGCCGGCTCGTAGAAGTCGAACACCTCGTAGCCCGCGATCTCCGGAGGCTTCGAGGGGAGGAGGGCCTTTTGGACATCGCCCGCGAGTTCGAGGTCGCGGCTGAACTTCTCCTGAAGCACCCGTTCGTCGTGTGCCAGGGCCTGCTCCACCGCCTGGGCTGCGGACCCGGCGATGCCGGCGAGCACCTCGAGGTCGCGCTGGCGGAACTCCCCCCGCCCCCGTCCGGTGGCGTCGAGTTGCACGACCCCGAGCACGCCGCCATCGGCACGACAGATCGGAACGCACATCACCGACCGCATCCACCCCGACATGATGCTCTGGCTGGCGTCGAAGCGGGCGTCGGACTGGAGGTCGTTGGAGAGGATCGCCCGCCGCGTCGTCATGACCGTGTCGAGCACCGAAACGCTCAGCCGCGGTGGCCCATCCTCCCTCGCCCCACGGACCTTCTTCCCGCGGAGGAGCAGCCGCTCCGAATCGGCGTCGACGAGCAGCACGAAGCCGCGGTCGGCCTGGGGATAGATCTCGAACAACCCCTCGAGAAGCCGGGGAAGCACCTCCTCGAGCGTCAGCGACGCACCGATCGCCCGGTTGATCCCGAACAGCGCCCGAAGTTGCGCCGCGGCACTCGCCCCCGGAAGGTCGTCGTCCGAAATCCTCGGCATGTCCATCTGGGAAACGATCAGCGAGCTGCCCCCATGGGAGTCGATGTAGTCGTCGTCGAACGTGGAACCGGCCTCTTCCGCGGGCGACGCCGACGTGACACGAAACAGCATCCGGTGTTCGCCGACCGACAACTCATCGCGGTCGACGAGCGGCCGCTTCCCCACGACCCGGCGGCCGTTGACGAGGGTGCCGTTGCGGCTGCGGAGGTCCTCGACGAAAAACCTCTCCTCCTCGCGGAGCAGAGCCGCGTGGTGCCGGCTCACCGAGGAATCGGGGATGACGAGGTCGCACGAGGGGTGGCGACCGAGGATCGTCCGCTCTTTGAGCAGCGGGATCCGGTCCCCTTTCCGGGGACCGGCCGTGAACTCGAGCCTGCACGCTGACATCGGTCACCTCGCTCCGGCTCCTGCCGGTTGCCGCAGTCCGGGCACCCGCGAGCCCTCCGAAAGCCCCCGGAGAGCCGAATTGCCACAACCGCCATTCGCCGGTACTCTAGATCGCCATCAGGGCCCGCGACGAACGATTTCCCCTCTTCGTCGCCGGCACACCGGAGCCTTTTCGGCCCGGATCGAGCCCTGAAAAACCATTCTTGGGGAATGGTGTAACGGTAGCACGACTGGCTCTGAACCAGTTAGTCTAGGTTCGAATCCTAGTTCCCCAGTTTTGATCTCTCACGCGCCGAGGGGCTTTCGGCGCTCGGGTGCGGGCTTGCCGCGGGAGCGTTGCGGGGCGTCACAGACACCCCCATCGCTTGGGGATTCCCGGCCGTCTCTCAGTGCCAGCGGCGGAGCCAACCGCGACGCCAGAAAAACCAGATCAGCCCCCCCGTCGTGGCGAGCATCATCGCGACTGCCACCAAGGCCCCGTAGCGAAAGCGGAGCAACGGCATGTTCCACGGGGACGCGGTGTCGAAGTTCATCCCGTAAAAGCCGGTGATGAACGTCAGCGGCATGAACAGCGTGGCGATCACCGTCAGCACCTTCATGACGTCGTTCATCCGGTTGTTGATGCTCGCCAGGTAGATGTCGCGGAGATCACTGCCGATCTCACGGTAGGCCTCCATGAGGTCGAGCAACTCCATCGTGTGGTCGTAGCAGTCACGGAAATGCGCCCGGGCATGCTCCCCCACGAGCGTCGTCGGTTCGCGTCCGAGGGCGTGGAGAAGGTCGCGGGTCGGCCACAGGGCGCGTCTGAGCGTCATCAGGTCGTTGCGGACATCGTGGATTCCGGAAAGCGCCGTCCGCGACGGTCGGTCGAGTGCCTCCTCCTCGAGATCCTCGAGCCGGTCGCCGAACTGCTCGAGCACCGGAAAATAGCCGTCGATGACCACGTCCATGAGCAACGCACAGAGGCTGTCGGCCCCCTCGTGGCCGATCCGCGTCCGCCCGTGGAGGATCCGCTGCCGAACGTTCGTGAACGGATCGGGGGCGGAGCGATCCCGGAAGGTGATCACGTAGCGGTCGCCGAGGAAGATGCAGACCGGATCGGTGACGATCTGCTGCCCGTCGTGGCGCACCGTCCGGGCGGCGATGAGCACCTGATGGCCGAACACCTCGACCTTCGGACGCTCGTCGGGGGTGACCGCATCCTCGAGGGCCAATTCGGTGATCTCGAAGGCGTTTCCGATCGTCCGTGTGACCGCGGAGTCGTCGAGCCCCTCGACGTCAACCCACAGCACCGGCCAGGTCTCCCGGGCGATCGTCAGCTGATCGGCCCGGAGTACGGTCGATTCCTCACTCCTCGACGGGTCGCACCCGAGGAGACGGAGGGTGGCCGAAGGCGATGACTCCGCCGTGGCGGTGGTCGTCGCCGCGACGCCCGAGAGATCGGGACGACGGTGACGGCGACGGCGACGCTGTTTGCGTTGGGACATGCGGCACGGCCTCCTGCAAAGTTCGAACTGCGACCTCGGGCTCGTGGCGGTCGCCGGGATGTAAAGTCATACTCTCCCCACCTCCGCAAGGACGATCCCGACACCACGCCGCCCCCCATGCCAGCCCTTCCACCATCCGGTCGGCGTCCCCCTTCCCGGCAGGCGGGGGGCGAACCCTCCCCCGAACGCGATACGGTGTCGCCCGTCGGTGAGGCTTTCGCCTGGGCTTCGCGGATTCTCGCCATCGGTCTGGCGATGTTCCTCCCCGGGGTCGGCGGCAACTGGCTCGATGCCCGTTTCGGCACCGGATTCCTCGGCCCCATCGGCTTGGTCTTCGGGTTCACTGCCGCGATCGTCTGGCTCGTCCAGATCGGCAACAGCGTCAAGCCGTACCGCAGCCGCGGCGGGAGCACGCGATACCGGAGGCCTCCCGGAGCCGACGAGTCGCGCGAGGGAGCGGGGCATGACTGAACCAGCCCGTGCCGGCGCAGGGGAGACAAATGGCCGGGGAAAAACGCTCATCGGGGCGACGATCCTCCTTGTCGTCCTCTCCCTTCTGACGCTGGCAGCGGTCGCCCACGGCGGCCCGTCGAGGCAGGGCGGGGCGGAGTGGCACCGCGCCGTGGCCCTCGTGGCGGGGGTGTGTGGCGTGTCGAGCCTGGGTGGATGGTTCGTGGCCCGGCTTGGCGCCGGAGGCCCCGCGCTGGCAGTCTCTGGCTCCCTCGGCGGCATCGCCCTCCGGCTCGTCCTGCCGCTGGTGCTGCTCGGCTGGTTGTCGGCCGATCCGGCCACCGCTCCGGAGGCCGGAAACCTGCGGGCCACCGGCGCCGGTGGCCTTTTGGTCGTTTTTTACCTCACCCTCCTTGCCACCGACATTTCTCTGCACATCATGTGGGGGCCGAAGGGTCCCCACCGCCCCCGTCCCGGGGCGTGAGACCACCCCCCGACACCGACGCCCGAGAGTCGCCCCATGTCCGATCACAACCCGATCTACCACCTCAAAGACGCCTATTTCTTCGAGGTGCCGAAGGCGCTGTGGCGGCGCGACTGGCAGAACCTCGAGGACGTGCCGGCGTTTCTTCGCGCCCCCTACGAGCGCGATCATCTCCCGATGCCGTCGCTCGGTGAGTTCAACGACGCGATGTCGGGGAAGATCCTCATCCCGCAACCGTTCGGCCAACTCGACAGCCTTTACGCGATGAAGTCGGGGATCGGGATCTCGAAGTACATGCTCCTCGAACTCGCCGTCGGCGGAGCGATCCTGCTGCTGTTTTCCTGGCTCGCCAAGCGGATCGCCTCAGGGGCCCCTGCGAAGGGGCGGCTCGCCAATCTCCTCGAGGCGATGCTTCTGTTCGTCCGAGATCAGATCGCCCGGCCGGCGATCGACGACAAGCACGCCCACGCCGACGAGCACGGCCATGTCCACCACGACGGTGACAAGTTCGTGCCGCTCCTTTGGACGCTGTTCTTCTTCATCCTCGGCTGCAACCTCCTCGGAATGGTCCCCTGGGCAGGCTCCCCGACCGCGTCGTTTTCCGTGACGCTGGCGTTGGCGGCGGCGACGTTCCTCGGTGGGTTCGTCGGCGGCGTGAAGGCGATGGGACTGGCGGGCTACTTCAAGAATCTCGTTCCGCCGATCGACATGCCGTCGTACCTGTTCCCGCTCAAGATCGTGATCTCGCTCGGGCTGTTCGCCATCGAACTGCTCGGCCTGGTGATCAAGCACCTCATCCTTGCCGTCCGTCTTCTGGCGAACATGGTCGCCGGCCATTTGGTGCTGCTCGGGATCATGGCCCTGATCCCCGCCGCGGCGGCTCTCTCGAGCGGGATGTGGGGAACGGTCACTGGAATCAGCGTCGTCAGCGCCACGCTGTTCAGCGTCCTTGAACTGTTCGTCGCCTTCCTGCAGGCCTACATTTTCACCTTCCTCTCCGCCCTGTTCATCGGCGCCTCGGTCCACCACCACTGATCGCCCTCGGGCACGTTGCCCACGGAGCACGTCGCTCCGGAATCTCCCGCACTCCCAAAAACACCGCGTTTTTCCTCGATTCAGACAAACACCCCGGCTCCGGTTTGCACGATCCGCAGGCAGCGACGATGATCCCTGTCCCTGCAGACGGCCCCGGCGATCCCGGTCTCCCGAACTGTCCGATTTCCGTTTTCGTTTCCCTCTTCCACCGTTCCGGGCAGTCGCCCGGGTTCTCGTTGCCAAGGAGCTTTTCCCAGTGATCCGTTCGCTCTTCTCGTTCCGTACGCTGTCCGTTCTGGCCGCCGTCGCCGTGACCGCGTTCGTCGCCGACTTCGCCTCCGCCCAGGAAGCCACCGGCGGCCGCTCGCTCATCGACCTCACGTCCGCCTTCAGTGTCGCGATCGTCGTTTTTGGCGCTGCCTACGGCATCAGCAAGCTTGCCGCGGCGGCTTACGAGAGCATGTCGCGTCAGCCCGAAGTGGCCGGCAACATCCAGACCGCGATGATCATCGCGGCGGCCCTCATCGAAGGTTTCACCTTCTACGCGCTCTTCATCTGCTCCGGCAAGACCTGATCGGTTCGAGCCCGAGCCCTGCCCCCGCTTCTCCGCTGTGTCGGAGGCCGGTGGCGGGGAGAGCCCTTTGGTACGGACGAATCACCGGTGTGGGAGCGGCGGCGTTGATCCGCCTGCCGCTTCCTCACCGGCTCGGTGATCCTCGCGGTTGCCGGGGCGCCCACATTATGTGTTTCAGGGCGTGGCTTCGTCGCGGATCGCTGGGCTCCCTGATACCTGGGGACGAGGAAGACGAGGTGGTGTGTCGATCCGGCTCCGGTCGAATCGAAGCCTTGGCCTCGGTCGCTGGGAGAGTCTGTTCGCAGTCGTTTGACCAGTGCTTGGTGTGGTACGTGTCTGGCGTGGTGATGTCTTCGGGGTGCAGACCTTTGCGTGGTGCAGGAGAAACCGACGTGAGCGGGTATGTCTCGGCTGGTGATCGCATGCGGGTTTCCCGCGGAATCGTTCGGATGGCGGCTGGCATCCTCGTTTCGGCGTTGGTGACAATCGTGCTCCCGGTGGCGTTCATGCCGGCGGGATCGGTCGCCGCGGCCGACGGGCATGACGATCATGCTCATGGCGATCATGGCGATCATGTCGAGATCGGCCACAACGCTCCCGAGGGGGTCGCCAAGAAGGATTTCGAGAGCCCGGCCGAGTTCCGCAGCGACTTGGCGATCTGGTCGCTTGCGGTGTTTCTCCTCCTTCTCGGGCTCCTCGGCAAGTTCGCCTGGAAGCCGATCATGGACGGGCTCGACAAACGCGAGCAGGGGATCGAACACCAGATCGCCGAGACGAAGGCCGCCAACGAGGAAGCGAAACGGATGCTCGCCTCTTACGAGCGACGCCTTTCGGAAGCGTCCGACGAGGTTCGCGGCATGCTCGAAGAAGCCCGACGCGACTCGGAGGTCACCAAGCAGACGATCATCGCCGAGGCGCGGAAGGCGGCCGAGGACGAGCAGGTCCGTGCCAAGCACGAGATCGGCTTGGCTCGTGACGAGGCGCTGTCGTCGATCGCCCTCAAGGCGGGCGATCTCGCCGTCGAGGTCGCTGGGAAGTTTCTCCGCGAGAAGATCGGCAAAGACGATCACTCCCGGCTGGTCCGCGACTCGATCGCCAGTCTCGGCACGAAGCCGAGTGTCAACTGACCCGCTCGCGAGAGCCCATTCCTCCTCCCGATCGCAGGTTCCCCGATGTCCTCCCCCGCCGACTCGAACACCGCAGACAAGCCCGTCACCGACATCGGTGCCCAGCGGCTCGCACGGGTCTACGCCCAGGCGATCCTCGAAGCCGCCGAGAAGGCAGGCTGCCGCGCTGGCGTGCTCGACGAACTCCGCTCCCTCGGCAGGGACGTGCTTCCGAGGGTGCCTGGAGCGGATCGCATGTTCGCCTCGCCACGGATCACCGCCGAGGAGAAGGGGGCGATGATCGACAAGATTTGCGGAGACCGTGTCCTTCCCACGACGCTCCATTCGCTCCACGTCCTCGCCCGCCACGATCGGCTCGGGATGCTTGCGGAGGTCGTCGAGGCCGCGGGACGAATGGCCGACGAGCGCGACGGCCTCAAACGGGCTGAGTTCATCACCGCAGTGCCCCTCGACTCGGCCGAGCGCGAGCGGGTCGTCGCCGACACCGCCCAGGCCCTCGGGCTCCGCTTGGCCCCCACGTTCACCGTAAACCCTGACGTGCTCGGCGGACTGGTCGTCCGCGTCGAGGACACCGTCTATGACCATTCCGTCGCCACGAGCCTTCGCCGGCTCGGGAGCAGTCTGAAGCAGAGGAGCATCCATGAAATTCAATACAGACGAGATCGCCTCGGTACTCCGTGAGGAGATCGACCGCTTCGAGCGGAAGGTCGACGTCCGTGAAGTCGGCCGCGTCCTCGAGGTCGGCGACGGCATCGCGCGCGTGTGGGGCCTGCAGGGCGTGATGGCCGGCGAGATGGTCGAGTTTCCCGGCGGCATCACCGGCTTGGCGTTCAATCTCGAGGAGAACTCCGTCGGCGTCATCATCCTCGGCGACTATCTCAAGGTCACCGAGGGGGACGAGGTCCGCAGCACCGGCAAACTGCTGAGCGTGCCGGTCGGCGATGCGGTGATCGGCCGCGTCCTCGATCCGCTCGGCAATCCGCTCGACGGCAAGGGGCCTGTCGTCTCGGCCGAGCGCCGCCCCGTGGAGACGCTCGCCCCGGGCGTCGCCGAGCGATCGCCGGTCCGCGAGCCGCTCCAGACCGGCATCAAGGCGATCGACGCGATGACGCCGATCGGCCGCGGCCAGCGTGAGTTGATCATCGGAGACCGCAAAACCGGCAAGACCGCGATCGGCATCGACGCGATCATCAACCAGAAGAACAGCGGCGTGAAGTGCTTCTACGTCGCTGTCGGCCAGAAGGACTCGTCGGTCGCAGTGGCCATCGACACGCTCCGCAAGTACGGCGCGATGGACTACACGACCGTGATCGTCAGCGGCGCCTCCACGGCCGCCCCCCTCCAGTACATCGCCCCCTACTCGGGCACGGCGATGGCCGAGTACTTCATGTACAAGGGTGAGCACGCCCTGATCGTCTATGACGATCTCTCCAAGCAGGCCACGGCCTACCGCCAACTCTCGCTCCTCATGCGGCGTCCGCCGGGCCGCGAGGCCTACCCGGGCGACGTGTTCTACGCCCACAGCCGACTCCTCGAGCGTTCGGCGAAACTCTCCAGCGAACTCGGCGGCGGGTCGCTGACGTCGCTGCCGATCATCGAGACCCTCGAGGGAGAGGTGTCGGCGTACATCCCCACCAACGTGATCTCGATCACCGACGGCCAGATCTATCTCCAGCCCGATCTCTTCTTCGCCGGTCAGCGCCCGGCCATGAACGTCGGCATCTCGGTGTCGCGCGTGGGTGGTGCCGCCCAGACGAAGGCGATGAAGAAGGTCGCCGGAGGTCTCCGTCTCGATCTGGCGAGCTTTCGTGAACTCGAGGCCTTCGCCCAACTCGGCACCGACCTCGACGCCGCCACCCAGCAGCGTCTTGACCGTGGCTACCGGATGGTGGAACTGCTCAAGCAGGGACAGTTCGCCCCGATGGATGTCGTCGACCAGGTGATGAGCATCTACGCCGGCACCCGCGGCCACCTCGACGCGGTGAAGCGTGAGGAAGTGGCGACATGGGAGAAGGACTTCCTCACCTTCGTCCGCGATCAGGTGCCGGAATTGCGGGCCCGGATCGTCAACTCCAAGGAACTCGATGCCGAGGGCGAGCGGATGCTCGAGGCGGCGATCGCGGAGTTCAAGCGGCAATGGGCGGCAAAGGGGCCGGGGACCAAACCGGGGGCGAAGGTCGCCGCGGCCGCCCGCTGATCCGCTCCCCTCCGCACACGCAGCCAACGAACCACAGGACTCCTCATGGCAAAGGCCAGAGCACTCGACCGCCGGCGGAAGTCGGTGAAGAACATCCGCAAGATCACGCGGACGATGGAGCTGATCGCCACCGCCCGGTTCAAGAAGGCGATGGATCGCTCCGTCGCCTCGCGCGACTACACCCACAGGCTGGCGAAGATCCTCGAAAACATCGCCGCCGCCACGGCCGGTGGCGAGGGGGGGAGCCTCGGTTTTTCCCACCCGTTGCTCGAGATCCGCCCCACGAAGCGGACGGCGGTGCTCGTGCTCACCGGCAATCGGGGGCTGTGCGGCGGCTACAACTCCAACATCGTCCGCCAGGCCCAGGCGATCCTCGGGCAGTGGCGGAGCGAGAAGGTCGGCGTGCATACGGCCGTGTCCGGGAAGCGCGGGATTTCGGCGCTCAAGTTCCGCGGCGTCGACATCGACGAGCGGTATCTCCAGTTCGAGGACAAGCCCGAGTTCGAGCAGGTGGCGCCGATCGGACGGAGCTATCTCGAGGCCTACGCCGCCGGGACGATCGATCGGCTCGACGTCGTCTACACCCGGTTTGACAGCATTGCCCGGCAGGCCGCGGTCACCGAGATGCTCCTCCCGCTCAAGGCCCCGGTGGCCCCCTCCGGTCAGCGGGAAGCGGCCAAGGACGCCGCCGGCAGCCTCGCTAGCGACGACTACGACTTCTACCCCTCGGCACAGAGCATCCTCGAGGAGATCCTCCCGGCCAGCTTCATGGCCAGGCTCTTCAAGTGCTTCCTCGATTCCGCCGTCAGCGAGCAGGTGGCGCGGATGGTGGCCATGAAGGCGGCCAGCGAGAATGCCGGCGGGCTGATCAAGGATCTGTCGCGTCGCTACAACCGCGCCCGGCAGTCTCAGATCACAGGCGAGATCATGGAGATCCTCGGCGGCGTCGAGGCGTTGAAGAAGTGACCGCCTGACCGGCACCCCCCGATACACGTTTTCAAGAACCAACGATTCCCGACCGATCCACGTCCCCGGACACCCGTCCCGGACACACGGACCCCAAAGCAGCAAAGGCACGTCACGACGCATGGCAACGGCAACGAAGAAGCACGGCGGCAAGGTGGGCCACGTCACCCAGGTGATCGGGTCGACGTTCGACGCGGAGTTTCCCGAGGACTCGATCCCGGCGATCTACAACGCCGTGAAGATCGACCATGACTCCAAGGGGGTGTCGGTCCATCTCATCGGCGAGGTCCAGCAGCATCTCGGCGGTGGCAAGGTGCGGTGCGTCGCGCTCGGCAGCACCGACGGCATGGTCCGCGGAGGAACCTGCATCGACACCGGCGCACCGCTCTCCGTGCCGGTCGGCAAGGCGACGCTCGGACGCGTCTTCAACCTTGCCGGCGAGCCGATCGACAACCGCGGCCCGGTGAACACCGAGGAACGCTGGCCGATCCACCGTGATCCGCCGCCGGTCACCGATCTCTCCACGAAGACCGAGCTTTTCGAGACGGGCATCAAGGTCATCGACCTCCTCACCCCCTTCGTTCGCGGTGGCAAGGCCGGTCTCTTCGGTGGTGCCGGACTCGGCAAGACCGTCATCCTCACCGAACTCATCGCCCGCATCGCCAGCGCCCACGGCGGCTACTCGGTGTTTGCCGGCGTCGGCGAGCGGACGAGAGAGGGAACCGACCTGTGGCTCGAAATGCAGGAGGCGAAGATCGGCGACACCGGTCGGAGCGTGATCGAACAGACCTGCATGGTGTTCGGCCAGATGAACGAGCCGCCGGGAGCCCGTCTCCGCGTCGCCCTCTCCGCCCTGACGATGGCCGAGTACTTCCGAGACACGACCGGCGCCGACACGCTGCTCTTCGTCGACAACATCTTCCGCTTCTCGCAGGCGGGCAGCGAGGTCAGCGCGCTTCTCGGCCGCATGCCGAGCGCCGTCGGCTACCAGCCGACGCTCGCCACGGAGATGGGCGCGTTGCAGGAGCGGATCGCGTCGACCTCCAAGGGAGCGATCACCTCGGTGCAAGCGGTCTACGTGCCGGCCGACGATCCGACCGACCCGGCTCCGGCGACGGCCTTCGGCAATCTCGACGCGTTCCTCTATCTGGAGCGTTCGATCTCGGAGAAGGGCATCTATCCGGCAGTCGATCCGCTCGCCTCGTCGAGCCGGATTCTCGATCCGCAGTACGTCGGCGAGCGACACTATTCGGTCGCCCGCCGCGTGCAACGGACCCTTCAGCGATACCGTGAGCTCCAGGACATCATCGCGATCCTCGGTGTCGACGAACTCTCCGAAGAGGACAAACTCGTCGTCCACCGTGCCCGGCGGATGGAGCGGTTCCTCTCGCAGCCGTTCCTCGTGGCCGAGGTGTTCACCGGCAAGCCGGGCGAGATCACGAGCCTCGCCGACACGATCCGGTCCTTCGAGGAGATCGCCGACGGCAAATGGGACCACCTCCCGGAGCCCGCTTTCATGTATGTCGGTTCGATCGAGCAGGCCGAGGAGCAGGCGAAGAAGCTGGCCGCCAAGGCCTGATCCCGTTTTGAGATCGCTCCGACGATTCCCCGTTGCAGCGTTCGGCTGGGCTCCAGGCTCCCCTTGATATCCCCTCAGGACTGATGCGATGGCTGAATCGAACCGCGATGGAGAGAGCGGCGTCCGCTGCGTGATCACGACCCCCGAGTCGACCGTGCTCGACACACGAGCCGAGTTCGTCTCGGTGCCGCTGTTCGACGGTCAGCGCGGCGTGGCGAAGGGACATGCCCCGTTCGTGGGCAGACTCGGCGTCGGTGAAGTGCGGATCCGAGGCGAGCGTGGCGGGGCGGCCGATGCGGTTCGTCGGACGTTCATCGAAGGGGGGTTCGTGGAGGTCGGCCACGATCAGGTGACGATCATCACCCAACGCTCGGTGCCGGTGGACAAACTCGACGCCTCCGCCGCTCGGGCAGGCCTCGAGAAGATCAAGGCCACGGCCGCGCATGGCGACGAGGCGATCGTCGCCCGAATGCGGACGGAGGAAGTGGCCCGGGCCATGCTCCGGGCGGCCGAACGGAAAGGGTGAGACGATGCCCCCGACGTGGCCCAATCCCGAGGCCCCGTCGCACGGGCTTTTTGTCCCTTTCGGCACGGCGTCCAGCGGGGCTGTCGGTCCGATCGAGATCCGAGACGCCGTGCGGGCCGGCCGGGTGGTCCTCCTGCTGTGTTTGGCAGTTCTCGCTCGTCTTCCTTGCGGCCGTATCGCGGTCGGCGAGACGCTCGCCTTCGTCGGCGGCACCGTTTTGCCGGTCTCGTCCGCCGAGATCCCGAACGGCTCCGTGATCGTCCGGGACGGGCGGATCGTCGCCGTCGGACCGTCGGCCACGACGCCAGTGCCTGACGATGCCGAGCGAATCGACACCGCGGGGAAGGTGATCATTCCGGGGCTCGTCGACACGCACAGCCATGTCGGGGGGGGAAGCGGTGGCGACTCCAGTGCCCCAGCCCAACCCGACGTCCGGATTCTCGATTCGATCAATCCACGGGATGCCGGATTCCGCAAGGCCCGGGCCGGCGGCCTGACGACGCTCAACATCATGCCGGGATCGGGGCTCCTGGTTTCCGGGCAGACGGTCTACGTAAAGCTCCGCCGGGTCGACTCGATCGAAGAACTCCTCCAGCGCGACGAAGCCGGGCAACCCCTCGTCGGGCTGAAGATGGCCAACGGCACGAACTCCCAACTCGATCCGCCGTTCCCGGGCACCCGCGGCAAATCCGCCGCGATCGTCCGGGCCAAGTTCACCGCTGCCCGGGAGTACCGACGGAAGCTCGCCGATCCCGACGTCACCAAGCGTCCCCCGCGCGATCTCGAACTCGAATCGCTCGTCGAGTGCCTCGAAGGACGGCGGATCGTCCATCATCACAGCCACCGTGCCGACGATATCCTCACCGTGCTGCGGCTCCGCGAGGAGTTCGGCTTCCGGGTCGTGCTCCATCATGTCAGCGAGGCGTGGAAGGTGCCCGGAGAGCTCGCCCGTTCCGGCGTCCCCTGCTCGGTGATCGTGGTCGACAGCCCGGGTGGGAAAATCGAAGCGATGGACATGTCGCTGGCCACGGGCGCCGTCCTCGAAGCCGCCGGCGTGCCGTGCGCCTTCCATACCGATGATCCGGTCACCGATTCGAGGCTCTTCCTCCGATGCGCGGCGCTCGCCGTCCGCGCCGGGATGTCGCGTGAAAAGGCGCTCGAGGCGTTGACGCTCGCCGGGGCACGGATGCTCGACCTCGACGCCCGCGTCGGCTCTCTGGAGCCGGGCAAGGACGCCGATCTCGTCATCCTCTCGGGCGACCCCTTCTCGGTTCGCACGAAGGTCCTCCAGACCTGGGTCGAAGGGCGGAAGGTGTTTGACCGTGACGATCCCGAGGACCGCCTTTTCGCCGTCGGTGGCTACGGTGCCGGCCGCGACCAGGAGGCGGAGATGTGCTGCGCGGGGCCGAACAAATGAGCATCCCGGTCCTTCCGGTACCGATCGGTCGCCTGCGAGTTCCCCTGGCCCTCGGCCTCGCCTCGCTCGCCGTCGCGCTCACGGCAAACGCCGGCGAGACCCTCGCCATCCACGGCGGCACGGTCCACACCATGGCCGGTGAACCGATCACTGACGGCGTCGTGGTCGTGACCGACCGCAGGATCGTCGCCGTCGGGCCGGTGGCGACGGTGGCGATCCCTGCCGAGGCGAAGGTGCTCCGTGCGGCCGTCGTCACTCCGGGGCTCGTCGATGCCCACTGCGTCGTGGGACTCGCCGGATATCTCAACCAGGATCAGGATCAGGACCAACTCGATGCCACAGAGCCGGTGCAGCCGGAGCTGCGGGCCATCGACGCCTACAACCCACGTGAACGGCTCGTCGAATGGGTGCGCGGCTTCGGCGTGACCACGCTCCACACCGGCCACGCTCCCGGCGCACTCGTTTCCGGGCAGACGATGGTGGTGAAGACGTCGATCGACGCCACCGTCCTCAAACCGACCGCGATGGTCGCGGTGACCCTCGGCGACGCAGGGAGGGCACAAGGAGACAAGAAGGCGCCCGGGACGCGCGCGAAGTCGGTGGCGATGCTCCGGGCCGAGCTTGCCAAGGGAGTCGAATACCGCAGGAAGAAGTCCGATCCCGATGCCGCGAAGCATCCCGCTCCCGATCTCCGCCTCGAGGCTCTGTCGGCCGTCGTGGCGGGGGAGTGGCCGTTGCTGGTGACCGCCGACCGGGCCACCGACATCGAGGCGGCGCTGCGGGTGGCGGCGGAGTTCGGGATCCGGATCGTTCTCGATTCCAGTGCCGAATCCCACCTGCTCGTCGATCGCATCCGTGCGGCAGGGGTGCCGGTGATCCTCCATCCGACGATGAAGCGATCGGGGAGCGGCGAGACGGAGAACGCCAGCTTCGAGACCGCGGCCACGCTACGGCGGGCCGGGATTCCGCTGGCCCTCCAGAGCGGATACGAAAGCTACGTTCCCAAGACCCGGGTGGTGCTCTTCGAAGCCGGCGTGGCTTCGGCCAACGGACTCACCGTCCCGGAGGCGCTCGCGACGATCACGATCGATGCCGCCCGGATTCTCGGCGTCGCCGACCGCATCGGCTCGCTCGAGCCGGGCAAGGATGCCGATCTGGCGCTTTTCGACGGCGACCCATTCGAATACACGACCCACTGCACGGGCGTGATCATCGACGGTGCGATCGTCGCCGATGCTCCGCGCTAGGCGGTGCCGACACCGCCCGACGGCGTCGCAGGGACGGGGCCGAGGGCTCAACGAGGGAGGGAACGATGGCACGCAGCGGAGTCGACAGGCACCGATGGCTCCTCGTCGGAGCGGCGCTTTTCGTGGCGACCGCCGGAACGGCATCCGCCGTGGGAGCGGAGGATGCCAACCGGCCACCGAACATCGTGCTGCTGATTGCAGACGATCTGGGGATCAATGACCTGAGCTGCTACGGAAGGGCCGACCAGCCTACCCCGATCCTCGACCGTCTCGCCGCCGAGGGAACCCGCTACACGACGGCCATGGCGGCAGCGAGCATCTGCTCACCGTCGCGTGTGGCCCTGATCACGGGCGTCCATCCGGCCCGTGCGAATCTGACCACCTTCCTGCCGGGTCGTTCGGATCGGGCCAGTCACAGACTCCTCGCCCCCACGATCGAACAGGCCCTGCCCGCGTCGATCCCCACACTCGCCGAGCGGTTGGCACCGGCCGGATACCGGAGTCATTTCGTCGGCAAGTGGCACCTCGGCGGGAAAGGGGCTCTGCCGACCGATCGGGGCTTCGCCACGGCGACAGCCGGGCGAGCCAATCCCGGGGACGAGTCGCCGGAGGGGGGGAAGGGAGAACGGCGTCAAGCCGCTGATGCAGCCCGGATCATCGCCGACCAGGCCCGCGAACACCGCGGTGAACCTTTTCTCCTCGTCGTCGGCTTCGACTCGCCCCATGTGCCCCTCGCCGCGCCGCAAGCGGCCGTGGCCGCGCATGCCGGGGCGTTCCATCCGACGTACGCGGCGATGGTGGCCGCGCTCGACGAGTCCGTGGGGCACATCCTCGCGGCGATCGCGGAAGCCGGCATCGCCGAATCGACGCTCGTCGCCTTCACCTCCGACAACGGCGGGCTCCACGTGCCGGAGGTGGGGGATCCCCCGCCCACCTTCAACGCTCCCCACCGGGCCGGCAAGGGATTCCTCTACGACGGTGGCGTGCGCGTGCCGCTGCTGGTGCGCTGGCCTGGCCCACCGAGGGGAGGCAGCGTCGAGTCCGCGCCGGTGTCGACCGGGGATCTCGTTGCGACGATCTGCCGGCTGGCCGGTGTCGCGGCGCCCGAGCCGGCCGACTTCCGTGATCTCGCCGACATCACCGCGGGTTCCGCGGAGGGAACGCGGCCCCTGTTCTGGCACCAGCCCCATTACACGAACCAAGGGGGGCGCCCGGCCGGCGCGGTCCGCCTCGGAGACTGGAAGCTCATCGAGCACTTCGAGGATGGCCGCCTCGAGCTTTTCCACCTCGGTGACGATCCGGGCGAGGTGATCGACCGCGCGGCCGCCGAGCCGGGCCGCGTGGCGGATCTCCGCGGACGGCTCGAAGCCTGGCGGCGGAGCGTCGATGCGCAGGGGATGACGGCGAACCCACGACTCGACCCCGTCGCCTGGCGATCCTGCCATGATGCGATCGATGTCTCCAGGCTTTCCGCCGGGGCGACGGCCGCCGAGATGGTCACGCCGCTTGCTGCGTGGCGGCAGGCGATGGACGACGCCGCAGCCGGCCCGCCGGCGACGAGGAACAGCTTCATCCGCCTGCTTGCGCGCGACGCGACCGTGGCCGGAGAAAAACTCTGCTACGAGCCGCAGCCCGAGAAGGACACGCTCGGCTACTGGGTGAACGCCGCCGACCGGGCATGGTGGGATTTCCGGCTCGACGAGCCGGGCCGCTACCGGGTCACCGTTCTCCAGGGCTGCGGGGCGGGGCAGGGGGGATCGACCGTGGAGTTGAACACCGGCGGCTCGGCGATCGAGTTCACCGTCGAGGAGACGGGGCACTTCCAACGCTTCGTGCCGAGGGCCGTCGGCACGCTCGACCTCCCCGCCGGGAACGTGCGACTCGTGGTGACCCCTCTGGAAAAGAAAGCTGCCGCCGTCATGGACCTGCGGAGCGTGACGCTCGAGCGAATCGACTGAGGGGCGAAGACTTCCGGCCGATCTCCGGCTCAGATCTGGTAATCGTGCTCGATCGACGGCACTTCCCCGCGCATCCGGAGTTTCGGTCGCTCGAGCACCACCGTCGTCCGTGGATCGACGCTCCGCGTCAGCCAGACGTTGCTTCCGATGACGGAGTCATGGCCGATCCGTGTCGCCCCGCCGAGAACGGTTGCATTGGCGTAGATCACGACCCGGTCCTCGATCGTCGGATGACGCTTCGTGCCACGGACGAGATTTCCGTCTCCGTCGGTCTGGAACGACAGCGCACCGAGCGTCACTCCCTGGTAGAGCTTGACGTGGCAGCCGATCTCGCAGGTCTCGCCGATGACGACGCCGGTGCCGTGATCGATGAAGAAGTGGTCGCCGATCGTCGCACCGGGATGGATGTCGATGCCGGTGCGCGAATGGGCCCACTCCGCCATCATCCGGGGGATGAGGGGCACGTCGAGGCGGTGGAGGATGTGCGCCAGCCGGTGGATCGTCACCGCCTCGAGGCCGGGATAGCAGAAGATCACCTCGTCGAGCGTCCGCACGGCCGGATCGCCGTCGTAGGCCGCCTGGACATCGGTGGCCAACACGCGCCGCAGGTCTGGGATCCTCTCGAGGAACTCCACCGCCTTCGCCTGACCGAGGGCCTCGAAGTCGGCCTCGTCGACGCATCCTTGGACGACGTCGGGAACCGCCGGCAGCTCGCCACCGTGGGTGGCCGCCTGCGCCCGGGCCGCCACGCTGTGCCGCAGGGCCCTGCCGATCTGCGTCGTCAGTTTGTCGTGGAGTCCGTCGACGAGGTCGCCGACGTGGTAGGTGACGTTGCCGAGGTGGAGGTTCTCCCGCCGTCGGTAGCCGGGGTAGAGGATCTCCTTGAGGTCCTCGCAGGCGGCGATGATCGTCTCGTAGTTCGGCAGCGGGCAGTGCCCGAGATACTGGATCGTGGGGACGTCTTGATACGTCTCCACGATCCGTCGGGTGAGCTGCGGGAGCTGTTCCTTGATGCGGACGTCGGTGGCCATGGGACTCGATCGTAGGGCCCCGTCGGCCCGCTCGGCAACGGGACGGCAAGGCGGGACGCGATGGCAAGACAGGACGCCGGCGCCCGCAGGACCGGCGCCACCGTACCCTTCGACGCGGAAGGTTGCGGAAATTGAGGGTTCTTCCGCGGTCCTGCCCGGCCGCCTCTCCAGCGCCTGAGACTGGGGAAACAGGGGGAAGTCGACGGGCGGGCGACTAAGCCGCCTCCCCGCAGGCGGCCAGGGCGGCGGCAAGCGACAGGCCGCCGTCGTAGAGGGCCCTGCCGACGATGCAACCCTTGGCTCCGATGCCAGCCACCCGATGGAGATCGTCGGCGACGGCGATCCCTCCCGAGGCCACGACCGGGAGCCGGACACTCCGCACCATCTCCCCGAGGGCGGCGAGGTTCGGCCCGCCGAGCATGCCGTCGGTGGCGATGTCGGTGTAGACCACGCCGGCCAGGGGGAGGTGCTCGCTTTGCCTGGCGACATCGACGGCCAGGAGCGAGCTCGTGTCGACCCAGCCACGAACGGCCACACGGCCGTCACGAGCATCGAGGCCGAGCACCATGCTCCCCGGCAGGGCTTCGGCCATCGCCGCGAGAAGATCGGGCTGCTCGATGGCGACGCTCCCCACGACGAGCCGCGAGACCCCCGCATCGGCATAGGCGCGGGCCGTGTCGAGCGACCGGATCCCTCCTCCGAGTTGGCAGGGGACCCCGGCCGCCCGCACCATCCGCGCGACGAGGTCGGCCTGCAGCGGTCGTCCCGCCTTGGCACCGTCGAGATCGACGACGTGGAGCCGTCGCGCCCCCTGATCGACGAATCGCTTCACCTGCTCGACCGGGTCTTCGGCAAACACCGTCTCCCGGTCGTAGTCCCCTTGGAGCAGCCGAACGCAGCGTCCTCCACGGAGGTCGATCGCGGGCCACAGTTCCATGGGGGCAGCTCCGGGGGGAGGGGTGCCGACGACGAGCGGCGGCTTGGGAAAACGGATCAGGATCGCTCGACGAAGGCCCGGAGGAGACGCATGCCGGCCTCCTGGCTCTTCTCGGGATGGAATTGCGTGGCAAACAACCGGCCGCGGGCGACGGCGGCACAGAACTCCCCGCCGTAGTCGGTGACCCCGGCGATGACGGAGCGATCCCTGGGCCGGGCCGCGTAGGAGTGGACGAAGTAGTACCAGTCGCCCGCGGGCGGGACGTCCCCGACGGCCGTGCCACGCCAGGCGACGGTGTTCCACCCCATGTGCGGAATCTTCAGTCCGGCAGGGAGATCGAAACGGGCGACGTCCCCCTCGAGGAGCCCGAGGCCACGGTTCTCGCCACCTTCCCAGCCGGTCTCGAAGAGGAGTTGAAGCCCCATGCAGATGCCGAAGAACGGCTTGTCGGCCCGGACGTGAGCGACGATCGGCTCGACGAGACCACGGGCGTGCAGTTCGCGCATTGCGTCACCGAACGCCCCCACGCCGGGAAGCACCACCCGTCTGGCCTCGGAAACCCGCTGCGGGTCATCGCTGATCTCCGCCTCGACGCCGATCCGCTCGAGTGCTTTTTGGACGCTGCGGAGATTCCCGCTGCCGTAATCGATGATCGTGACCATGGAGGCAGTGTACGGTGGCGACCGGCCCGCCGGGAGGGCCGGTGGCAACTCAGCCGGCGTCGCCGGAGCCGGCGTCGGCGGACGACGCCGCCGTCTCGGGCGCCATCTGTTCCGGATAGACGACCAACTCGATGCGTCGGTTCCGGGCCCGGCCGGCAGCCGTGGCATTGGAGACGACCGGATGGTTCGGTCCGTGGGCGACGACGAACAACTGCCCGGGCTTGAGGGTCGTCCGGCCGCAGAGGAAGTCGAACACGGCGCTGGCCCGCGCCACGCTCAACTGATGGGGCGATCCCCACGTCGCATTCTGGAGCGGCTCGGTGTCGGTGTGCCCCTCGATACCGATGAATTGCCCCTTGAACACGCTCGAGACCTCCGTCGCCGTCTGCGACAGGAGTGCGGCACCGGAAGGGAGGAGCGCCGCGGTGCCCGGTTCGAACACCTTGTCGGCCGGAATCTCGATCCGCACCACCGCTCCGTCGAGTCTCGTGATCGCCCCGGGGATCGCCAGATGATTCATCCCCTCGCGCATCGACGCCGCATCGATCGCCGGAACGACTGGCTGGCCCGTCGGATCACCGGTCCCTGCCCCCTGCGGGTCGAAAGGCCCCGTCGGTCCCGCGGGGCGGGCCACGGCCCGCGCTTGGGCCAGCTGGGTCGAGGTCGCGGCGAGCTGCTCCCGGAGGGCCGAGAGCTCTTCCTGGGCGACTTGCGTCTCCTGCCGGCTTCGCGTCAGCTGCATCTCGAGCTGCTTCGGGTCGGCATTGGCGAAGGAGGGGAGCGGCGTTACCGCTGCGGGCACAAGCGGCGGCGAGGACGCCTGCGGTGCGAAGCTCACCGGCGTGCCCGCGGTCATCGAACGAAACGGCGTCTGCGTGCAGCCGGTCGATGCAGCGGCGACGAGAAACGCGGCGACGACGGAGATGATCTTTGGCGCCATGGTGCCAGTTCCGATCCCCGGCGCACGCCGGGCCGGTGGGTGGGGGGACGCCGGCGGAGGGGGGATCGTAGGGAGCCCCCGCGGGGCGAACAAGCCCGAAGCGTGGACCGGCAGATCGCATCCTTCCCCGCCAGCGTCGCTTTCGCAGCTCGCCCGAGTCGGCCGATCCGGACCGCCGCGACACCGCCAACCACCTCAGCGCCCGAGGAGGAGCAGCCAGCCGACGAGGGCGAGCCCGAGCAGGACCATCGCGGCGAGTGCGACGCGGCGGGCAGCAGGGCCGAGCGACGACCACACCCAGAGCGACAGTGCCGTTCCGGCGACGACGGCGACGACGGTGCCGGCGAGTTGGCCTGTCTCGGCAAACGAAGCAGCCGAAACCTTCCACAGGGGTCGCCATCCGATCAACACCGTCACCGTCCCCGCGCAGAGACTCGGCCCGAAGGGGAGCTCGCTCTCGCGGTGCCGGACGATCTGGATCACGCCATGCACCAGCCCGAACAGCACGCCGAGAACACAGGCAAGGACACTCGCCTGCCACCCGAGCCATCCCCCGACCATCGCCATCAGCGTCACGTCTCCGAGCCCCATCGCCTCCCGGCCGATGGCGAGGCTCGCCCCGGCCCGAGTGGCCCAGACGACGCCCCCAGCCACGACCACCCCGACGAGCGCGGTGAGCAGGGCGTCGAAGCGAATGCCGCCGATCCCCCAGGCGCCGGCCACGGCGAAAAGGCCGATCACGAGCAGGAGCCACCGACCGGTTCCCACGGCCGGCGGAGCGGAGGAGGAGGGCTCGAGGGCGTCCTCGGCGTCGGGCGGCG
>Ga0208086_1000108_pt1 | contig 21249 bp, 23 predicted proteins | sample LakMenEpi06Jul10_FD_150675 | JGI IMG/M metagenome (GOLD analysis project Ga0208086, IMG submission 150675) | Freshwater microbial communities from Lake Mendota, WI - 06JUL2010 deep hole epilimnion (SPAdes) | ecosystem: Environmental > Aquatic > Freshwater > Lake > Epilimnion/Euphotic zone ...
CTGCCAACGAAGCCGCAACACACGCATACGTTCCGTATTCAAAATTTCGCGTCGGCGCAGCAGCACTAGTCGACGATGGTCGAATCATCTCTGGTTGCAACGTAGAAAATGCGTCGTATGGACTCACGCTGTGTGCTGAGTGCGCCATGATCGGCCAACTACACATGGGCGGTGGAGGCAGACTCATCGCCGTCACTTGCGTAGGAAATGGAACACACGTGACACCATGTGGTCGTTGCCGACAGTTGTTGTGGGAACACGGTGGTGCAGAACTGCTAGTGGAAGTCGAAGGAGTTCCAACACCAATGACCGTGTTGTTACCAGCTGCATTTCCTGAACATTCCAATTTTGAAAACCCAGCTGGAGAGTAACTCGACATGACTCCTGTTCTTACTGATGCTCAGCTTGCACAGTTTCACAACGATGGGTTTGTGGTGCTGCCAAAGTTTGCAAGCGAAGAAGCGTGCTTGGCCTTACGCGAACGAGCCATGCAACTTGCCAAGGAACATGTCCCCTCTCCAGAACAAGCAACGATTTTCACTGCAGACTCCACTGCTAAACACGCAGCCGATCAATACTTTCTCTCCAGCGGCGACAAGATCCGTTGTTTTTTTGAAAAAGATGCATTCGACGAGCAGGGCAAGTTGCGTGCAGAAGCACATTTGTGCCTGAACAAACTTGGTCACGCCATGCACGACCTCGACCCTCAGTTCAGCAAGTTCAGTCACAACGAAAAACTTGCCGCTCTGGCTAACCAAATTGGTATGCAAGAGCCAAAGTTGCTGCAAAGCATGTACATCTTTAAACAGCCGCGCATCGGTGGCGAAGTGAACTGCCATACCGACCACACCTTTTTGTGGACTGAACCGCAGTCAGTCGTAGGTTTTTGGTTTGCAATCGACGATGCCACCACAGAAAACGGTTGTATGTGGGCGCTTCCTGGTGGTCACAAGATTCCCGTGAAATCACGGTCGCGAGTGAACGCAGACCGCACTGCCAGTTATATGGAAGTGTTCGACGAAACTCCATACCCAACTGAGGGCCTCGTGCCTCTTGAGGCCGAGCGCGGAACATTGGTGCTGTTGAATGGAACTCTTCCCCACATGAGTGGACCAAATACCAGCGATAAACCGCGTCATGCGTACACCATTCACGCAATTGATAGTCACGCCAAGTATCCAGCAGATAACTGGCTTCAACGCCCAAGCCTGGTGATGGCTGGTTTTAACGACTAAATCGTTATTTAACGAGTAGTTCGGCAATTTGCAGCGCGTTCAATGCTGCACCTTTGCGCAAGTTGTCATTTGAAATAAACAACACCAAACCCTTATTGCCATCGACTGAAGCATCTTGGCGAATACGACCAACAAAACATGGGTCCTGGCCGGCTGCGAGAAGCGGTGTAGGAATTTCCTCCACCACTACTCCAGGTGCCTTCGACAGAATTTCTGTAGCTTGCGCCGCTGTAATTGCACGCTCAAACTCCACATTGATGCTGAGTGAGTGACCTGTAAACACTGGCACTCGAACGCACGTACCCGATACGCGCAAATTTGGAATGTGCAAAATTTTGCGGCTCTCATTGCGTAGCTTCTGTTCTTCGTCTGTTTCCAGCGATCCGTCATCTACCAACGACCCCGCAAACGGAAGAGCGTTAAATGCAATGGTGCGTGCAAATATTTGTGGTTCAGGGAACTTCACGGCCTTGCCGTCATAGGTCAATGCCTCAGCCGTTGGCGCAGCGCTCTTTGCCTGCACATCAAGTTCGCTGACGCCCGATACTCCTCCACCGCTCACTGCTTGATATGTGCTGGCAATCATGCGCACAAGACCTGCTGCATCATGCAACGGCTTCAGCACTGGCATTGCAGCCATTGTTGTGCAGTTTGGATTAGCAATGATGCGCTTCTTTGCCAATGCAACATCTTCTGGGTTTACTTCAGAAACAATTAATGGAACATCTGGATTCATGCGCCATGCGGATGAATTATCAATGACCATTGCACCAGCATTTGCATACTTCTCGGCAAGTGCGCGCGATGTGGTTGCTCCTGCGGAAAACAACACCACATCAAGTCCGTGCGGGTCGGCTTCTGTTGCGTCTTCAACGACTATCTGTTGGCCATTCCATTCAATGATCGAACCCGCCGAGCGCGCTGATGCAAACAAACGAAGCGTGGTGACAGGGTATTTTCGCTCGGCAAGCAACTGTCGCATTACCGTTCCGACCATTCCTGTTGCGCCAACTATTCCTATATGCATGGCGATAAGACTAACGCAACCACATCTCCACTTGCTCTGCAGTTAAATTGCTGCCACATAAAACGGTCGCAAGTTTCTTGCCGCGTAATGCCTGATGCTCGAGTACTGCCGCAATACCTGCAATACCTGCTGGCTCAGTAACAAGACCAGCCTTTTCAAACACCACTTTCATTGCACTTTTGAGTCCGTCTTCAGACACCAACAACACGTCATCAACTATTCCCATCATGTCGGTGAGTGCTTCAGGAACCGGTGTGCGAACAGCAATGCCATCAGCAATGGTGTTTGCCGATTCACGTTCAACAACTGACCCCGACTTCCACGATGCGTGCATGGCGTCGGCCGTCGCGCTGGAAACGCCAATAACTTGCGTACCTGGAGAAACGTGCTTGATCCAGCGGGCCATTCCCGTGATTAATGCCCCATTGCCAAGGGGAATCAGTACCGCATCAAATGATGGATTCACCATGAGTTCAACCGCAATTGAGCCCGCACCCTCTGAAATGGCAATGTCGCGACCATCTTCCACAAAGTGCGACCCAGTTTCTGCACAAAACGCTTTGGCGTGCTCCTTTGCTGCATCAAAGTTGTCGCCCATTTGTCGAACTTCAGCGCCCATTGACCGCATGCGATCAATCTTCAACGGGCTTGCAGTTGTTGCGCTGTAAATAATGAGTGGTCGATTATTACTACGGCAAACATAGGCCATTGCTTGCCCGAAGTTTCCGGCAGTTGCGCACACCAAATTTTGATCGCGAAATGTTTCTCGTGTTTCGCTCATAAAGAAATCTGCACCGCGACCCTTAAAACTTCGGATGGGGTTCAACGTTTCTACTTTCAACACCACATCGGCACCAAGTGCCTGTGAAAGCGGCTCGCAGTTGTACTGCGGAGTGCCTGTGAACACCGGATCAATTACTCGTGCCGATCGCTCAATATTTTCAATGGACAATCGATGCGTAGCCATGGTCACACCCCTTCAACAGTTGCGGTTAGCCACCAATGACTCTGATTCACTCGCTTCATCGGCTTCACCGTTACACCTAGAGCTTTCACAGTTCGTGTGGTCTTTGCTGAATGATGCACCACGACGTTGGTAATTCGTTTTCTGCTTGGCGCATTCGCAGCAAGATGCGCCAATACTTGGTCAGGGCTTAATCGATTCGCTTGCCAACCCAGTCGCGTAGACCAGCGCGTCACGGCAAGACGTTTTCCGACAACTGGGATTCTCCACAGTCGACGCATTGCAATGCCCAGCGGCAACAGACCTGCGTCGGCACGCACCCAGGTGCGATAGTTCAGCAACAGGGTTCCACCCGTACGTGCAACTCGCATTGCTTCTGTAGTCAGCGATAGCGCATCGCTTTTCTCACAATGCTGCAGAGTGATGTACGAAAACACGATGTCCACACAGCTGTCAGGAAGTTGCAACGTGCTTCCGTCTGCAACATGAGTTGTGCGTAACTTGGCTACATCTCCGTGCTTGCCAACTGTTTCGCGGCAGCGCTCAAGAAAGGCGGCATCGACGTCGGCAGCAATGACCGCAAAGCACTGCTTCGTGAAGGCTGCAGTCATTCGACCAATTCCGCTTCCAATTTCGAGCAATGTTTTGTTCATCAGCGTTGCGGGACTAAATCCAAACTGATTCATATACCGGCGTACTTCTTCGTCTCCGGTTCGCACGAATTCTGCAAGCGTTAAATCAGCGCCTGTTTCATTGTTAAACACCCAGCCTGTTTGGCGCACCACCTCATCGGCCGTAGCACCCGTTTCTGTTCGGTTTCCTGCACTTTTCCAGGGTGTGAACTGGGTACGCCACTTAGGTGAATTGTCGTGTGTCATTGCACCGACAAACTTAGTTGCTACTTGCGATCTGGAAGCGGAGCTGAATAATCCTCACCGCTGTCTAGATCAAACGCTGTATGCAATGCGCGTACTGCTTTTTCTAACTGCGTGCGTTCAACAACAACGGAAATACGAATCGTGCTAGTGGAGATCATTTCAATGTTCACACTGTTGTCGGCAAGTACACGGAACATCTTGGCTGCAATTCCAGGACTGGACTTCATGCCAGCTCCCACAAGTGAAAGCTTCACAATATTTTCGTCTTTGTTGATTCCGGTTGCACCGACTTCATCACCGACTTGTTTCAGAATTGGTTCTGCGGTTTTGATGTCGCCAATCGGCAAGGTAAACGAAATGTCGGTCGTGCCATCAATAGATGTGTTTTGCACGATCATGTCAACGTTCACGTTTGCTGCAGCTAATGACTCAAATAACAGTGCAGATACACCCGGACGGTCTGGCACACCGAGCAACGTCATCTTTGCCTCGCCCACATCGTGAACGACTCCAGAAATAATTGGCTCTTCCATCTTTCGCTTCCTCTCTTCGTCAATTCCACGCACCCACGTGCCTTCTTCCCAAGTAAAACTTGAGCGGACATGAATTGGCACGTTGTGATTACGTGCAAACTCAACCGAGCGCAATGCCAGCACTTTGCTTCCAGCGCCAGCCATTTCCAACATTTCGTCGAAACTCAGTTCTTTCAATTTTCTCGCTTGCGGAACCAAACGCGGATCAGCGCTAAACACACCAGTGACATCGGTGTAAATCTCGCACGCATCTGCCTTCAACGCGGCAGCAAGCGCCACTGCTGTGGTGTCACTTCCACCACGACCAAGTGTGGTGATTTCACGCTCGGTACTCACACCTTGAAATCCGGCAACAACAGCAACTTTTCCTGCAGCCAACGCTTCGCGTACACGATCACCTTTAATTTCCAAAATCTTTGCCTTGGTGTGCGAGGTGTCAGTAATGATGCCCACCTGACTTCCCGTAAAACTCATTGCATCACACCCAACGTCGTGCAGGGCCATACACAACAGCGACATTGAAATTCGCTCACCCGTTGTGAGCAGCATGTCCATTTCACGGCCTTGCGGATTGCTTGATACTTGTCGGGCAAGTTCCACCAAGTTGTCGGTTGCCTTGCCCATTGCAGACACCACAGCAACAACGTCTGTGCCCTGTGCACGCAAAGCAGCGATGTGCTTGGCCACATTTCTCATGCGGTCTGGGTCGGCCACCGAGGTGCCACCGTATTTTTGAACGATCAATGCCACAGGTTCTTTACGCTAGTTCGGTCGCGAGTAACCTTCATAAATCATGGGAACTGACAAGCGCAACCGCAAAAAAGAAAACCGCCGCCAAAAACTTGACGACATGGCTAAACAACAGCAGCGTAAACGCACCCGCAAGCTCGCTACACGTGCCGCCATATTCATTGCTGTCATAGTGGGCATTGCCCTCATCATCTCTGTCTCGGGTGACTCAGACTCATCCAGCACAAGCGACACCACCGTGGCCGCCACTGCACCAACACAAGTTGAGGGTCGTGCAATTACCGGTGACACCCCGTGTCCTGCCACTGACGGCAGTGAAGCCCGTGCAGCAACGTTTGAGAACGCACCGAGCAACTGCCTCGAAGCCGGAAAGACATACACCGCGGTTGTCACCACTAATAAGGGCGAGTTCACCATTGTGCTCGACCAGAACAAGGCACCACTTGCCACGAACAGTTTCGTCACACTTGCGCGTTACAAGTATTTCGACAACACCCAGTGCCATCGCGCCATTCCCGATTTCGTCGTGCAATGTGGTGACCCAACTGCAACAGGAAGTGGTGGACCTGGTTACTCATTCGCAGATGAATTGCCAGAAGCAGGCGAATACAAGCTTGGCTCCATCGCCATGGCCAATTCGGGTCCAAATACCAATGGCAGTCAATTCTTCATCATTACGGGTGACCAGGGAATTACGTTGCCACCGAGTTACACCTTGTTTGGTCAGGTGACCGACGGACTTGACTCCACAGTGCCTGCACTCAACGCTGCATCAAACCCAGACCCAGCTGCTAACGGTGTACCAACACTTGAACCTCTCACCATTGTGAGTGTGGTCATTACCGAAAGCTAAACCGTTTCGTTTAGTTAGTTGGCAGTGGGCCATGCAAGACCACTGCCCCATGTGTTGACCATGTTCCATTTTGATAGATCAACGCTGCACCAGTTGGAATTTCGGCAACAGATGTATTGGCCAAACCTAAAGTGCGCTGCAAACGTTCGTCCGGCCATTTTTCGGATTCAGTAACTGCTGCAACGCCACTCACGAGACCAAGGCCAAGCGCAAAAGCACCTCCGCGAGGATCAACCATTGGATCACACATTGCTGCTGCACTACCTGCAGCAGCAACAACACATGGGTGTGCTGCAACAGCATCAAAAACTACGGTGTCTTTCAAAGTTGATCGCAGGTGAATTGGTGAATCGCCTACGACATACACCACTGCAGATTGGGCAATAATCGTTGCAAATGACTCCTCTCGCGCATCTGCACGGGAATACACAGCGCACAATTTTGCTGTAACTCCTAAACGTTTTGCCCAAGCAACACTGAGTTGCACCAAATCATCGGGGTTTTCAAATGCTTCGGCTGTTGGCAGAACGGCTACATACCCAGGATGTGCGCGCAGAATCTGAGCATCAAGTTCATCGTTGGCGGTGAATGGTCCGCCACCTTGCAACACCACTTGTTGAGCCATCAATGCGAACTTATCACTGATGAATTGAGGTCATTGATCAAGCAACAGCGCAGAAAGCGACTGAATTTCGCTTTCGCTCACACCAAGCGAACGAACATAGTTAATGACCGACCCATGAGCGGAAACTAAGTCGTTCAAGATCACATGCATGGCTTGTGGCTCTGCAGCCAAATACACCGGGTTGATGGTGGTCCAACGCTTGGCCATATCGGTGTGGTGTTCTTTAGCCCACGTAACTGTGCGTTCAATCGCACGCTTTGTCAGTCCGTAATCAGCACAGATGTATTCGTCTGATACTCCAACGGTTGACAAGATGAGCGCTGCGAGCACACCAGTACGATCTTTTCCTGCGGCGCAGTGAAATACGGCAGGCACATTTTCTTGACTGCTCAATATTCGCAATGCAAGCGCGAATTTTTCAGAACCAACTTCTAATAGATCGCGGTATCCCCACACCAAGAACTCGACGGGGTCATCTATCTGAGGTGTTTCCTTCGAATCAGACCAAGTTGCATCCACGATGGACACGTGATGAAAGTCGACCTCAATATCATCGAGTGGAAATATGCCCTGTTCGCGCTGTTCGCGCTTGGTTCGCAAATCAATAACAGATTTCAATCCGAGCGACTCCACGATCTCAATATCTGACTCGGCCCGCAATCGATGTAGTCCATCTGCGCGAAATAGTGTTCGCCACTTCGTGGTTGCCCCGCTGGCCGTTGGATAGCCGCCGAGGTCTCGGAAATTATGTACCCGCTCCATCTGCACCAATCGGTCGGGGTGGTCGAGGGCGCGTGCGATTTGGTCAGAAATCATTGCCTTCAACCTACTGAGCCCCAGCAAACATCAGCGTTCAGGGCGGTTACCAGTTGGTAAACATCTACCAATAGTGAGTACGGTTTTCATCCATGACAACCAACAATGTTCAACTCGTCGGCGTATGTGGATCTGGAATCATGGGGGCAGGACTTGCTGAAGTCGTTGCACGCGCTGGAATGGACGTCATTGTTCGTTCGCGCACCCTTGATGGTGCAAAGTCGATGCTTTCTTCAATTGAAAAGAACCTCGACAAACAAGTCGCCAAAGAAAAAATGACTGTTGATCAGCGCAACGAAGTGCTCTCGCACATTCGCATCACTGACTCGCTCAACGATCTTGCATCGTGTGATCTCGTTATTGAATCAATTGTCGAAGAGCTCGCTCCAAAACAAGCACTGTTCAAAGAACTTGATGCAATCGTGAAGCCGGATGCGATTTTGGCAACAAACACCAGCACGCTCGCTGTTGTAAAAATGGCAGAGGCAACGAATCGCCCAGACAAGGTTTGTGGTATTCACTTTTTCAACCCAGCAGTACTCATGCCACTCGTGGAAGTAATTCGCCCGATCACTGCAAGTGAAGAGACAATCGCTCGCGCAAACGCATTTGTTGCTGCTTGCAAGAAAGACCCAGTTCAAGTTCTTGACCGCGCCGGATTCATTGTGAATGCATTGCTTTTCCCGTACCTCAACAACGCAGTCAAAATGCTTGAGGCTGGAACCGCAAACATGGAAGACATCGACACAGCAATGAAGGGTGGCTGCAATTTCCCAATGGGGCCATTTGCACTGCTCGACCTCGTTGGTCTTGATACATCGGTATCCATCCTTGATGCGCTGTATGCAGAGTTCAAAGACGAAAACTTTGTTCCGGCAAAAACGCTTCGCACATTGTTGGCTGAAGGAAAACTTGGCCGCAAGACAAAGCAAGGATTCTTCAGCTACTAAACCTCATGTGGAACGACACACCTCAAGTTCTTGACGAGTGTCGCTGGAAATTTCCACCACCAAAGGAATGGCCAAAGAGCGACCTAGTTGGTCGCGGTGCAGACCTGCAACCAGAAACACTGATTCACGCGTACATGAATGGCGTGTTCCCCATGACATCCGAACTCGCACTCGGCGCAGACGATGTTGCTTGGTGGTCCCCGCTGTTACGCGGTGTTATTCCACTTGATGCATTGCGTGTCACACGTTCGATGCGTCGAAGCCAGCGCAAATTTCACATCAAGATAGATACGTGTTTTGAACGCGTCATGCGTGGTTGTGCTTCGCCTGACCGACCTGGAGGATGGATAAACGAGCAATTCATTACTGCATACGTTGCACTACACAAGCTTGGATGGGCGCACAGCATTGAAGTATTCGACGAAAACGAAGTACTCGTTGGCGGCTTGTACGGGGTACGTGTTGGTCGACTTTTTGCTGGCGAATCGATGTTTCACCTGGTGCGAGATGCGTCGAAAGTGGCATTGATGCACCTGGTTGACACCATGAACCAGGACGGCATGACTCTGCTTGATGTGCAGTGGCTCACCCCACACCTCGAGTCGCTTGGAGCGGTGGAAATTCCTCGCTCCGAGTACCTCCATCGTCTTTCAGTGGCCCTTAACCCGTAACCTTTATTTATGGCCAATCGCCGCGACGAACCCTGGTTGATGCGCACCTATTCGGGTCACTCCACCGCTGCAGCATCAAACGAGTTATACCGAATGAACCTGGCAAAGGGCCAAACGGGTTTGTCAATTGCATTCGACCTCCCCACCCAAACTGGTTATGACCCCGACCACATTTTGGCCCGCGGCGAAGTTGGCAAAGTTGGTGTGCCCGTTGCGCACCTCGGCCACATGCGCACGTTGCTCAATGGAATTCCACCTGCCGACATGAACACGTCAATGACGATCAATGCGCCAGCCGCTTGGTTGCTTGCCTTGTATGTCGCAAACGCGCAAGAGCAAGGTGCGGTCACCTCGCAACTTCGCGGAACTACTCAAAATGACATCTTGAAGGAATACCTCTCACGAGGAACCTTCATTTTCCCACCGGCTGCATCACGTCGAATCATCGTCGACATGATCGTGTGGTGCTCGCAGAATGCACCGAAGTGGAACCCGATGAATGTGTGCTCGTACCACTTACAAGAAGTTGGTGCTACACCTGTTCAAGAGATCGCTTTTTCGCTGGCAAACGCAATCGACATTCTTGATGCAGTTCGCGCAAGTGGACAAGTAAGCGACGAGCAGTTCCCACAAGTATTTGCTTCAATTTCCTTTTTTGTTAATGCCGGCATTCGCTTTGTTGAAGAAGTGTGCAAGATGCGTGCGTTCACCGAACTGTGGGACCGCATTGGTACAGAGCGATATGGCATAACCGACGAACGTGCTCGCCGTTTCCGCTATGGCGTGCAAGTGAACTCGCTTGGACTTACCGAAGCGCAGCCAGAAAACAATATTCAGCGCATCGTGTTGGAAATGTTGGCAGTCACGCTTTCAAAGTCTGCGCGTGCTCGAAGCGTGCAGTTGCCTGCGTGGAACGAAGCACTTGGCCTTCCTCGCCCGTGGGACCAACAGTGGTCGTTGCGCATGCAGCAAGTACTTGCATTCGAAACCGACCTGCTCGAGCACGAAGACATCTTTAACGGATCGCATGTCATTGAAGCTCGCACTGCCGAACTTCGCGATGCTGCGTGGAAAGAAATGACCGAGATCGTCGACATGGGCGGCGCATTCGACGCCGTGGACTCGTTAAAGGGTCGCTTGGTGTCATCCATGGCTGAGCGAACACGCCGCATTGAATCCGGCGAACAAACTGTTGTTGGAGTAAATCGATTTACTGAATCAACCGATTCACCGCTCAGTGGTGCCGACAACATCTTGAAAGTTGATCACCGCGTTGAACAGCAAATGATCGATGATGTCATTGCATGGCGCTCAGCCCGAGACCAAAAAGCGGTAGATACAGCACTTGCTGCATTACGCACCGCCGCCGAAACGGGCACCAACATCATGGATGCGTCTGTCGAGTTGGCAAAAGCTGGCGGAACTACGGGCGAATGGGGCGAAGTACTCCGTCAAGTTTTTGGTGAATACCGTGCCCCTACTGGGGTTGGTGCTGCTGCAGGCCGACGCACCACCGAACTTGCCGACGTTGCCGAATTTGTGCGCACTATTCCAGGCGGGCCACCGAAGTTCTTGGTTGCAAAGCCAGGCCTCGACGGACATTCCAGCGGAGCTGAACAGATTGCCGTTGCTGCACGTGATTCGGGAATGGAAGTGGTGTACTCGGGCATTCGTTTAACACCTGCACAAATTGCAGCATCGGCACGCGACGAAGATCCAGATGTTGTCGGGCTTTCCATCTTGTCGGGCTCACATTTACAACTTGTGCCCGATGTGATTGCCGAACTTGCTGCAGTTGGAGTTACCGCTCCAGTTGTGCTTGGCGGAATTATTCCAGAATCGGATCGTGACGATTTACTTGCAAATGGTGTAACGGCTATTTACACGCCAAAAGATTTTGATATTGCACGCATCATGCGCGACATTGCACAAATCGCTGCGACGTATCGCAAGTCGCAACAATAATTACGGCAACATTGTTGTCGAGCCGGCAACAGCAACGAAACCTGTTGCAGCTGGCAACTTCAACACTTGGCCTGCGTTAACCCGATCGGGGTCTGTAATGCCATTGATGTTCATCAGTTCAGCCATATTGAGGCTAAATCTTTCCGCAATTCCAAAGAGCGAGTCTCCCGGCTCAACGGTGTACAACACTGGTTCCTGATACACCGTGGTTGTCGTTTGAGGAATAGTTGATTCCACCGTGGTTGCTACGGAAATCGAATCTCCGCTGTCTTGTCGAGACAACATGACCGCAATGATGCCGCTCACTACAGAAATTACGAGTAGAGACCATTGGAGTCTTCCTCGTAGATACATCATTGGTCATGTTAGGTCGCGCAACCTAACCTATGAGGCATGCGTGTACTTGCAGCCGTCGATAAGTTTCGAGGAACCGCAACTGCCGCTCAAGTCGCAGCCTCCATTGGTCACGCTTGTTGGGAAAATGGACATGAATGCATCGAGTTGCCAATCGCTGATGGCGGTGAGGGAACGCTTGAGGTGCTTGGCGGACCAAACCGTACGAATCGCGTCACAAACCCCCTGGGTCAGCCTGTAGATGCACAATGGCGCCTTTCTCGCGATCTTGCCGTAATTGAAATGGCGCGCGCTTCTGGCCTGAGTTTGGTTGGCGGGAAATTGAACAATGACGTCATCGCTGCATCAACTATTGGCACTGGCGAATTAATCGACACTGCTCTAAACGACGGTGCAAAACGCATCATCGTGTGTGTTGGTGGTTCCGCAACTGTGGATGGAGGCCTCGGCGCCATTCGCGCCATTAAGTCTGCTGCCCGCTTGCGCGGTGTGGAGTTTCTTGTGGCGTGCGACGTGCGCGCAAAGTTCACCGATGCAGCGAAGCTTTTTGGTGCCCAAAAAGGTGCAACACCTGCACAAATTGAATTTCTTACATCTCGACTGCATGCTCTTGTACAAACGTACAAAGACGAATTCGGAGTTGACGTTTCAGAAATTGAAGGTGCTGGTGCTGCTGGCGGTCTTGCTGGTGGTCTTGCAGCACTCGGCGCAAGACTTGTTCCGGGGTTTGACATCGTTGCTGACGAAGTAGGACTGCACGAGCACATCAACAATTGCGATTTTGTGATTACGGGCGAAGGCTTTCTTGATGAAGAAAGCTTCAACGGCAAAGTCGTTGGTGGCGTTCAGCAACTTGCCATGAAAGCCAATAAACCAGTGGCCGTCATTTGTGGAGATGCCCAACCAGAGCAACGATCTCGCATTGAAGCAATCAGTTTGGTGGAGTCATTCGGCCAGGAAGCAGCTATAGAACAAACGTTGACATGTATTGAAAAGGCGGCTCGCGAATTACTCGCGAAGCATTAATCAGCCAGCAGGAAGCGGCTTGCCTGCAAGGTCTGTTCCCAGCAAGATCAAGACGCTTGCTTCACCAATGTTTCCTGTTTCCGTTGGAATTGGAGCTGGCATTGGAGCTGTTGCTACACCGCCCAGCGTTGTAGCAACAAGCGCTGCTGCACCTTCGCTGCCTGGGTTGTAATACACAACAGTTGCAGTTTGTTTCTGCGTTGCGGCATCGGTGTTGATAGCTGGCTGAACAATAAACCCACGGCCTTGAAGCTGTGTGGTGAGGTCGCCAGCGCTGCCAGAAACTTTAGAAGCATTAGCGATCTGCACTTTGAACCCGGTGAGCGGCAAGGTTGTTTCCACAACAGCAGGATCAACAAGTGTTGTCTCGGTAACGATTGTTTCGCTCGTCGCTGGATCAACTGGAATATCTGTGGTCGATGAATCACTTCCACCGATGTCACGCAGAATGAGGAAACCAAGCAATACGGCAACTGCTGCCACAACGATTGACATGGTGGAGTTGAGACTTGAACCGTTGGAACTTGGTCCACGGCGGGGGCGACGTGCGTTTTGACTCATACATTTACCGTACCCGTCTCGGGCATACCGATTGAGTCATGGTCGGTATTTCAGAGCCGGGTGTGGGAATTGAACCCACGACCTACCGCTTACAAGGCGGTTGCTCTGCCCCTGAGCTAACCCGGCGTATTCATTGAGCGCCTCAATGATACGGGCGTTTGGCTATTTCGTTGTGCGCGCCCTTACAACTTCATATGTGGCTAATGCTGCCGCTGCCGACACATTTAGTGATGACAAGGCTCCCAGCATCGGAATACTGACCAATAGATCACAGCGTTCGCGAACCAGACGCGACAATCCTGGGCCTTCAGCCCCAAGCACCAAGCACACTGGCTCGCTTGCAAGGGACCCCATTTCAAAAATGTTCTTGTCCGCAGAGTCATGCAGACCAATAATCCACACTCCAGCATCTTTGAGTTGTTTGAGAGCCGTCGGAAGTCCGCCGACAATACACATGGGTACGTACTCTGCTGCACCAGCGGCAGATTTTGCTGCCGTAGGAGTGATGTGCACTGCGCGATGTCGTGGAAGCACAACTGCATCGACACCTGCACCATCGCATGAGCGCAAAATTGCTCCGAGGTTGCCCGGGTCGGTAACACCATCAATAGCAACAAAGAACGGTTTGCGAGATGGTGAAGCATTTTTCAAAATGTCACCAATTTCTATTTCGGGGATTCCTGCTGCAGTCGCAATGATTCCTTGAGGTGCTTCGCTTCGCGCTTCGCGCTCAATTTCCTTGCGCGGAACATAACGAACTGGAACTCGTTGATCATTTGCCAACTCAATGATGTCGTCAATGATGTCGTTCTTATCAAGGTCGTTTGAAATCAAGATTTCATAGGCTTTGCGTTTGCGCGCAATGAGCAGCTCGCGAACTGCTTGACGTCCTTCAACCTGGGAGCCACCAAGGCTGTGCTTGTCTGGGCGCGGCGCACGTGGGCCATCGTGTTCACGTGGAGCTGGCTTACCTCCACGATGCTTCTTTGTTCCTCGCGGTGCCCCTCGCGATGGTCCGCGACCACCTCCTGTGCTTCGTGGTTTCATGCCTGCGTCCTTTCAATGACTGCAACTGCCCAGCAGGCAATTCCTTCTTCTCGACCTAATGCTCCGAGCCCTTCAGCGCGCCGACCTTTTACGGTGATCGTCGCGCCAGCGGCGTCAGACAATAACTTCTGCATCGCTTCACGATGCGGAGCGATCTTTGGCTTTTCACACACAATGCTGCAATCAACATTGCCGATTTCATAGCCAGCGTCACGCACAATCTTGGCCACGTGTGCAAGCAATGTCAGCGAATTTGCACCGGCCCACTGCGGATCGGTGTCAGGGAAATGCATTCCGATATCACCAAGTGACGCTGCGCCAAGCAACGCGTCAGCAGCCGCATGTGCAATCACATCTGCATCACTATGTCCTGCGAGTGGTTTCTCGTTTGGAAATTTCACTCCACCCAACACCAACACACGATCACTCGGGCCATCAACAAAACGATGAATGTCAAAACCTTGTCCTACGCGTGTACGTATCGCCATGATGTGCTCCTATGCCTCTGTGTGCGCCATTGCACGCGCCCACTCAAGATCTTCTGGCGCAGTGAGTTTGCGATTCATCGTCTCACCAGCGACAACGACGACTTGCTTTCCCATCGCCTCTACCAGTGTCGCATCATCTGTTCCTTCAGGAGATGATGCGTGCGCAGAACGCAGAACCGATGCTCGGAAAGCCTGGGGTGTTTGTACCGCAACAAGCGAAGACCGATCGGGCGTTGCAACAACAATATTTTGTGAGTTCACTTGCTTAATAGTGTCTGTCACCGGCAAAGCAGGAATCGCTCCGTCGGCGCCAGCATGAACTTGCAAGATGACTTCGCGATACAAGTGTGCGCTCGCAAATGGTCGAGCAGCGTCGTGCACACAGATGATGGTGGCTTCTGCAGGGACGGCAGCAAGTCCGCATCGCACAGATTCGCTTCGTGTCTCGCCACCAGCAACACCGCCTTCGCGTTCTGCGTCAGCTGCCGGAAGTACGACCACTACCCCTGCGCTCGAACTACCCGCTGTTTCGACCGACCAATCCAAGACTCGGCGATCGCCAAGCATGGAAAACTGTTTCGGACCACCAAACCGAGCACCAGAACCTGCGGCAACCACAATTGTCCAAACAATTTCATTGGGCGCGGTTGTCACGTTCATTTAGGGTAGTACCGTCATAGTTCGCATGACACACGAAGAGATTCTTGCTAGTACCTCGTTTTTTGCAGATACCCCAACAAGTGCGCTTTCGCTGATTTGCGCTCAAGCAAAGACGCAGAACCTTCAGCGCGGCGATGTTTTGTTCAACGAGGGAGACGCACCCGACGCATTGTTCGTCGTACTCAGCGGACGCGTCGCCATCGCTATCGGCAACAAACCGCTCGACAGCCGCGAGAGCATGCTTGCGCTCATGGAGTCGGGAGACTTGTTTGGCGAACTGGGCATGCTCGATGAAGGACCTCGCAGCGCAATGGCACGTGCCATTGAACAGAGTTCCGTCTTGCGCATTCCGTATGCACCGGTACGCGAACAAATGCAAGCAAACCCAACCATGTTGTGGGGCGTCATTAAGTTGCTCGCCACGCGGTTGCGCACCATGGACGAGGTGCTCGCCGACAGTGTGTTCCTCGATGTCACCGGTCGCACAGCAAAGCGCTTGCTTGAGCTGTCAAGTGGAAATAACGAATTCGTCTTGCCAGTTACGCAGGAAGAACTTGCTGGCATGGTGGGAGCTTCACGCGAGCGCGTGAACAAAGCCATCGCAAGTTTCATTCGTCTTGGATGGTTGGAACAACACGATCGTCGTTACAAAATTTTGATGCGCGATCGAATGGAAATTCGCGCTAGCTAGTTAGTCTGCAAGCAGCCATTCCTGGGTGCGAGCAAAAGCATCGGCAGCATCTTCGGCCCGATGTGCTGGACGTGTTGCATCATGCGCAAAGCCGTGTACCGCGTGCGGATATTCACACACCGTTACTCCACTTTCAAACAGTTCTGTTACTTGTTCAGGTGGCGTGTACGGATCTTGTGCACCAATGATTGCCAGCACGCGTTCTGGATAACCCGAGTACAGATGTTCCATCGGATCGCCTTGAGTTTTGCTTTGCCATCCTTCGGGAACGTGAATCATTCCGTAGAACGATGAAATCTTTGCAAAGCGATCACTTCGTGCTGCTTTAAAGCAGTACATGCCACCCATACAAAATCCGATGAGTCCAACACGATCAACCGAGAGTGCGTCGGCGGCTTCAGTGAGGTCGCGCAGGTGAACGCTGTCGTCCAGCTTGGCCATTTCGGCGAAGCGCTCGTTGACATCTGCTGACAAATCTTTGCCTGGAAATGGCTCCACGGCAATCACTGCCATCTGCCATTCGTTTGCCAATCGGGATACCAATTCGGAAAACAATGGGCGAAGTCCGAAAATATCGGGTGCAATCACTAACCCCATTTTGGGATTTGCTACTGATGTGTCAATTTCTGCTGGTGTTCCTGAGGGCAAGGTAATGCGCATCACCCAATACTGACAGGGTTATTCCAGCGCGGTGAGACTTTTGGTGAGTGGGTCGGTGAGAACCACAGTGACTGTCATTTCAGATGATCCTGTGCATGACCACAACACGACCAACACAACAACGTCCTTCACTCACCCACCCTGCGGGTTCTGCCCCACTTGTTCGCAAGCTCGTCACCGAATGGGGAACCATCTCCGCTCAGCCGCGCACACTGCGATTGATCAATCGTTGGGACCTTCCTGGCGGCCCAATTGACCATCTCGATGAAGTGCTTCTTCGCGCCGGCTACGGAATAGATACCAGTTATGAAAATTGCGATGCATTTTTGTTCGCGTTGGTGAAGCGCGCGGCCCACGATGAACTTGCTGCTCGCATCGTGCTGCAACGAATCCTTCCCCCGCTCATTGCAATTGCCGGACGTCGAGGACACATTGTGCACGGCGGATTCAATGCAGCGTTCAATGAGATTCTTGGACAAGCATGGATCTTGATCCGTCAATACCCCGTTGATCGCCGGCCCGCAAAAATCGCTTCAAACCTGGTACGCGATACCGAATACTTCGCATTTGTTCGCAATGCTCGTCTTAAGCGTTTAGAGGTTGAGAGCTGGAACGACGATGCCGACGAAAAGTTTGTCGCTGAAGCAGACGACACCATTGAACCCAATGTCGAACTTGCGCAAATCATTCACGATGCAGTGAAACGTGGTATTCGCACCGCTCCGCTTCAGCTGATTATGCGCTTAAGCAGCGGTGAAACCGTGGAAGACATTGCAGCAGAAGCGGGAGTGTGCGTGCGGACGGTACGCACTTGGCGTCGCAAGGCAATTATCGAGTTGCGTGAACGAACGCAGTGTGCGGCGTAAGTTTCGCCGTGCGTAGGCGCAACGAATTGCTCACTACAAACACACTAGAAAACGCCATTGCCAAACCTGCCCACATTGGGTTCATGTACCCGAGTGCTGCAAGAGGAATTGCTGCGGCGTTATAGATGAATGCCCAAAACACATTTGCGCTAATGGTTCGCAGAGTTGCACGAGATAACAAAATGGCGTCTGCCACTAGGCGCAAGTCACCGCTCACAATGGTTAAGTCGCTCGCATTCATGGCAACATCAGTGCCAGTTCCCATGGCGATACCAACATCGGACTGAGCAAGTGCAGCAGCGTCATTCACACCATCGCCAACCATTGCTACTGCGTAACCGCGCTCTTGCAAGTCGGCAACTACACGCACCTTTTCGGCAGGAAGCACACCTGCAATCACGTGCTGTTCGTCGGTATCAATGCCCACCTGTTCGGCAACGGCAACGGCAGTCGCTCGATTGTCCCCCGTAAGCAACACTGGCCTGAGGCCAAGCTTGCGCAAGTCGGCAATTGCTTCGGCACTGTGCTGCTTTGGCTGATCAGCAATAACGAACACGCCTTTTGCCGAACCGTCATAGGCAACGAGCACTGCGGTGTTTCCCGAGTTACGCGCCGCGTGCAATGCATCTTTCATTTCTTTCGACACGATGGTGAGCTGCTTTTCAAATAGCGGTTCACCACCAACCATCACGCGCTTGCCGTCAACCACACCAATTGTTCCCATACCTGCAATCGATTCAAAATGACCGACGCCTGCGAGCGTGCCTAATTCGGCACGGGCAGCATTGGCAATTGCTTTCGCCACTGGGTGCTCACTTGCATGCTCTAACGCACCTGCGAAGCCAAGCACCTCTGCACGCGTTACGCCAGTTGCACACACCACATCAATCAATTGCATAACACCAGTTGTCACTGTTCCTGTTTTGTCAAACACCACCGTGTCAATACGACGCGTGCTCTGCAAAACGTCCACACCTTTAATCACAATTCCCATTTGTGCTGCGCGACCACTGCCCACCATCAACGCTGTTGGTGTTGCAAGACCAAGCGCACATGGGCACGCAATGATGAGCACGGCAACCGCTGCAGTAAGTGAGTCTGCAACGCGATTGACGTTGTCGCCAAGCACATACCAGCCAATAAACGTGAGCACTGAAATTGCTATTACCGTCGGCACAAACACGCTGCTTACCCGATCAGCCAACCGCTGCACTGGTGCTTTTGTGGATTGCGCATCACGCACGAGTTTGGTCATTTGCGCAAATGTCGAATCTGCACCTACTCGCCGTGCTTTCACAATGATTCGGCCCGTCAAGTTCACTGTTGTTCCAGTGACTTTGCTGCCTTTTGTTACATCAACAGGAACACTTTCACCCGTGAGCATTGATGCATCAATAGTGGAATCACCTTCTTGCACAATTCCATCTGCCGCAATGATTTCGCCTGGACGAACCACAATCAAATCGCCCACCTTGATGAGAGCAGCCTCAATCACCACTTCTTCACCGTCGCGCAGCACCGTTGCATTGCGCGCACCGAGCGCAAGAAGCGCACGAAGTGCATCGCCTGCTCGTCGTTTTGCGCGAGCTTCGAAGTAGCGGCCGGCCAACAAAAACACCGTGACCGAAACGGCAACCTCAAAATACACATGTGGTGACTCGGCCATGCCAGACATGCCAGACATGCCAGACATGCCAGACATGCCAGACATGCTGTGACCATCTGTAGCACCACCCCAAATAAGTGCCCACAACGACCAGCCTGTTGCCGCAACAATGCCCAACGAAATCAGCGTGTCCATCGTGGTGTTTCGATGACGCGCATTCATGAGTGCTGCGCGATGGAACGGCCACGCACCCCACGTCACCACTGGAGCAGAAAGTGCCAGTGCATACCACTGCCAATTGTTGAACTGCAGTGCCATAAACATGGACACCACTGCAACTGGAACCGCCAACACCAATGTCACCAGTAGACGAATTTTCAACATGGACACACGTTCACGAACTTCAGCATCCAACATGTCAGGAGTGGTTTCGGCAAGCGTGCGCGCGCCGTAACCAAGTCCTTCAATCGTTGTAATAAATGTCGCTACGTCTGCCGAAGTTGAATCAAATGCCACTCGGGCAGATTCGGTTGCATAGTTCACGGTCGCTTCCACGCCGGGAAGAGCGTTCAAACCTTTTTCGATTGACATCGCACATGCGTTGCACGACATGCCGGTGATCGAAAGATCTAACTGATTTACTACTGATTCGTCTGTACTCACTGGGTACAGTCTCGCCTTTCATTCACCCAGATGTCAGTGACATCTGACGAATTGAGGAATTAGAGACGAAAGTCTGGGCCTTGGTCGCCGTATCCGTTGAACGTGTCAACTGATGCCATGACCAGGCGGTGTGCGAGTGTGAAAACACCTGCTGCAATAAGGAGGGGGATGAACATAAAACCAGTATTCCACGATTATCGTGAACCGTGATACACAAGCCAGATGTATCTCTAAATTAGATACTTGGTATCGCTACTGGCGAATAACTCATGGTGGGTCGCCAGGGGCTCGAACCCTGGACCTGCGGATTAAAAGTCCGTTGCTCTACCAACTGAGCTAGCGACCCGAAACTGCACTTCCTTGATGCACGACAGGCTAGTTCCCCCGAGGCCAAATTCTTCAGTTGTTAGCAAATGATAAGAATCCAAGCGTGGATTTCATGCTGAGCAACGACAGCACGTCTGTCTCTGTTGACGCAATGCATGGTGGCCGACTGTCATCGTTGCGCATCCACGACACGGAAGTTCTCCTCACCCAAGGCCCAGACGACACAACACTTACCTGGGGTTGCTACCCGATGGTTCCATACGCGGGCCGTGTCAGATCCGGTGTTGTGCGGTTCAACAGTCTTGATTACCAACTTCCTCTCACGCTTCCACCACACGCAGCTCATGGAACAGCCTTCGCGCAATCGTGGACTGTCGTAGATACAAGTTCATCGAGCATTGAACTTTTCACCGATTTGGGTTCGCAATGGCCATTTGGCGGTTCGGTTTCTCACCGCATTGAATTACGAAACGACCATGTCCGTTTAGAACTCAGCGTTACTGCTGGAGATCATGCAATGCCCGCACAAGTTGGGTGGCACCCATGGTTTCGCAAACCAAGTCATGCTTCTCTGATTTTTGAATCAATGCTGCAGCGCGATGAACATGGAATCGCAACCACGATTCGCGAACGAACAGATGCCGTCAACGTTGATGACTGCTTTATCAATCCACTTGCACCACTTTCACTCACGGTCAATGGGGTCGAACTTGTTCTTTCCAGCGATTGTTCACATTGGGTCGTGTACGACCTGTCGCCACATTCAACATGCGTAGAACCTCAATCGGGAGCCCCGAATGAAATCAACGATTCGCCCGTCATTCTTGCGCCCGGTGAGTCACTGACAAAGTGGTTCGACATCGCTTGGACTGGCAGACTTATCCAGTAGTGGAAGCCAACGACCAACTTCTTCATTTGCACGATGAACGTCTCAGCGTTGTCATCTGTACACGAGGCAACGTTCCTGCGATTGTGTACTGGGGAAGTTTCCTTGGAGTAAGCCCTCTTCATCAGAACCTGTTTAAGCGAGCCG